>Ga0126339_10001186_pt1 | contig 17076 bp, 11 predicted proteins | sample OrbTmetagenome_2_FD_92532 | JGI IMG/M metagenome (GOLD analysis project Ga0126339, IMG submission 92532) | Coral microbial communities from Petempiche,Puerto Morelos, Mexico - Orbicella T R C metagenome | ecosystem: Host-associated > Invertebrates > Cnidaria > Coral | place: Petempiche,Puerto... | reverse complement strand
TCAGTCAAACATTTTATGGCTTACTATTTAGCTATCTTACCATGACCGATGTAACATCGCAACCAAAAAAACTTGTCAAATTAACCAAATCATTACTGTACCATGAATGTTTCTATCTCCAAAACTTCACAGAAAAAAATAACTCTTGCACGCCTTGCGTGCCTATGTTTACACTCGCTCCAGACCTTTCGTTCGAATATTGACCGTCGCTCGCGTTCGCAAAAAATACGACTGTTTTGCAGTCTAGTAATTTCCCAAAGTAGTCTCGGTCGCTTGCGGTCAAGTGGTCACTTACGAGAGCTTTTAATTACAGGATATGAATAACAATTTAGACGCGGTTTCAAAATGGAGGTCGTAACTAGAACTGATCGGTTACGAGAGTGATCTCAAAGGAGAGCTTCGACTCCCGGCTTCGACTACACCTACAGCAGACACACTTGGATCAGTTGGATGAGTCAACTGTTGGTTGTTCGCCGATTTTTTTAGACCTTTGTTAGAGCAGTTTTTCATACCCTCTTGTATACTCTGACAGCACGTGAAATCCCCATCCTTTTATATGCCGCCAGTCTTAAAAGGTGCACCTTTGAGCGGAGCTTCCGAGCCTCTCATATTCAATCATTATGAGGACTACCCTATCCCACTGGGGGAGCATTTTTGCATATAAAGGTGAATAACTTCGCTTTCCAGATCTTTCCAGGACAAAAAAACAAGTGCTAGTGAAGAATACCTCAGTCTGGCGTTATAACCTCTTTGCTGCGCAGAAGGGAGTTTAGTTTAGGCTTTCTTCCTCAGCTTTATCCTGCGATAGCACAGTGCGTGACATAAACGCGCATCTGAGTGTGGCACCATGGGTAATTGAAACTGTGTTGCGAGCTGACTCGCAAACGAGGGCATACTTTTTCTCAGATCCTGCGGTTATAATCACTGCTTCCTTCCTGTCATAGGATGTAAACCATTTATACGATTGAAGCATAAGACGTGAATGAATTGCCTTTGCGGTTGTTTGCCAGGACTCATTTGTTGTTGATGCAAAGTGCTTCGTTGTTCGTCTACTGCATCGACTGTAGCCAAAGAAAATATACCAACAGGAAAAGAGAGCTAGTGAATTGCTTGGTAGGAACAGACGACTTGCAAATTAAGTGACCATGGTGTTATGGCTGGGTATAATTCTCCCAATTGTCGCGATTCTCGTACTGGCGACCTTTCTAGTCTGGGCGGCTTGTGTGGTGTTATATTTCGCATGCCCTCATGTCTTGAGCCACTTAATACACAGGTATGAATAGGAAATACATCTTTAAACGTTGAAATATTGACCTCACGGTGTAGTTTATGAAGTAAATTGTAGAAATCGTCACCTTTTCTTTGTTTGTTTAAGTGATTACGGCTATTAATATTACGTGAAATTTCTCCGAAGTTTGACAAATTAACTGTTTACGGGCGTAGGTTTTGTTTTGTATCGATATGCGTTCTACTTTCAATGATTTCTCTAGCAGCAAAGAAACGTCTTTGTTCAGAAGACGTACACATGGTATGGTACGTTGTTAGGTCTCTTTTACTGCAATTATTTTCAATGTTTCTTCTAACACTGTACAGCGTGGGTTATTTATCCGCTTGCTGCGAGTTTTTCACTATGAGCTACTATGTTATACACGTCACGTAATTGAGAAAATATGTAGAGAGCCGAACCCCACCCTTGCTGTCTGGCCTGAACACTCACCCTGCCTTTTTTGTCTTTCACATCACCACATCCCAAATTAACTTGCATCAGTATAAATTTGTGATTTCTGATAATGTAATAATTATTATCCCATTATGCTTCACATGCACATTTTGTCAATGTAAATCTGTCAATATTTGCAAACAATTTCCACAATGTTTTGCCGTACAGGTTTTTAATCTTAAGGGGAGGTTTCACCCTGAAGTATGTATCAGTTGGAGATTTCAGATTTAGCTACATTGAACGAGGGAATGGCCAGGGTGCAGAAAATGTGGTCTTGATGGTTCATGGTTTTACTGGAGATAAAGGAGTTTGGAGTCTTGTGGGAAATGTCTTCCCTAAAACATATCATCTTATAGCTGTTGACCTCCCTGGACATGGTTATACTACACGCAAACATCATGATGATCACTCTATTCCAGCTCAAGTTGCAAAGCTTCATCAGGTATTTTTAAATTAAGTTGTAATTAAAATTACAAAAATTACACCTTTGCTATTGTGTTGTAAAAAAATTTCATCTCACAAAAAAGCTTTTTGAGAGTTCGCACTGGTTTTGATAGTAAAGAGGTCCTTGGGAACCCCAGTTTCAATGAGTTGAGGGTTCGTTTTGATTTTCAGAGGTTACTTTGCCTGTCACTAAAATTTTTGAACTTTCATCCTGCATCCCAAAGACACACTTTGCCATAAAACTGTGCGTTCTTTTCATTTTTTATGCATATAAGATGCACACCTGTGCGTTAATGGGAACTCTGCTTTTTGGTTTGATTTCATGTTCCCTGATCCCTCTGGAATCTTACTTTCTTTTTAAAATTTTTGCTCTTGAGAAGCCTCCCCCCTTGCCTCCCCCTTGGAATTTCCAGTAACCTTTCTTGGAAACCACACATTTAATAATATTATTACAATTTACAATTTTGATGTTTCCATAAGATCATGTCAAAGATATTATTCAGTAGTTTTTAGAAAAAAAGAAACTGAGATGTACAGTAATATGTCTAACATGATAACTAATTTGTAATAAATCTATGTAGCACCCAATTTCCCAGTTGGGGAAAAGGACATGATGATATTAATGATGATGTTGATGATTTATGCAGAGCAGTAGAAACAAATTGTTTGTATGCATGTGTGTGTTGTCATAGTTAAAAATTAGTTTTAAAATTATTAAAAGGTTGTATGATATCAACAGAGCTGTCTGTGTATAGGTTCACTTTAACCTTGTAAAACTTAACAGAAAATTATTTTAGATTTAAAAATAAAGATAATGATCTTCAAACTTAAGAGGAACTGCCCCTTTTGTGATAAATTTTAGTAGAATTCTACTACTATACTAGTGCAAATGCTGTAATCTGATTGGTTGTGCCAATATTACACACTATCAGCCGTGTGCAGTGGCTTGGTGTGGTCAACAAATTTTCAACTTTTCCTCGTTTCTCTGAAGTTTTGAAAGAATGTTTACAAACAAATGAATAAACAAATGAATAAACAAAATTCCTGAGAAGACTAAACCAAAGGCTTGAAATTTTTGAAAGAAACTGATAAGCGCCTGTACACAACTGCAAATGTCAAATTGACAATTAATTCAGTCCATGCAAATTCTCAATTTCAGTTAGAATTCTACTAAAACAAGTAGATTATTCGCTCTTGATTTCTATGAGGCGATTGTGATAGTTGATTCCGCCTTCGGCTTCATGAACTATCACCTCGTAGAAATCTTGAGCTCATAATCTAATTGTCAAGTATAACAAAGTTACTGTGTATCAATATAAAATATACAGTATAGTTACCTTATTTTCTTACTGATAGAATGTTTCTTTTCAGTTTGTGGTGGCTATTGGGCTAGATAAAAGAAAGTTTCACTTGGTTGGTCTATCAATGGGTGGATTTGTGGCTGGTGTCTTTGCTGCACGATATTCTTTTCTGCTATCTTCACTGGTACTCATGTGTCCTGCAGGAATAAATGCACCAAAACTGAGTGATTTCTTGAGTGAGATGGTCAGTGGTGGAAAGAACTACTTGCTGCCTAAAACACCTGAGGATTTCTATTTTATGCTGAAAAAAGTATCCCATCGTGAAGTTGTCATGCCTTTCTTTGTTGTGAAGATAATGTGTGCAGCAAGGCAGGAATCACATGATTTTTATGAAAAAGGTAAAGAACAGTTTTTTTTCTTACATACAAACAATGATATTACCGGCACAAAAAATTGTTGTTGATATTTTGGACTAGTTTTTATAGTATCCAAAGTTTAGTCAAGGATGTCATATTCATGGCTAATTTAAGGCATAAACCAGTATTGCTATCTTTCCAACTGGGGTTTTATATTTTGTGATATGGTAATTAAAAATTAACCAGAACCACTGATATTTGCGTCAGGCAGATGGGGATGACTACACCTTTAAACGGTATTAGTAAAAGGGAAGGAATGTTCAGTTTGATTGAAATGAGAACACATGTATTAGTATTTTTTATTATTATTATTTTTTTTTCTTTTTGTAACATATGTTCTCAAAGATATTAGCTCTACAGCTACTCTGTAAATTTCAAGCATAAATAAAGTATATGTATGTATGCATTTATGCATGTATGTATTTAATCCAGGGTCTGTCAATATTCAGAACAAAACCTCTAGCACCAATCCCCTGGTTTGGTGCTGGGAGTGGGGACATTTTTTGGTATTAAACAACCAGGTAAGGCTAATGTAGTTACCAACAGACCATTTTACAGGTGTCTGCTAGGTGACCTGGCCTTTGAATGGCAGCGAGGCTGGAGTTGAGCTTGCTTTGATACAGACCTCACTGCTTTTGTCATGTAAATGCACCTAGTTAGCATTAGAACAACTTGATTTACACAACAAAAGCAGAGAGGTCTGTTTCAAAACAAGGTCACCTCCAGCCTCGCTGCCATGCAAAGGCCAGGTCAGTGAGTAGATAACTGTAAAATGGTCTATTAGCATTAAGGGAATATTAACAAAATTGATGGAAATTTGAGAAAGTTCATTCCACCAGCCCATCCTCCTTCCTGCTTAGAAACTTTAGATTTTGATTGTTTTTTAATTTGCATCACAAAAATGGAAATATAATATTTGTTGTCAGTGATGGCTACACTGAGTCAGCTAATTTATTGCCATGAACTGTTACAAATCTGCATGTAACACCCTCTTCTCCTGAATGAAATTCTCATGTGGTGAATTTTCATTAAAATACATGTATATGTATACACTGGATACTAACAATAAATGAACTCATTGACTCTACACACACAAGTGTTACTAATTAGTAAAGATACTGTGTTAAAAGTGGTTTATAAACATGTTGCTTTCCTATACTACATTCTCATTATTATTATTCTCAATCTCTGGCAGTTTTGGCTGAAATAGCTCATCCTGACCAGAGGTTTCTTCTTCAAGATGTTTTGGAAGATATTGATGTCCCTACTCTAACCTTGTGGGGAGATAATGACAAGGTCAGAAAGCTCCTTTACCTCTAGGGTTATTTAGGAAACAGAAGAAATATACCGTGTTTCTATGAAGTTATAGAAACAGGTGTGGAAGTTTGGGAGAACAAGAAATGCTGTGGGAACATGAGCTGACAGGTGAGTGTTTCCACAGCCAATCAAAACATGAATCAACCAATCAAAACATGGAATATGTTGACATGGTGAGGGGCGAGATGTTAAATTGTCAAATTCACCATTCACTCTCGTGGGAATTTCAATAAAAAGTTTCAACCTGCTAACATTTGATACCAGTGACAAGATGTTGTTAGATTAGTTCTCAGGAAGATGCATAAAAGTTGTCTAAAACTAATAAAAAACTTTCCTAGGTGGCAATGGTAAAGTGCATAGCACTGCAGGCTCCTTTGCCCCTCAAATCCCACACTTAAGTCCACAATAAATCATTTTTCAGGAGAATAACTGAACATATTGTATTCATGCTACACAGATCCTTGACATCTCTGCAGTTGACATCATAAGAGAAAAAGTAAAGGATTGCCAAATTCAAATCCTAGACAGATGTGGTCATGCCATTACTTTGGAAAGACCATGGAAATCAGGAAAGTTGATCTTCCAGTTTATACATTCCCTGCCTCAGAGTGGATGACATTTGATGATGTACTAGCTCTAGAGAGAAACTTTTAGTCACACAGCAACAACCAGGTGTATTATTTTTTCACTTAGAACGTTTGTAGGCTTTTCCAGGCTTTTGGTCAGTGGGGAAGATCGAAAAAGCGGGCAGACGACAAGTGAGGTCTGATAGAGAAAAAGGGGAGGTCAAGAAACCCTCTCCTTTTCTCTCCTGGATCACGTTTGTTGCTGATCTTGCTCATTGCCCACCCACTTTTTTGATCATCCCCACTGACTGAGAGCCAGGAACAGGCTAGAAAGTTTGCTATGTAAAAATTTGTTGACTTATCTCAGTGATGTATCTGCCATTGTTTTGTAATAATATGACTTAATTAATTCCACTTTGTTGTCATTTCATTGGGGCCAATCATAATAGAGGGAAATGGTCCAGAAACCCGGTAAACATTAAAGAAAAAAGAAAACAGGCTAAGACTGATGTTGGAAAGTCCTTGACCCTTCACATCCTTTGCTTTATGCTCATAGACTTTGCATAATTGCAATGTCTCTATTGGTCAGTTATATGAGCACACATTATTAACCACCTTTTGTATTTTGCCAGGTTTTGTGCAGGGTCAACCCCAAAATAGCCAACAAAAACATACAGCGAAGAACTTTGCCAGATTTCTTACGATTTCTCTCTATAAAGTTAATGGCCCAATGGAGGACACCAATGGAGGAGAACAAATGATTGTCAAGTATTAGTGTGTCAGATTGGCAGATTATAGTGATGATAATTTACTGGTGATAAATGTTTATATTTTACCATATTTTACTCTAATAAGAATATTATAGAGCAAACATTTTACATAACTAGCTAGATAGTAAATAAAGTAAGCTACAAATTGTCAGCAAGGAATTTCCCAGGATCAAGTAGACAAGAAATAATATTAGAAAAGTGAACAAATCCTGTAGTCTCAAATACTTGTTTTTGATGAACTTAATCCATAATTACTTTGAAATGGAAACAGATCGGATCAGCGAGGTAACCCTTTGGAACAGCTTACCCTGTAACATTAGAGAGTTTGGTTCATTAAATCAATTTAAATGTTATTTTTTTATGGGATGTGTAAACTTGAGGGAGAAATTAAAAAATACGTTAAACACAATCACAATCTGAGTCCTGCCTGTCATTTGCACTCAGTAGAACCTCGCATAATTAGGCGCACGCAAAAATGTAATTAAAATAGTCCTACCGAGTTGTCTCGGTGTGGAGGGTGACCCTCCTACCAGGGACAACATTTCTTGGTATAAACAGAACTGCCAAGCATTAGTTAGAACATGGTTTTGCACGAAAACGAGTTTTGACAAAGAGGCGAATTGGACAGTTGAGTATAGGGTCTTGTCCAAGAACACAACACATGATCCCTGGACCCTGGTCAGGGCCGCCCCACCACATCCTTTACAATTCAGCTGAGTGGAGATGGATAATCATTTTAGCTTTTGAACAGGCTGCGGCCGGAAGGGTCTGACCTCGCTTGGAAGGGCCGAGGAGGACATGGCTGAAAGTGAAATGGCCGAGGGGGAATAGGGTGGGGGTTGGGGCGTCGGCGTCTCCCCTCCTCTCTCTTCTATCCTCTTTCCTCCAGCGTTCTCTTCGTCCTATCCTCGACTAGAGGGCCTGTTCAAAGGTTAACTCGCACATAATACTGACACATTCTTATAACATCTAGGTTATTTTGTGAATGTAATATGCGTTTCAAAGTTGAGATTATTCATAAGCAAAGTTGTAGTTTTAAAAAACTATTATGTTGTGTCTATGGGCAAGTGAAACACTCGGCTATTCATCAACTTAAAGTTGAAATTAGTGTAGGCTGCGTAGCAGGCGTTCATTTCCAAACCACCCCCTCCCCACCTCTCCCCCATTTTTCTCCTCATCCCAGGCGCGCTCGTTTGCTCGCTCTTGGACTGGAAAATGGAAAGGAAACGTCTGCTAGGCAGGCTAATAATAATGTGAAGGTAAATTACCCGTGGTAGCAAGATTGTAAAGCGGACGTTTCGAGTCGGTTAGCCCTTTTGTCTAGCCAATGAAGATCACCGACAGGTGAATAGCGATGAAACCTTATAATCAATGATGACCTAAAATGCATTTGCTGACAAAACCAATCCAAAAGGAGGTAAGTTAAATTTCGTGGAACCATGACGTTTTCTTCGAACTTGTTGGCGAGAACTGGACCCGTAGAGAAAAAATTTCCTGGCATTGTGACAACCAAATAAACAAACGAATATTTGCTACCTATACTTTGATATATCACTGAAACTGATATGACCCTGCTAAACATATTGTTATAATTTATTAATGACCATCGTGTTGGTATGTCCTGAGTGGTCGTAGCCAGGAAAAAATTATGACTTAGGCAAGGTCCATGAAAAAGTTATGACTGAGACCAAGAGACCGTGTAATAGATCAAACACGAGAAACGGTGTTTCATCGGGATATCCAAACACCGAGAAGAGAGTTGAAAATACGACGCGCAGCGAAGTATTTTTGACGAAATTCGAGGTGTTTGGATAGCCAATGGAACACTGTCTCGAGTGTTTGATATATCTTCTCAATCGAAACAAAAACTAAGGAGTAAACGGAGAAGTAAAATCATCAAAATCTATGCTAACTGAAGACCGGGTATCCAAACCGTCCTTCGCGGTTGTCAATTTCTTTGTTTTAACTTGAAGAATTATTTAATGAGTTTGAGAAGATCTAGATCACAGTCTATTGCTGAGGCAATGTCCACTGTCAAATCCTCTTTAGGTACTTAGGGTGTGTATGATTACTATAATCAACAAAAACGAAAAAAACGACGAGTGCCTCGATTTGCCTGTTACTGGTTACGGCCATGTCCTATTCACTTGGGAAGAAATTTTTGGGCTGGGTGTAAGGTCGTGATATCTTAACTCGGAGTTTTTTGCAGTCGATTTATTATGACTGTTGTTTGGCTAACAGGAAAAATTTTCTCATATTTGTAAATTTGAAATGTTAATATTAATTGAAGTATTAATATTTAATGACTAAATCTTTTAGCGACTCTTTACTCAGTTTCTCTTAATAGCAAAGAACACTACGATAGTTAAATTTATTCAGTGCCGTTTTTACTAACAAAAATACATTTTACCTGCTTCACTTTCATCGTGGGGTAGGCTTTTTAAAAGCGTGATATTCTGTGGGTACAAACGTTTAAATAAAAGTGAGATACGAAATCAGACATTACAACTGGCATTACGCTGACATGTTCACATGTAATGTATACGGCGCCTCTGACAGGCCTCGCAGACGAGACAAAGGGATTATGAGGATATAAAGGCCTGTAAGTAGATCATGAAGAAAGATAGGATTACATGTAATCATAGATTTGTGATAATAACTGTAACGCCGGTAATATGGGCTGTGGTAATTACAGAACACAAAGGCCAGCTTTCGACGTTAAAAGGAAAAGTCGATCAAAGGCAGGTGTTTGTGAGTGATAAAGTAAAGTTCACTTAAGTGTTAACAGTTTTTGAAACTATAAGTTCTCTACGCAGCCTTTGATTTTTTAAAAGCCGCCCTGGAAAGAGGTTTTTCTTTTGTTATGAGATTAAGGAAATGAAAGTGACATTAGGTGTTCGCTCACCTCACACACAAATGTGCCAATCTGACAATTCGCCTGGGTAGCCGGCAATTAATGAAAGAAAAATGTTCTAACACGTCACTGTTGTCAAAAGCTTGATTAGGAATTTTGGTATGATACAAAACAGAATAATAAAATGTTACTGCTGTTTTACAACTTGAACTCATTGGAGTAATTTTTTATTGATAAAAAACCGCCGTCCATTGAAAGCCTGTGACCAGCTGTACTGTCTAGTCTTAGACTCCTTGTTTCACTCGAATTAACTCCACTTTTTTCCTTAGCTTCTACCTCTTAAGAGTTTGATCATTTTGGTATGAAATGGGGTAGGTTTCGTGCACTGTATTCTTACATTGTGTGTTTTTATAAAAGCTAAGTAATTATTATCTTCTCCCGTTGCTTGCTTACGTAAAAGAAAACCAGTTTTTGGTAGACAAGGTCATGAATAATCTTAGAGGTCTGAAATGGGGTGTGGAAACTATCCGGACTATTTTGGTTTGAAATAAGGTAAGAGTTTCTAAAGTGAGCAGATTTATAAACCACATTTACAAACCTCAATTTCCTCTCGTTCAAAACAGACTGAGATAGTAAACTCAGAATATTAAAGCCAGTGTATATTGAAAAATTTGATATAAACAAGGGAAATTGTGAAAACCAGTTATAGAGCATGCACAGTAAATAACTATACCAAAGTACCGTAAACAGTACTTTACAGTTGAACCCCGCTATTCTGAACTCTATGGGGAAATGACAAATACAGTTTAACCTCGGTATTTCGAACTCTCAGGGGAAACGGAAAATAGTCAGAAATAGCGGGAGTTCGAAATAGCCGATAGTAAATGACTGCCGCACAAATTCAAAGGAAACGGTTTTGAGATAGGAAAAACAGGGAATTCGAAATAACTCTGAGTTCGAATTAGCAGGTTCGAAATAGTGGAAATTTGCGATGGTAAATGACTGAAAGACAAATCCAGGGGAAATAGTTTTGAGTTCGAATTAGCAGGGAAATAACAGAGTTGGAATTAGCGGGGTCCAGCTGCAGTTGTAAATATCAAGATGCATTGTACTCAAATGACTGATGGCCACCCTTGGCCCAGGTCATTGGTATTCCGGCGGTACTCTTGACAGTGCAGGCTAAGATACAAATTAGCTAACAGAAAAATGATCGAAAGATTCGAAAGAAGATTTGCTTAAGATTTTTTTTTTTAGTCAGTGCCTCAAACCATTCGGGAAAAGAATTCCGAGTTCAGCCAAGAGGACTCGAACGTACCTGATCTCCTTACACCGTTTGCGCGCTTTACCACTGAGCTACAGTGGACTTGCTGGAACTAAGCGAAATAACTAGGGAATGAGAATTGCTTCTAGTGCGGCGTAAAAAGTCTTTATGACTGATGACGAACGAGATAGCATAGTGAACAGAAAGAACTGAATTTATATTGTGAAACCTTAGGCGAATTGCCTATAGCATTTTGGATAACTTTTGTCAGTTTCCAGTTTTCTTAGTTTTGCAATGAATACCCTGCAGCATTTACACAATGAGTTCTGGGGCTGATAGTGCTCCCGTATTCGGTCATTTCCAATGCGATATCACGGCATGTGCGACGTGGACAGCAAACCCTTTGCCAATAAGAGGAAAGATGTTTTCACAAATACCCTTCGAAGCTTTTGTTTTCCGTTTTGCCGATAATTATGAAATTTTGACCCGAAAAACATCTCGCTAGGAGGATAACCTTGACAATCGAAGTGCACAGCAGCAGAACATCACAGCCGATGACAATGAAATGAGTTGAGTGGGAGTTACTGAATAATGAATGCATCTTGCACCGAGTGAAACAATTTATTTTTAATCGTTGTACTCAATGGCAGAACATCAACCGTACGCCATTCATTCATGTTCTCGACCAAGGACTGCAGATTTGGCCTTCTAGGATGCCATTTTAAAGAAGAACTTTATTGAAGGATGAAAGTGTTGAGTGATCTGTTCCACAAGGTCGGTAATGTAGTAGGCGTATGCATGTTTTATAGATTGCGGTTAAATCGGACCTGATGAATAGCCTCTACAAGAAAGTACAAACATATTGATTAAGGGTCTGGAATATTCTTTTATTGCAGTAGTTCAAAGCCTTACCGATTTCAGCGAACAAACCAGAACTTAATGTTAATCTGCCGACTCTCATTTGTGTTTGTAATTTCGGATTCGGATCCAGCTGATAAATACGCTGACTTTTTTTTTTTTTTTAACTGTAGACTCTCGTTTATATTTGTAATTTCGGATTCGGATCCAACTGATAAAAGTACGCTGGACTTTTGGGGTTAAAAAAAACCATCGTAACGCTGATGATGTGTGGTGATGCAACAAAATGTCGATGATTGACTAACTTTATCAACCTAACAAGAAATAACTTAGATTTATACCAAGATGAATCAAGTAGAAAATATCTTCGTTTCATTGACGTAGATTAATGTTTGCTTTTCATTCGCATAAAGGAAAGAAAATAGACTTCACGGCTCGTAGTTTATAACTTGAACTGATTTCTCTTATTCTACTCAGTCGTGTTTGTGATGTCTCCCTCCCCCTAAACGCATCAATCAATTCCAGCATCATTTTAATATTTAACGAGATGACAATATTCATGTCTTGAAAACTCATTTGTAAGTTTAGCATGCGATGCCAACGTAGTGCAAGGAGAACAACAGAGATTAGGTTTCAGAATACGCTGTAAATTCGGGACTTGTTTTGCGTCTGTCATTCAGAATGGTCATGTTGTGAGCTTTCATCGTCTCTCACCGTCAACACGACCTTTCTTTGGCCGTCACTAGTCGCTCTAACCATCTGTTATTGCGATTGTGGTGTCTATAAGTTTGAGGAGCGCCAACCATTTGTTATTCCAAGCCTCGGTTTCCAACTGAACTACTTTGAGAGAACCAAATGCCAGAGAAAAGAACTACGCTGTTGATGAAACAGGTTAGTATACAGGTGAATATATGAAAGATGCTGATTCTGTGATAATTTTTCTCTTTCATATCATTTCGATATTTTTTCTGTAATCATTGCTATTTAGTGATGTCATATCTCAAATCAATGTCAGAATTAACAAATAGATCGGTATAAGAAGGAAACTGCGTCCACACTAAAGAGAGAATTACAACACAGCAACAAAATTTCAATAGCGAATACTGAGAAATTAATTTCTCACGGAGCTGAATCCCTCACAGACAGCGACTTAACATGCCCACGCGTGCAAGACTCGATTTCAAATATATTTTGCTGCTGATAACCAAGTCGACCAAACCCAAGGTCAGGTTTGTCGCACGTACTGCGATTGTCTGTGACGACAGGTCGATGGTAGTAGCTAATTTTACACTTCTATCACGGTTAAGTTAGGAAAATCATGAAGAGATCTTCACAACAACAAATGCTTTCTAACTTGGTGACAAAACCAGCGTTAATGACTGAAAAACGTCAACTGACATTTATAATCTAAGATTCTAAGGATAACTTCTAACTGGAAATCGTGATTAATTTTTACGCTTGTTTTGAAATCACGTCTTCGCATTCAGTGCCGGTTTCTTTTGCAATTATTCAAAGAAGATTGGCAGGAAATTTGGCAAGGCGCATATCTGAGTACCCCGCTGGGCGTCCTTTCTGTCCTCGTGATCAATGACAGTTGTTTTGTCGTTTTATAAAACCCAGCTGATCAACACATTGACTTGACACTAGCAATAACGTCTTGAGATAAACGACTTCTCAAGATCCTTTTATCAGCTTTATAATACATTCTCTACGGAAACAAGTTAGATAAAAATTGTCAGGTTTATTTTTCATTTCTTTCGAGGATGTGTTAGTGCGATAATCCCAATTCAAACTCTAATTTATTTCGTTGTTTTGTTGCCAAGTTACCCATGCAATCTATTGAAAAACGACTTTGACGTTGAGTGAAACAAAATACTACACTTGTAATCCTCTCGTGATCATGATAAAGATGTGCTCAGTCAGTTTTTTTAAGTATCATATTTGAATTCTTAATAATTTTCTTTGTAAATGTTTGGAGTAGCGTATTTCAACGAAATCCCAGTTGAATCGATGGGTACTTTTATTTGCTCTGTACGAAAGGGCTCGGTGACATCTCCATGGAGCTCTCCATGGCGCTAGCTACAACCCTCAGGCTAGTTAAAGCCCCTCGACGTAAAGACAAAAAAGTGAGAATATTATCTCTATCAGGGTTATTTTGATCATGAGCTGAATGCTGTATGTCGCTCAGTAGAACTGTAATGTCACCTGCAAAGCCCAGTTGTTCGAAAGCCATTGACGCTATTTTGGAAATATTTCAATTCTTATGCCAATAAAAACATTTCTAGCGAATATCATATTTCCGCCCAAGTTTATTAAAAACCAATTAAGAGGAAAACGAAAATAGATATGCCAGTGAATACCAGTTTTTATATCATGCCACAGAAAATACATCCAATCAAAATACAGGAAAGTCGTTGCATATTTTTCGATATTACATCCAACATTCCCATCGTGCGCCGTGCGTATGTCGTATTGATGGTGTTACCCACTGTATTATCTATGTCATGGTATAAAATAGTTATTCAACGCTCTCTCGCGGTATACCATGGAATTTCCCACTTGTCACTTGTATTTTCTTGATATACACATGAGCCTAGAAAATACAAGTGACTGGTGAGATATTCCATGATATACCACACGAAAGCGTTGCATAAGTCTACAGTAGTATGTACTACAGTTTGAATATTCTGCTCATGCGCAGTAATGTAAGAACAAATTTCAAATTTCTTTCGTGTGTTCTGAAACGCCCAGAGTGTTTATAACCAGAGCAGGATTAAGTTAAATCCATTGTTAATACTTTTTCCTTATATTCACTGTCAGCAGTCAGTCAGACTATGTGCAACGTATTCAAAATGGCCGACGTGTGAAAGTAAAATACTACTTCTTCAGAAGGTCTTCACCATTGCGTAATATAAGAGGCCAATACAATTCTGTACTGTCGTTAGGCCTGCTGTGTCTTTAACATGCTATATTGCCTTTCAATGGACATTTTCCTTCAGGCTAGTACATATACGTTAATAACTGGAGTACTATATTAGCTTTATGAGCCATATTGTCTTGTTTGATCTGAGTTGAGCGTCAAATGCCCAGTGACTATAAGATTTCGCTCTCTGGTAAATTTTTTACAACCTTAAAGTATAAATATATGAATGAAAGTCGTTTTCAGGCTGTGCATGTAGTTAAAGGTTGCCACGATTAAAAACACTTAACACTTCAGTTCTCTTGATAGTCTTAATTACTATTTCAAGGAATCAACGTCTGCTGAATTTCCAAGTAGTAAAGTGACGAGGATAAAGAAAATTGTTAACAAGGAGATAGTGTATTGACGAATCAACCACGTTTCACAACCACCATTAAGAGAAATGTATGACATTCAGCAAGAGAATTCATGTTTCGAGTTTACAAGGGAATGAAAGGGTTAAACCGAGATCTCTACATGAAGTATCATGTCAGGTAACAGTACAATATTAGGATTGCGTGAAGCAAGTGGTTTTTTGTGGTCTACACTTCTATTGACCATAGTAATGAGGTCATAGTTTTGAACAGATTACGACGTTATTTTTATGGTCTGGAAGAGTACAGACCATGGGAAATATGGTCCACTTGTTGTAGGACTGATCAGTGACGAAATTGCGCTTGCGCACAGCAGCTTGTAAGGATGAATTACGCATCAAAGATCCCGATCAACATTTCAAAACTTTTTGGTTTTGGTTTATTTCTGAAAGTTACAGCTAATGTCATTTTTATGGTTTCATCGACCAGAGCTCTTGTGAAACTTTTCCTTTGAAAAAAAAAAAACACACACAACCAATTTTAATGTAACCTCAAATCGTCATCAAATCACAGTAGAACCCTGCCTTACGACCACCTTGTCTGCACAGTCATCTCTCCCCTTCTTCTACCCCCGGTCTCCATCTCTGGCCAATACGAAACCTTGGGCCAGGAATTAACTTTGAGTTTCTTGACATAAAAGTGCAAGCAACACCACGTTTTAAGCTACTCATGCTAAAAAATATATATACATTTATGGATGGTAGAATTTTCGAGAGAATTTGTGTTGTTTGCAGAGAAAATGTTCAAAATTTATGTTGACAAGGGAAAAAATTTTCTATTCTCACTCAGCAATTAGTTACGAGCTTTCAGCAAATGTCTATCCATGCTGTTACCACGCCGATTTTCGTTGTATAATTAATGTACGTTTAATATTTCATTTGCTGTTGGCTTTGTCGAACTTGTCACGATCCTTTCACCAAAGTAAAATCCACTTCAAAAAAAAATCGTCTTGACACGGAACGATAACATTTCACGAAAAAAATGTTTTTGAATGAATTACGCTATATTCTTCTTTAGATATTGTAGCCAACATACGTTACTTTGTTATTCACAATTAAAACTTGATTTAATTCCGGCAGGTTTAATTATTTACTTTCATTATCCTGACAAATAGTTTACACTTCTTTTGTAAAGAATAAAAAAGAAATTTTCAATAGTAGAAAAAACCCTCGCCTTCGGGTCGGACTTAATGAGTGCCAAAAGCGTCGTTAAATTAAATAACCAGCTTGCTTTCTGATGTTTTTTATTCTTTTCAATGCGGTGATTACTATCAGAAAAGGGCGTCATCATTTTGAATTTTTTCTTTGCCTTGAAACTGTAAGGCTAGGGGTATTTTTTTGGACAACAGCGAGCGATGGCAACTTTTTCTTTTCAATTTACGTGCTTTTTGCAAAAGAATATTGTTAGTTATTTCATTATTTTTTGGTGATTGTATAAGATGTCAGCGTGCTCTCCAAATAACTAAGCAACTGGGAACAGTGTCGGAAGAACTAGCTGCATGGAACTGCTGAAAAATCATCAAAGCGCCCACTTCTTTTAAAAGTGGCTTGTGCTAATCGAGAATTCTCTGTAACAGCTGCATTTCCACCACTGTGTTTTATGAAACACAACAGATTTCTGCTAAAGAATTAGAAAGTTTGGCTCAAAAATTCGTAAAGTGCTGACAGTGAATTGTTTCAGCCTGCGAGATTAAATAAGGTTTGCCTTAACTGTTATACTTCCATCGGTTGCTCTGAGAGAAAGTCCATATTTTATCAACAGTCACATTACATTCACTAACAGGTTTTGTTCTTTCCCTTTAGTTTCAATTTGGGGATACTGCTATTAAGAAATGGTCACAAAAAGCCGGTAAATCAACAAACAAAGTTATTAAAGTGGTGTTTTTCTATTCATATAGAAAAGTGTTCCTCGCTGAACAGAAAAAGCGCTAATGCCAAAAATGAAAACTTCAGTTGATATCCTTTGAAAAAAAGACCTGGCAAATATGCTTTTCCGGACAAACAACATGGAAAACGCGATTAATATGTCCCTTGCTACTGCAAACTGTGAGAAGTTCGGCATCCAACAACTTACAAGGTTGATGTGCATTAGGCGATGAGAGTGGTGAAAAAAGAAAAGCGGTGAAATTGATTGAAATAATCGAATATTCTCTCTGTCCTTGATGAATAGTGTTTTTTACAATTGTTTTCTTCGGGGATGAAACATAATAAAGAGCGGCAGGTGACTGCATGGTCTA
>Ga0126339_10001185_pt1 | contig 17076 bp, 16 predicted proteins | sample OrbTmetagenome_2_FD_92532 | JGI IMG/M metagenome (GOLD analysis project Ga0126339, IMG submission 92532) | Coral microbial communities from Petempiche,Puerto Morelos, Mexico - Orbicella T R C metagenome | ecosystem: Host-associated > Invertebrates > Cnidaria > Coral | place: Petempiche,Puerto... | reverse complement strand
TCGGTCAGCCGGCCGATGACGGCGAAGTCCAGGTGCCATTTTTCGAACACCGCGCGGGCCACGTCCTCCTTGCCCGGCTGGAGGACCATGAGCATGCGCTCCTGGCTTTCCGACAGCATCAGCTCGTAGGGCGTCATGCCCGCCTCGCGCATGGGCACCTGGTCGAGCGTCAGTTCGACGCCCAGCCCGCCCTTGGAGGCCATCTCGAAGCTCGACGACGTCAGGCCCGCCGCGCCCATGTCCTGAATGGCGACGATGGCGTCGGTGGCCATCAACTCCAGGCAGGCCTCGATCAGCAGCTTTTCGGTGAACGGGTCACCCACCTGGACGGTGGGGCGCTTCTCCTCGGAATCGGCGCTGAACTCGGCCGAGGCCATGGTGGCCCCATGGATGCCGTCGCGGCCGGTCTTGGAGCCCACGTAGACCACCGGGTTCCCCACGCCGCTGGCCTTGGAGGTGAAGATCCGGTCGGCGGGGGCGACGCCCACGGTCATGGCATTGACCAGGATGTTGCCGTTGTAGCCGGGGTGGAAGTTGACCTCGCCGCCCACGGTGGGCACGCCCACGCAGTTGCCGTAGCCGCCGATGCCGGAGACGACGCCGGAGACAAGATGCCGGGTCTTGGGATGGTCCGGGGCGCCGAAGCGCAGCGCGTTCAGGTTGGCCACCGGTCTGGCACCCATGGTGAACACGTCGCGCAGGATGCCGCCCACGCCCGTCGCCGCGCCCTGGTAGGGTTCGATGAAGCTGGGGTGGTTGTGGCTTTCCATCTTGAAGACGGCGGTCAGGCCATCGCCGATGTCGACCACGCCGGCGTTCTCGCCCGGCCCCTGGATCACCCAGGGGGCGGTGGTCGGCAGGGTCTTCAACCACTTTTTGGAGGACTTGTAGGAGCAGTGCTCCGACCACATCACCGAGAAGATGCCCAGTTCGGTGATGTTCGGCGCGCGGCCCAGGATGTCCAGGACACGCGCGTACTCCGCGTCGTTCAGGCCGTGCTCGGCCACCAGGGCGGGGGTGATCGCTGGGCCGTCCGTCATGCCAGGGCCTCCAGGAGCGCGGTGAACAGGGCGCGGCCATCGGTGCCGCTCAAGCGCGGATCGGCCAGGCGCTCCGGATGCGGCATCATGCCCAGGATGCGGTGATTCTCCGACAGGACCCCGGCGATGTTGGCGGTGGAGCCGTTGGGATTGGCCTCGTCCACCACCCGGCCGGCGGCGTCGCAGTAGCGGAAGGCGACGCGGTCCTCGTCCTCCAACATGCACAGCGTCGGCAGGTCGGCCACGTAGTTGCCGTCATGATGGGCGATGGGCATGCGGATCGCCTGGCCGGGATCGTAGTGGCTGGTGAAGATGGTGTCGGTGGTGACCGCCTTGAGGTGCACATCCTTGCAGACAAACCGAAGATCGCGGTTGCGCATCAGGGCGCCGGGCAGCAGGCCCGTCTCGCACAGCACCTGGAAGCCATTGCAGATGCCCAGCATGGCCACGCCGCGCTCGGCCTGGCGCCTCACGGCGGCCATCGCCGGTGCCTGGGCGGCCATGGCGCCGCAGCGCAGGTAGTCGCCGTGGGAGAACCCGCCGGGCAGGACGATCAGGTCCAGGTCCTCGGGCAGGGCGGGGTCGGCATGCCAGTGCATGCGCGGGTCCTGACCGGTGATGTCACGCAAGGTGACGGCCACGTCGCGGTCGCAGTTGGACCCGGGGAAAACGATGACGGCGGCTTTCACGGGGGACGTCTCTCGAACAAGGGTGGGGCGAGGCGTGATCAGGACGGTCAGGTCTTGGGTATCGGCTTGGCCTTGGGGGAGGCGAGGGACCCCCGGAAGACGACGAAATGCGCGGCCGTGTAGTTCACCACCAGCCCCGCCGCCGACCCGAGCGCCAGCGCCGCGAGCGGATAGGTGTGCATCCAGTCGGACAGGAAGATGGCGGCGGCGTAGACGGCCATGTTGGTCAGCGCGCCGAAGGACTGGCTGCCGACGTACAAGGCGAGTTCCTGCATCCAGTTCGACGTTCGCCGATCCGAGAAGGTGAACGTTCTGTTCAAAGCCCAGGTCACGAGGACAGCGATGGAGAACGACGCCACGCGTCCCGCGTAGAGCCCCAGAAACGGCGCGACGGCCAACAGAACTCCGCCGTCCACCAGGAATCCGAGGGTTCCGACCAGGCCAAATCCGATGATCCGTCTCAGGGCGCGCTCCTGCCGGCTTGGGGGGCGTCGACGGCGTCCAGGGTGCGGCCTGGGGCCACCGGACCGTGCGCAAGGTAGGACAAGCGCTTCAATTCCTGCCGGCCACGCGTGACGCTGTCCATGACGATGCCCGTGAACAGCGAGCCGATGCCGATGGTGCTGAGCCCCACCACGATGATGGCCGTGGGGACGCGGGGCACCAGGCCGGTTTCCAGGAAGGTGAGCACCAGCGGCAGCCCCAGAATGAGGGCAAGCAGCATCATCGCGGCGCCCAGGCCGCCGAACAGGGGCAGCGGCCGCTCGTTCTTCACCAGTTCCAGCACGGTGGACAGGATGCGGATGCCGTCCTTGACGGTGGAGAGCTTGCTCACCGAGCCCTCGGGGCGGGCGCCATAGGGCGTGTCCACGTCGCCCAGCGGCATGCGCAGTTCAAGCGCGTGCACGGTCAACTCGGTCTCGATCTCGAAGGCGCCGGACAGGGCCGGGAACGACTTGACGAAGCGTCGCGAGAAGACCCGATAGCCGGACAGCAGGTCCCCGACACGATCCCCGAAGATGACGGTGATCAGCGTCGAGAACATCCAGTTGCCGAACCGGTGTCCGCGCCGGAAGGCGGCTTTCTCTTCGCCGCGCCGGACGCCGGTGACCATGTCCAGATGCTCGGCCAGCATTCTGTCGATCATCTTCGGCGCGCTGGCGGCGTCGTAGGTCGCGTCACCGTCCACCATGACGTAAATGTCGGCGTCGATGTCGGCGAACATGCGCCGGACCACGTTGCCCTTGCCCTGGAGCGGCTCGCGCCGGACGATGGCGCCGGCGGCCGCGGCCACGGACGCGGTGCCGTCGGAGGAGTTGTTGTCGTAGACGTAGACGTCCGCATCGGGCAGGGACCGGTGGAAATCGTGGACGACGGTCTCGATGGTCGCCGCCTCGTTATAGCAGGGGACGAGAACGGCAATGGTGGGCCGGCGCCTGTCCAAACCCGCGTCGGGCTCATGCGGCGTGGGCTTCACCATACTCATTTGCGAAACATGCCCTAACATTGAACCGTGCTCCCTATCGCCGTGACGAGGGCGCGATCACCGGACAGTGTCAAAGGTCGACGGTCGAAGACCAAGACGAGCCGGACCCTCTGAACAGCGTCATGCCGTCCCCGTCGCGTCGGTCACTCGCTCAGACTGATGTCGTATGTCTCGATCACGGTGTTCGCCAACAGCCGCCGGCACATGTCATCCACCCGGGCGCGGGCGGCGTCGGGGTCGGTGTCGGCCAGGTCCAGTTCGATCAGCTTGCCCTGGCGGGCGTCGGAGACACCGTCGATGCCCATGGACGTGAGGGCGCCAAGAATGGCCTTGCCCTGGGGGTCGAGCACGCCGGGCTTGAGGGAAACGTGGATGCGGGCCTTCACGGGAGATCCTTCCGATCGGTCTGGGTCATCGCGGACAAATAAGGGCGGTGCAACCTGTCGTTTCGAGGGGCCGACCGTTCGAGCGGACCGGCGCCGCGAAGCGACGGAGCCGATCACCGTCGCACACGACGATCGGCGATTGGCTAAACCTACTGCATCGTCGCCGGGCCGGGCATGTCGCGGGGACCGCCCTCGGGCAGGATTCCCAGACGCCGTGCCACTTCCTGGTACGCTTCCTCGACGCCGCCCATGTCGCGGCGGAAGCGGTCCTTGTCCAGGCGCTCGTTGGTCTTGACGTCCCACAGGCGGCAGTTGTCGGGGCTGATCTCGTCGGCCAGGACGATGTGCATCTCGTCGGTCTGGTCATCGTAGAGGCGGCCGAACTCCAGCTTGAAATCCACCAGCTTCAGGCCGATACCCAGGAACAGGCCCGACAGGTAGTCGTTCACCCGGAGCGACAGGCTCATGATCTCGTCCAGGTCCTGGATGGCGGCCCAGCCGAAGGCCGTGATGTGCTCCTCGGTGACCATGGGGTCGCCCAACTCGTCGCTCTTATAGTAGTACTCGACGATGGAGCGCGGCAGCACCGTGCCGTCCTGGATGCCGAAGCGCTTGGACAAGGAGCCGGCGGCGATGTTGCGGACCACCACCTCGATGGGGATGATCTCGACCTCGCGCACCAACTGCTCGCGCATATTGAGGCGGCGCACGAAATGGGTCGGCACGCCAATCTCTTGCAGGCGTTGCATCAGGTATTCACTGATGCGGTTGTTCAGCACCCCTTTCCCGGTGATGGTGCCCTTTTTCTGATTGTTGAAGGCTGTGGCGTCATCCTTGAAATACTGGACCAGGGTGCCGGGCTCCGGCCCCTCGAACAGGATTTTCGCTTTGCCTTCATATAGTTGTCTGCGTCGGGCCATCGTCGATCGTCATGAGGGGTTGCGGAAGCGGTGGCGGATGCCCGCCGCGGATCTCGGCGCGGCAACAGATGCCGCTGAAGCCGGCCGGCGGCCGACGCCGGCATCCTGAGAAAACAAACCTTATCGCCGCCGGGGACCCCGACGGACGAGACCGCGCACCATACCGCGCCCCGGCGGACGGTGAAAGGCGTTTGTGAACTGTGGGTGGGGCAATCGATCCAGACCGCTCCAGCCGCTCTCATCAAGACAGGTAAGGTCCGCCGTGACACGGTTTGCCGAGCCCCTGTTTGGTCAAGATGGCGTGTGCATGCCGAAGGGGTCAGGCCGAGGCGACGTCCGGGGAGTCGGTCGTGTCGCTCTCCGCGCCGCCCGTGTCCAGGGTGGCCAAGGCCCGGCGTGAGCGCCGCGCGGACGCGCGGCGTTTCTTGCTGCCCGTCACGGCATCCGGTGCGGGCACCGTACCGACCGTCGGGTCCGGGACAATGCCCTCGGCGCCGGTGTCAGGGCCGTGATAGTCGGTGACCCCTTCGGCCAAGGCGAAACAGGCCAGACGAACCGCCTTGGGAATGGCCAAGGGTTCGCCGTCGCGCTCCCCTTTTTCATAGTATTGCACCACGCGGCGTTTGAGTCCCAGGGCCTCGGCCGCTTCCTTTTGCGACATGCGCATGACGCCCTTGCGCCAGTGCTTGAAGGCCTTTGGTGTCACGGGCGACGTGTCCTTGATCTATGGGTGCATTCATCCTGTTGGATGTATCCCAATTGGGATGTTGTCGCCTCATGACACCGTGGGTCTTGCATGATCGCAAGAAAAATCATCATCGAAGCCACGGCTGATCACGCAAGCGGCACCGGGGCGAACGGGGTGCGATCGGGGGGGCCGGCGGCGAACCGGAACACCGGGCCGGGGCCGTCGACGGCCGGCGCCGGCAAGGCGATCTGCGCGGCCGAGACCGTGGCGAAGCCGCTGTCGAGCGCGAAGCACAGGCCGGCGGTGGGCGAGGGGGCCTCCGGGTCGGCGGGTCGGCCCTGGAACGTGCTCCAGGCCTCCCATCCGTCGGGCCGCGCCGGGTCCGGGGCCGGCAGCGCCCGAACCCGCGCCAGGTTGGCGGCCACGCGTGGGTCGCTGGTGTCGTTGATGTCACGGGCCGTCAGCATCCAGGCCCCGTCCTCCAGTGGTCTCAAGTTGACCGGTCCGTCCCCGGTGTGGCGGAGCCAAAGGGCATCGCGGCTGTCGGCGATCACCATGTTGAACGGGCGATACGCGTCTGGATTGAGATCGGCCAGCGCCCGGGCGGCCTCGATCGCGTCGGCGTGGTCCAGGGCCTCAAGCACCAACTCGCCCCGGCTGCGCTTGCCGTCCTGGGGCCCCAGGGTGCCGTGGCGATTGAGGATGGCGGCCACCACGCCATGATCGTTCAGGCCCAGCCAGGAGCCGCCGGCCAAGTCGTCACGTCCGGCCACCACCTCGGGGCGGTCGGGCCACAGGCGCCCGGGCGCGGTCCACGGACGGTCGCGCATCTCGTCTCGGTTGGCGGCCAGGATCAACGGCCAGGCGTGTGCGGACCGGCGCAGGATCAGGACGGTGCACATGCGGGCAAGACTCCCAAACCGGGCCGACAACGTAATTGACTCAGGAAAAATGGGGGTACCGTCGCGCACCCACCAGAGGGTATAACGACGGCGGCGGTGGGAACGCCACGATATAATTCAAAGAACAAGGGGAGGGCCATGACCGATCCGTTCCGTGAGCGAGAGAAAGGCTTCGAGGCAAAATACGAACAGGACGAAGCCATCCGCTTCCGTATCGTCACCCGCCGCAATAAGCTGCTTGGGTTGTGGGTGGCCAGCGAGATCGGCCTGTCCGGCAAGGCCGCCGAAACCTACGCCCAGCAGATGATCGATCACGATCTGGTCCACCCCGCCGAGGACAGTGTGTTGACCAAGGCCCAGATGGACATGATCGCCAAGGGCCTGGATATCTCCCGCCATCGCCTGGAACTTCGGCTTGCTAAACTTGCGCACGAGGCCGAGGGGCAGGTCCAGGCGGAGATCGCCGGCACGGCGTCTCACTGACGGCCTGCCGACGTCTCACAAAAGGGTTTGGAGTATGCCCATGACGCCTCTTCTGTCCCTGGCCCTCGCTGTCCTACCGCCGCCGGGGCTCGGTCCTCAGGACTGAGCCGACCGGCCGCGTCACGTCCAGCGCTCTCCCACCTCGTCTCCGACTGGAGAGGGGAAGGGGTCCGTTTGTCCGTGCGGATCGGTCGCGACCGATGGTACGCACAGGATGACCGGAAAGGAGCGGCGCCATGACGGCCGCTGGACAGAACACCTCACGGGACCAAGGCTCCCCGACCGCACGCGACGATCCATCCCCCCGACGACCGATCCCAGAGGCCCATACCCTCCGATGGCCCACCGGTCTTGCCCTGGTGGCGCTGGCGGCGCTGCTTTGGGGGACGGTGGGTATTGCCTCCCGGTTTCTCTTCGAGGTGTCGGCGCTGGCGCCCCTGACGGTGGGTGCCTGGCGATTGCTGCTGGCAGCACCGCTGGTGGGGCTGTTCGCCGCGCGCCTGCCCGGCGCTGCTCTGGACCGGCGCGACCTGGGGCTGATGCTGCTGCTGGGGCTGACCCAGGCCGGCTACCAGGGGCTCTACTTCGGTGCCGTGGCGCGGGTGGGGGTGACACTGGCGACCTTACTGGCCCTCTGCGCGGCGCCCGTTCTGGTGGCCCTGCTGGCGCGGGTGGTGCTGCGCGAACCCCTGGGACCCCGCACCCTGGCGGCGGTGATCCTGTCGGTGATGGGCGTGGCGCTGTTGGTGGGTGTGCCCGGACCGATGCGGGCCGATGCCGCGACCGTCGGCGTCGGCCTGGCGATGGCCGGCGCGGCGGCCGCCAGCTATGCCGTGTTCACGTTGGCCAGCCGAGCGCTGGCCGGCCGCCATCACCCGGCCCGCATCGTTGCCCTGGGCTTCGGGGCTGGCGCGGTGATGCTGGCGGGGATCGCCGGGGTCGCGGGGCTTGGCAGCGGTCGGCCTTTTTTGCCCGAGTCCGGGGTCGGCTGGGCGCTGGTGCTGTACATGGGCCTGGTGCCCACGGCGCTCGCCTATGTCCTGTTCCTGTGGGGGATGCGCCGGGCCACGGCCACAGGTTCGGCGGTGGTGGTGCTGCTGGAGCCGCTGATTGCCGCGCTCCTGGCCTGGCTGCTGCTCGGCGAGCGCCTGGGACCCTGGGGCCTCGTGGGCGGTGGCCTGCTGCTGGGCGCGGTGATGGTGTTGGCGCTGCGGCGGTGATGGAGGAGGACGGGGCGCGCCCTCACGTCGTCACGCTGGCCTGGATGACGGCGACGATGTCGTCGACCACGGCGGAGACCAGGGCGTCGTCCTCGCCCTCGGCCATGACCCGGATCAGGGGTTCGGTCCCCGACTTGCGGATCAGCACCCGGCCGCGATCGTTCAAACGCGTTTCCCCGGCCGCGATCGCCGCCGTCACCGGGTCGAGGCGCAGCACCTCGGCGGGGGAGCGGGTACCCTCGACGCGCACGTTGCGCAGCACCTGGGGCAGGGGCTCGAACACCCGCAGCGTCTCGCTGGCTGGCCGGCCGCCCTGGACCAGGGCGGCCAGCACCTGCAGCCCGGCGGCCAGGCCGTCGCCGGTGGTGCCCCCGGACTCGCTGATGTCCGACAGGACGATGTGGCCGGACTGCTCGCCACCCAGGTTGAAGCCCTCCGCGCGCATGTGTTCGACCACATAGCGGTCGCCCACCGGGGTGCGCGCCAGCGTCAGGCCCAGGTTCGTCAGGTGGTGTTCCAGGCCGAGGTTGGACATCACCGTGGCCACCACGCCGCCACCCTTGAGGCGGCCGTCGTCGCGCCAGGCACGGGCGATCACCGCCAGCACCTGGTCGCCGTCCACCAGGTCGCCGTTCTCGTTGGCCAGCACCACCCGGTCGGCGTCGCCGTCCAGCGCCAGGCCCAGGTCGGCGCCCTGGTCCACCACCGCGCGGCGCATGGCATCGGTGGCCAGCGAGCCCCGGTCGCGATTGATGTTGAAGCCGTTCGGCTCCACCCCCAGGGAAATGACCTCGGCGCCCAGTTCCCACAGCACCTTCGGGGCCACCCGGTAGGCGGCGCCGTGGGCGCAGTCCAGCACGATCTTCAGGCCGTCCAGGCGCAGGCCGCGCGGGAAGGTGGCCTTGACCGCCTCGATGTAGCGGCCGCCGGCATCATCCAGGCGGCGCGCCCGGCCCAACGCTTCCGGGGCCACCCGGCGGGTCTCGAGACCGTTTTCCAACAGGTGCTCGATCTCCGCCTCGGCGGCGTCGGACAGCTTGTAGCCGTCGGGGCCGAACAGCTTGATGCCGTTGTCCTGATAGGGGTTGTGCGAGGCCGAGATCATCACGCCCAGGTCCGCGCGCAACGAGCGGGTGAGCATGGCCACCGCCGGGGTGGGCAACGGTCCCAGCAGGACCACGTCCATGCCCACGGCGATGAAGCCGGCGGTCATGGCCGGTTCCAGCATGTAGCCGGACAGCCGCGTGTCCTTGCCGATGACCACGGTATGGCGGTGCGTGCCCCGGGTGAAGTAGGCCCCGGCGGCCATGCCCAGGCGCAGGGCCAGGTCGGCGGTCATCGGCTCGGTGTTGGCGGTGCCGCGCACACCATCGGTGCCGAACAGCGTTCGCGTTCTCATAGCGGGTGTCCTGCCTGGCGATGGGTCCCGACGCCGGGAGAGGGAGTCGGTCATAAAGGGGCCTCCGATCGTCATCAAGGGGAATGTCCAAAGCCGGTGACCTGTGCTAAGACCCCCGCGCCCGGCCGCCGGCCCCGGACGCGGCGCGCGGCTACGCGTGCCCGGCCGTGTCATGCGGTCCCCGCTTCCCTCCCCGCGCGATCAGAAGAGCACCATGCCCAAACGGACCGACATCAAGAGCATCCTGGTCATCGGCGCCGGCCCCATCGTCATCGGCCAGGCCGTGGAATTCGACTATTCGGGCGCCCAGGCGTGCAAGGCGCTGCGCGGCGAGGGCTATCGGGTGATCCTGGTCAACTCCAACCCGGCCACCATCATGACCGACCCGGAGACGGCCGACGCCACCTATATCGAGCCGATTACCCCGGAGATCGTCGAGAAGATCATCGCGCGCGAGCGTCCGGACGCGCTGCTGCCCACCATGGGCGGGCAAACCGGCCTGAACACCGCCATGGAACTGGCCAACCGGGGCATCCTTGAAAAGTATGGCGTGGAAATGATCGCCGCGCGCCAGGACGTGATTGCCAAGGCCGAGGACCGGCTGCTGTTTCGCGAGGCTATGGACCGCATCGGCCTGGAAAGCCCGCGCAGCCAGTTGGTGCACGATATGCACGAGGCGGCGCGCGCGGTGGACGAGATCGGCCTGCCGGTGATTGTGCGGCCGTCCTTCACTCTGGGCGGGCTGGGCGGCGGCATCGCCTACAACCGGGCCGAATACGACCGCATCGTCGCCGCCGGCCTGGCGGCCTCGCCGGTGCGTTCGGTGCTGGTCGAGGAATCGGTGCTCGGCTGGAAAGAGTACGAGATGGAGGTCGTGCGCGACCGCGCCGACAACTGCATCATCGTCTGTTCCATCGAGAACGTGGACCCCATGGGGGTCCATACCGGGGACTCGATCACCGTCGCGCCAGCGTTGACGCTGACCGACAAGGAATACCAGATCATGCGTGACGCCTCGATCGCCTGCTTGCGGGAGATCGGGGTGGAGACCGGCGGCTCCAATGTTCAGTTCGCCGTCAACCCCAAGGATGGCCGCCTGGTGGTCATCGAGATGAACCCGCGCGTCTCGCGCTCGTCGGCGCTGGCCTCCAAGGCCACCGGTTTTCCCATCGCCAAGGTGGCCGCCAAGCTGGCGGTAGGCTATACGCTGGATGAGTTGACCAACGACATCACCGGCTGCACCCCGGCGTCGTTTGAGCCGACCATCGACTATGTGGTCACCAAGCTGCCGCGCTTCACCTTCGAGAAGTTCCCCGACACCGAGCCGGTGCTGAACTCCTCCATGAAATCGGTGGGTGAGGCCATGGCCATCGGCCGGACCTTCGCCGAGAGCCTTCAGAAGGGATTGCGGTCCCTGGAAACGGGCCTGACCGGCCTGGACGAGGTCGACATCCCCGGTGCCGAGGGTCCCGACGGCAAGGACGCGGTGCGCGCCGCGCTGACCAAGTCCGGCCCCGATCGCATCCTCATCATCGCCCAGGCGCTGCGCCACGGCCTGACGGTCGAGGAGGTGCGCGCGGCCTGCCACTACGATCCCTGGTTCCTGGAGCGCATCAAGGAGATCGTCGACGAGGAAGAGCGTTTGCGCGTCGAGGGCCTGCCCGCCAGCGCCTCCGAGATGCTGCGCGTCAAGGCCATGGGCTTCTCCGACATGCGGTTGTCGGCGCTGACCGGCAAGACCATGACCGAGGTCACCTTTCGCCGTCAGGTGTTGAACGTGCATCCGGTCTACAAGCGCATCGACACCTGCGCCGGCGAATTCCCCTCGCGCACGCCGTACATGTATTCCTGCTATGAAGGCAACGGAATCGAGCCCGCCACCTGCGAGTCCGAGCCCACCGACCGTCAGAAGGTCATCATCCTGGGCGGTGGTCCTAACCGCATCGGCCAGGGCATCGAGTTCGATTATTGCTGCTGCCACGCGGCCTTCGACCTGTCGGCCGCGGGCTTCGAGACCATCATGATCAACTGTAACCCGGAGACCGTGTCCACCGATTACGATACGGCCGACCGGCTGTACTTCGAGCCGCTGACCGCCGAGGACGTGATCGAGGTGGTGCGCCGGGAACAAAGCAACGGCCAGGTGCTGGGCGTGATCGTTCAGTTCGGCGGCCAGACGCCGCTGAAGCTGGCCCGGGCGCTGGAGGCGGCCAAGATTCCCATTCTCGGCACCTCGCCCGATTCGATCGACCTGGCCGAGGACCGCAAGCGATTCCAGGCGCTGCTGGAGGACCTGGGGCTGCGTCAGCCACGCAACGGGACCGCCACCTCGCTGGAGGAAGCCCGGGCGATCGCCGCGCGCATCGGCTACCCTGTGGTGCTGCGACCGTCCTACGTGTTGGGCGGGCGGGCCATGCAGATCGTTTATTCGGAGGAGGGCCTCGACCGCTACATGGCCCATGCCGTGCGGGTCAGCGGCACCAGCCCGGTGCTGGTGGATGCCTACCTTGAAGGCGCCATCGAGGTGGACGTCGACGCCGTTTGCGACGGCGCCGACGTGTACATTGCCGGCATCATGCAGCACATCGAGGAAGCGGGCGTCCATTCCGGAGACTCCGCCTGCGCGCTGCCGCCCTTCTCGATCTCCGAGGCGCTGATCGCGGAGATGAAGACCCAGACCCGCGCCCTGGCCCGGGGACTGACCGTTGTCGGCTTGATGAACGTGCAGTTCGCCCTCAAGGACGACACGGTCTACCTGCTGGAGGTCAATCCGCGCGCCAGCCGCACGGTGCCCTTCGTGGCCAAGGCGACCGGCGTGCCGGTGGCCAAGATCGCCTCGCGGGTCATGGCCGGCGAACCGCTGTCGTCCTTTGGCTTGAAGGAATGGACGCCGAGCCATTGGGCGGTGAAGGAAGCGGTGTTCCCCTTCGCCCGCTTCCCGGGCGTGGACATCGTGTTGGGGCCGGAGATGAAGTCCACCGGCGAGGTCATGGGCCTGGACACCGCCCTGGATCGCGCCTTCGCCAAGGCGCAGATCGGGGCCGGCTCGGCCCTGCCCATGGAGGGGACGGTATTCGTGTCCGTGCGCGACGGCGACAAGCTGGCGCTGGTGGAAGAGGCACGGGCGCTTCTTGACCTGGGCTTCCGCATCCTGGCCACGCGCGGCACCGCCGAGCACCTGGACGCCATGGGCATTCCCGTGGAGCCGATCAACAAGGTGCGCGAGGGCCGGCCGCATTGTGTCGACGAGATGATTTCCGGCCAGATTCACATGGTCATCAACACAACCCATGGTATGCAGGCGCTGAAGGATAGCTTCGAAATTCGGCGTACGGCCTTGGTGCGCAACATTCCGCATTATACTACCCTTCAGGGTGCCCGTGCCGCCATCAAGGCCATCGCCGCGTTGAAACGGGAAAGCCTTGATGTTGCGCCCCTGCAATCGTATTTTAACGCATGACACCCACATACACAGGCGCCATGACGCTCCAATCAGTCGATTGGAGCGTCATGGGTCCTATTGTCGTTGAGCGTACGGTTCCGTTTGGTGTCCGGACCCCGCCGACCCGATACGCGGTTCCGCGCGTCACGGGGACAGGGTGGGGCCATTGCCCCATGGCTGGCGAGTCCCGATCGCCGGCCTCACTCCGGCGCGCTCCCCCATCTCGCCTTTCCGGTAAGGTGCCCGTGGGGGACCGGATCGGGGAGCGCGCTGGCCACGGACTGACCAGCAATCACTCGTCTTGATCGCTGGAATAACAACCGAGGGTTCCCGCAGATGGAGAAAGTGCCGATGACTCCCGAAGGGCTGAGGAGCCTGGAGGATGAGTTGAAGACGTTGAAGTCCAATGACCGTCCGGCCGTGATCCGCGCGATTTCGGAAGCGCGCGAGCATGGCGACCTGTCCGAGAACGCGGAATACCATGCCGCACGTGAGCGTCAGAGCTTTATCGAGGGCCGAATCAAAGAGCTGGAAGACATCATCAGCCGCGCCGACGTGATCGACATTTCGCGGCTCTCGGGCGATACCGTGCGGTTCGGCGCGACCGTTGGCCTGGCCGACGAGGACACCGACGAAGAGGTCTCCTACAAGATTGTCGGTGTGCACGAGGCCGACTTGAACGCTGGGCGTATCTCCATCGGGTCCCCCATCGCCCGCGCCCTGATCGGCAAAAGCGTCGGCGATACCGTCGAGGTCAAGGCGCCCGGCGGCAGCAAATACTACGAGATCATTGACATCTCGTTTGTGTGAGGCAGACGGCGATGGGTGCCACTCATCGCCGTTTTCTTATGGCGACAGTTGGTTTTCAGGACCGTTGAGACCAGGCGGTCATTCTGGTCTATGGTTCGATCACGCGACGTCGCTGTCTTTCGGCGTATCGAGGTCGAACCGTCACGGGCGGCCGGGCGGCTCGGCCACCGGATCAATGGCAATGGTCTCCAGGAATTTGGTGTTGCCCAGGCGTCGGAGATGATCGTGCATGCTCGTCCGGGGGGATGTGACTGGCCGGTGGTCGTGATGTGGTCGGGGGCATGGGGAGGGCGGGTGCCTTGCTTGGCCATCCTCATGTCGGCGGAGCGGAAAGAAATGGGGCGAGGATCTCATAGGCCGCGTCCGGGGCGTCCTCCGGGATGAAATGGCCGCTCGGCAGGGGGGCGTAGGTCGCATCCCGGCACCAGGAGTCCCAGATCGCGGGCACATCGAAATGCCGGCCGATGACACTCCGGTCCCCCCATAGAACAAGGGTGGGGCAGACGATGGTGCGACCCGCTCGGCGGTCGTCGCGGTCGTGTCGGCAGTCGATCGAAGCTCCCGCACGGAAACACTCGCACATGGCCGTGATCGATTCCGGCATGGTGGATGACGCGATATAGGCGTTCAGGGCCTCCGCGTCGTAGGGTGGGTGTGCGTCCGAGAGAGCCACCAATATGTGCCGCATGAACGCGTCGGCCGCGCCGGCAATGAGACGCTCGGGCAGCGGATGAGGCTGCGTCAGGAAGAAGAAATAGAAATAGTCCCGCGCGGCCGGCGCCGACACGGTCTCATAGAAGTCGAGCGCCGGGATGATGTCCATCACCGCCAGGTGCGTGACTGTCTCCGGGTGGTCCAGGGCCATCCGGCGGGCGATCCGTGCGCCCCGATCGTGCCCCACGAGCGCGAATGTGGGGAACCCGAGCGCCTGCATAACGGCGCGTTGCTCGGCGGCCATGCATCGCTTGGTGTAGGCGGCGCTGTCGGGAGAGGGGGGCGGCTTATGGGTCTCGCCCCGACCCCGGATGTCCGTCAGCACGACGGTGAACATCTCGGCCAAACGCGGGGCGAGCCGGTGCCAGCACACATGGGTCTGAGGATCCCCGTGCAGCATCAGCAGCGGCGGTCCGTGTCCGCCGATCACGGCCAGCACCTTCTGTCCGTCCACTGACACGAACCGCCGTTCGAAGCCAGGCAGAAGCCTATGGTCCAGGCGTTCAAAGGGTGTCACGAAGCCAATCCGTGTAGTTGGACAAGGAAATCTCGTTACGAGAGAAGAAAGCCCAGCGCCCGATCTTACGCACCCGCAGGAAACCGGCTCGGCGCAACACCTCCAGGTGCCGACTGACGGTCGGCTGGCTGATCCGCAGCTTGTCTGTCAGCAGGGTGACGCACACGCCGATTTCGGCCGGATCCCCGGTGACCTGGTGCGAAAAATGGAGCGCCGGCGTCTTCAGCCACGCCAGGATCGTGAGGCGGACATCGCTCGCCAGCGCCTTGGACTGCTCAACTCGGTCAACCATACGGCCAACGATTCATTGTTAAATAGCTATGTGTCAATATGTTTGTGGCGCCAGCCCGTTCCTCTACCCGACCATGGACGTCGACGGTCATTGACATGACCGCCAGTGTTAATCCCCGCACGCCCGTCCGGTTCGCCTTGCGGCCAGGCGGGCGGGAGGCTAACGTGCGCCGCGTTTGAGGTCGGTTGGCCACGGCCCAGCCATCCGCCACTGTGTCTCCACTCAGGGTGTTTTTTCGCCCCTTCCTTTCCTCCTGACGGGAAAGCCAATCGTCATGTCCTTCCTTGCTCAGCGCCTGTCCGCCATCAAGCCCTCGCCCACCATCGCCGTCACCACCAAGGCCAACGAGATGCGTGCCGCCGGGCATGACGTGATCGGCCTGGGCGCTGGCGAGCCCGACTTCGACACACCCCAGCATATCAAGGAGGCCGCCAAGGCGGCCATGGACCGGGGCGAGACCAAGTACACCCCGGTCGCTGGCACGGTGCCGCTGCGCAAGGCCATCGTCGAGAAGTTCGAGCGCGACAACGGTCTCGTCTACACGCCCGACCAGATCACCGTTGGCTGTGGCGGCAAACAGGTGCTGTATAACGCCATCATGGCCACCATCGAGGCCGGGGACGAGGTCATCATTCCGGCGCCCTATTGGGTCAGTTATCCGGACATCGTGCTGTTGGCCGGCGGCACGCCGGTTGTGGTCGCCTGCCCCGAAGAGACCGGCTTCAAGCTGCGCGCCGAGGACTTGGAGGCGGCCATCACCCCGAAGACCAAGTGGGTGATCCTGAACTCGCCCAACAATCCGACCGGCGCGGCGTACACGGCGGCGGAGCTGAAGGCCCTGACCGACGTCCTCATGCGTCATCCCCAGGTCTGGGTGATGAGCGACGATATGTACGAGCACTTGGTCTACGACGATTTTGTTTTCGCCACGCCGGCCCAGGTGGAGCCGGGCCTCTTCGAACGCACGCTGACCTGCAACGGTGTTTCCAAGGCGTACTCGATGACGGGCTGGCGCGTCGGGTACGCGGGCGGCCCTCTGGAGTTGATCAAGGCCATCAACAAGATCCAGTCGCAAAGCAGCACCCACACCAGTTCCATCAGTCAGGCCGCCGCCCTGGAGGCCCTGACCGGCCCGCAGGACACCATTCCCGCGTTCACCAAGGTGTTCAAGGAGCGCCGCGACATGGTCGTGGGGCTGCTCAACGACTGCCCGGGCCTGTCCTGCCGCACGCCGGAAGGGGCCTTCTATGTCTATCCGTCCTGCGCGGGTGTGATCGGTAAGACCGTGCCGGATGGCCGGGTGATCAACAGCGACGGTGACTTCGTCACAGCGCTGCTCGAGTTGGAGACCGTGGCCGCGGTTCAGGGCGAAGCGTTTGGCTTGTCGCCGTACTTCCGAATCTCCTACGCCACCTCCACGGAAAAGCTGATCGAAGCCTGCGCGCGCATCAAGAGGCTGTGCGAAAGCCTGACGTAATCTCCCAGGTTGATTTTTACGGCTGTCACCGCCTTCCGCCACCGTTCGGACCCGCGTACACTGGGGTTCAGTGCGGTGTGCGGGGGTGGGTGGCGGAATGGTGGGAGTCCGACGGCGACGACTGGCCGCCACGGATGCCGGCGAGAGCGCGGCCCCAAAGCGTGACCGGCCGGCGCGTCCTCGACGGCCACGCCGCTGGGGCGGTCCGCGCCTGCTGGCCTTGCTGGCCCTGGTGGCGCTGTTGATCCTTCGGGCCATCGACCCGACGCCCCTTCGCGTGTTGCGCACGCGGACCTTCGACATCTATCAACAAATCAATCCACGAACGGTTGTTTCGCGGCCGGTGACCATTGTCGACATCGATGAACGGAGCCTGGCGGCCCTGGGACAGTGGCCCTGGCCTCGGACCGTGATCGCCGAACTGGTCACCACGCTGTTCGCGCAAGGTGCGGCCCTGGTGGCCTTTGATATCGTCTTCGCCGAACCCGACCGGACCTCTCCGGCCCGAGTCGCTGACGTCACCCCCAACCTGGATCCGGCCACGCGCCAGCGTCTGCGGTCGCTGCCCTCCAACAGCGCCGTGCTGGCCGGGGCCATGGCCCTGGGGCCGG
>Ga0126339_10001184_pt1 | contig 17081 bp, 10 predicted proteins | sample OrbTmetagenome_2_FD_92532 | JGI IMG/M metagenome (GOLD analysis project Ga0126339, IMG submission 92532) | Coral microbial communities from Petempiche,Puerto Morelos, Mexico - Orbicella T R C metagenome | ecosystem: Host-associated > Invertebrates > Cnidaria > Coral | place: Petempiche,Puerto... | reverse complement strand
TTTTTTGATATTCAAACATTATGCCATTTTAAAGTTTTACTAAAATATTTCACGTGACCCCCCCTTTTTCCCTTATTTTTTTGGGATGGCCCCCCCTCGAAAGCCATTTTTTTTCGCATGGCCTCCCCCCCCAAATCCCACCAGCCCCCCTTACCTTATAAAAAATGAACGGTCCCTTAGCCAAACGAGTCCTGTTCCAAAACGTTTTATAGATTATGAAAAATAGTTGATTTGCACGAAAATTAACATGTTGCAATTGGTGAAACCAACTTCCATATCACTAGCTATACATACAGTTTCTAATCGTTTTGACACAGAGGCAAAACTGAAGTAGCTCGCGAACAAAGTATCAGGAGTGATTGTAAACCCTCCCCACTCATAACTCAACGTCAAATTTGTTTTACATATATAACTTGCTTGAAAACTCTGCTTGCTTTACATAACTTCCATTTTTATTGAATTTTTCTCCGAATTTGCTTACTGCAGTTCTATGTGCTCTGGGTTTGGAATTTAATATAATAGGCTTAAAAGCTTTTCTTTTACGTCAAAACTAAAGTACCATTACTTTGTTGACCATAACCTACCGCCCCTCTAATCTGCTAACAGAGATCACTGGAAAACAAATACCTTTATGTTTGGTGTGGATGATTTGACAAGCAAATGCAACAAGCTTTTTTGTGTGTGTTGCTTCATGGCGTATCGATCGGCTGTATGAAACACAACAAATACCAAAAAGTAGATCTTCCTTCCTATACTACAGCGAAATGACATCACGTGAGTACTAAGAAAGATTTCTTATCTGGATTTATATTTTCTCTAATCCTGATTCCCGACAAGACAAAAATCTTTTTGTTGACCCTCTTGTTTCAGCAGATAATTTTTTAAGACATTAAGGTTACCATAAGCGAGAAATCACTTGTCCTGTTATCACTTGCTTGATTTCAAGATGTGTGGTCGAGAGTATTATTTGCATACCATGTCTGCTTCCATAGCCTCGACGTCTGTCAGTTGAATCGGGTTATCCTGCATCTTTGCCACTCTCCTTTGTTCCAGTACGTTTCTAACGGCGGGTCAGGAGGGGTCGGCTCGGAGTTCCGCTGTTTGCTGAGAATTGCATGTAAGGTCTGATCCGATGAACGGAAAAAAAAAACTCGGCCCGTTCTTGTTACTGACGTGACACACGGCCCTCCGTCTAAACTCCACTCCCTCTTAAAGGGACTTAAACAAGACTCAGCTTCGCCGCTTTTCTCTCTTATCCATGTATCTTGATGGTTTTCTTTTTTAATACAGGAATGGTTGATACAAAATTAAGTGTAATAAATTATCATTCTAATTACTTTAATCCATTGCTTTGTCAATGTTAAAATTACCAATAGGACGATTTTCACTTGAGTGTCGCAAAATCAAAACCAAAGTAATCACTAACCAAATACAAAGAATAAAGACAATCCAATGAACCAATCAAAACTCGCAGTAATTACATGTACCTGATGCATGGCGCGGGAAAACGTGGGAGAACGAGTCACGATTGGTTTTGATTTCACTTCTAATAATTACAATTACAATTTCCTTAAATGTGATTGGTGCATAGACTGCTATATTTTGCTCTAATTAATCTGCAAATTTGTGCCGGATAGGACAGTGTAATCGGACAGTTGGCTGTAATCGGACACCTGTAATCGGACAGTTACATGAGCCAATCATTTTAAGTCCTCTCCACTAAATCCACCAATCACGACATTGATTACAATCACTGATTGACCAATTCAGGAGCCTGACTCTGTAAAATTGTGGAGGCTGCTTTGAAAGAAACTTAACAGCCATTTTGCAAGCTATTCTCCATACTTTTAATTATGATATTAAAATACCTCAAAAGCTCTTTTTCAAATGAAACTTTTACTTTTATGGGAAATTGTAATGGTTATGATTAATTGGTAACAGGACATCGTGTCGTCCAATTTAGTCCGTAATCATACTCGTGATTAACAAATCGGACTCCCGCTTAGAGGTCGTCCGATTTTGTTAATCACTAGTATGCTTACAGACCGAATTGGCCTCCACTCGGTCCTATTACCATTGGATAAGAAAGTCGTGGAATTTTTTAAAGACAAATGTAGTTGCGTAGTTGTTGAAAAACCAATTACTTTTCAACCTCAAATGAAAACCGTTCTATTATCTATTATTATTATTATTATTATTATTATTATTATTATTATTATTGTCGTAGCTTAGGAAACGTGGCTTTCTAACCACACAAATCCAAACAACCGATGGTTGTTGAAAACTAGGATTGTAGACGATTTTCGTGTACGGGTCTCTGGTAAATTTAATAGGTATCTTTTTTAAACCGGGTCGTATCTAATTTTTATCTCAATGCGCAGAAGAAAAATAGAATGTTCAAATTCAGATGTCAAGGGACGAATTCTAATCACATGCCCGTTGTTGAAGAAAAAAGACTAGACTACACTAAAACTTCGATATGACGAAGGGCCAGGGGACTGGCAAAATATGTTCCTGATAACGAGGTTTCGTTGAATCGAGGTTCTTTTCTGTATATTTCACTATTACTAGGGCGAAGACTATCGTTCGTTATACCAGGGACTTTGTTATGTAGAGGTTCGATTTTCCACTGAACCAGTACAATTGAGACTAACAGTTGGTCCAGAATCCCAGCCCAAATGTTGCCCAAATCCCATTTCCAAGCCCATATTTTGCCCAATTCTCAGTCCCATTCCCAATTTTTGTTTGTGATTCCCAGTCCCTATGACCAAAATCCCACTTTTTTCCAGAGAAGATAAATAAGCAAATCCCAGTTCTCATCTCAGTTACCCCTTCAGACCCCTGTAAAGAACCAGGTTTAAAATACATTAGAAATGCGTTTGTCTTGACCGAGACAACACCTGTTAGCAATTGATGATTGATCAGCGGCGCTTTGCGTTAGACCATTGACAAGGTTGAGGTTTCTCATTAAATAAGTCTAAACTAAATACATCGTTGATATGCAGTGTAGTCAGGATTTGTTTGTGTGCTCTGTAAGTTCTTGACAATCTGAGTCAACATTAACATATCTTTTACGCTTTTGAAAAATAATTATTTAAAACACTATCAAAAACACCCTTTTCGGTTTTGTTTGCCACGCTGTTAAACCATTAGCAATAAAAGGTGCTGGCCAGAAACGCTTTTCAGTCCAAATTCGATAACTCTAACTGTTGTTTTTGTTTGGTTTGTTTTCAGAGACATTTACCTCTGAAATTTTTGTTTTGCTTTAGAAGCATAGTAAATATATTGATTAATTCTTTTAATTAACAACAAACAGTTACGTCTGTTATCAGCGACTCGTTTCTTAGTTTGGCAAAAGCCGCTAGTTCTTTATTGCATTATACTTGTATGGCATTGATTCATCTGTTCCTTTATGCTTACAGAGTCGCCTTTTCCAGACGGTCTGACCTCCCTTTGCCGATTTACAACACGCTCGCTTTTCCTCGCTTTTCACTACACTTGCCATAACCAGGCCATTCCTTTCACCATTTTATCCAAGAACTTAGACCTCGAAACCTCGGCGAGGCCTTAGGAGGAACTAGGCTACTTGGCGCTGTCACTATCTCATTATTAAAGGACGCCTCTCTGCGAGGTTCTTTTGGTGTTGCGGGGAATATCCTAATAGTTATTCCAGGTCGAGTTGTGTATACTTTCACGCCACCAGGTGAACGAGGCTTCCATTTCTTCATTGCAGATACTCCAAAAACTGCTGCCACTAAAATGGCGAGTACCACGGCAACTCCAACACAAATAGCAGTAGCTGAAAAACCTGTAGATGGAAATGACAGGAATTTGATTAATTTACTCACGTTTGCCACACACGAAAGCTCTTGTCTTAAGAGGGTTTAAGGCCAAGACGGAGAAAGTAACCAGTTTCTCTCCGCTCCTCTCCTCTATAAGCACATTTCGATCCCACATTGTGCACGGTCAAGACACAAATCTCCCAGTTACAATTTCATCTGTTTGGGTCTTGCCCATTATGATTTCGGCTGCTTCTAGCTTGGGTGACCTCATCTTTTAGCCAGATGTATTTTGGCCCTCTGTCAATTTAAATGATTTGAAATGACAAACTGTCGTTTAATAGTTATTCTGGGGGGTCATATACCTATTTGTGGTTCATTAAAACTTTGGCCTTTCAGTCAGTTGTCGCTTTGATTGTCATCAAAGAAGTACAGTTTGTCGATTAAAGCTGTAATTGGTCCGTTTCATTTTTTTCATTAAGGGACTCTTCTATTTACTTGAAGACCTTGAAGGTCTATCTGTCTATAGTTAAAAGACCTGTTACCGCTCTATTGGTCTCTATTGACTGACCAAGCGGACAAATCGCTTCACAATGCAAGCTTGGGTGGCGTGTGAGACGATCCATCGTAATAAAATAAAAATGTTTTGAACAAACTGTAGCATAAGGAATTAATCAGGATGAAACTTGATGAAAGGAATTTATGTTAAGTTAGAGCAGAATACTGTAATTTATATCATGCCATAGAAAATACAGTCAATCAGAATATAGGAAAGCCGTTGTATACTCCACGGCATTACACGTAACCTTCCCATCGTGCGCTGCATTGATTGTGTTGGCCACTGTATCTTCTAAAGTCTCTAAAAGGCACGAGTGTGTATACCGACAAAATACATGTGACTGGTAGCATATTCCATGGCATACCACTCGAACGCCTGACACAACTAATATATTTTTTTCATAGTCAGGATTCAGGATTATATAGAACAAACATCAAATTAGTTTAGTATACAGCTAGAGTATTGTTTTGTCTGAGGTCGCCAGCTTCGCAGGGTCGCTGCTTCCGGTTTTTTTCAAAAACCTTACCATTTGACGTGTCGTATGAGCAGTATGACGTTACAAAGCCTCGTTTTTCCATTGACTCGTCCGAACGAAATTGTACCAACATATAACTCCCGGATGAAAACGTGTCAGAAGGTATGTTACTACCACAAAACGTTCCAAGAACTGGACTATCAGGATATTCTCCATCTCTAACTTCAACAAAATCACCGTGCTGGCATGAGGGGCCTGGAGCCTGAAGGTCGAATGCGGAGAAGGAAAGTTGGATTTTGTTCTTTGGGAGAGAAATTAACCAGGTGCAGCTCATGTTGGCAGGATACGTGTCCTGAGTATCATAATCTGGACTGTAAATTGTGTCTGATGATTTGGTGAGGTAAATATTGCTGTTCCAAATCTCAGATTTGTTCCTGGAACATCTTGTTTCTGAAAAAAGAAAAAAAGAGAGAGAGAAAATAAATATTAGTGAGACGTATCTCCTAGTATGTTGGAAGTATCCCCTTAGTGAGCACAGTGAAATTGAATAACGCCAAGTGGTTCGTTGAAAAAAAAAAAACATAAAAATTGGTAAATCGTTGTAAGTTTCTTCACATGCCTGCATGACAAAGAGTAAATATTTGGAAAATACATTACGTACGAATTTGCACTTGTGAAATAAAACGCTATCTTCAGTTTAATTTCTTAAAGATATATCGCGCTGACAGAACCATGCATGCTAAAGTGACAATGACTCACCACTTTGAACAAAGAACCAGAGCAGGTTAAGGACATCTGCGAGAACAAAATAAGGACGATTTTTTTAGGTAACATTCATGTTGTCACTGTTTTAACTGAGACCAATTTACAATGGAGGCTTTTGCACAGAAATACCTTCTACATTAATTTGAAAGACCTTGCGCGTTGACGTCAGTGCATTCTAGTCGCAGTTCCAGTGCTAGAGTACCTTCACTCAGAGGCAGTCTGGTTTTCATGGTAAAGTTCCTGTCCTCTAAAGCATTCTGTGCTTTTTCATTGCATGCAGTTTTTTTCCTATTAACCTAAGAGCTATCGCGCTTGACGACTCCTTGAAAACAAGAAGGTAGCGTTGTTGTCAACGTTTTGGTAAAACCATTTTAATTAGTAAAGTTAACACTCAGTCAGTAAACGACAAAATACTATACTAGGACTGATCAACCGTTTATCGTCAAAACATAATCTCCCCTCCATCCCCCTCCCCCCACAACTCTTCAGTGCACCTGAGTAAAAAAAAGCGAGAACAAGAGGACCACAAGCCGACGTCTCAGACTGAAAGCAACAAGCAGAATAAAGGATATTTCCAGTCTGGTACTAAGTGATACTAAGACTCAACCAAAGCACAGTCAGCGTATAGCACTGTAGAAACAATTTGCTAGTACTAGCACTAGCGTTTAAAACATGATTTGTAAATCATTCAATTTGGCCGGTCTATTGCTTATTTGATTAGAAAGGCTTAGAAGACAAAAACATGTACATAACGCAAAAGTTCTTTACAACCTGGTCCAAAATTGTTCCGTTAAAGTTTTATTGTAGACGATCTTTTTTTAGCTCTTTTCAAGCTTTGGCTTTTCATCATCACTAAACACATTTTTAGAACTGTAATGATATATGTTCTTACACGGCTCTCCGTGTGAAGGATCGACAGAGCGAGCGGGAGATAAAACGCCATTTTGTAACTATGGCATCGCGTAACCAAAATATAAAATAGAGTAACATTTTTGTAATTAAATACAACACTGTTACCAAGCAAGGTAATTTCCAGGAAAAAATTGATGCTGTGATGGTATATGATGGGTCGTCAGGAACGCGAGTAGCCTTCTTTGGCTTATACAGATTATGAAATGCCTCTTTATGTTCTGTTGATGCAAATTTCATTTTACATTTAACGAAAAATGTAAAATACAAGTAGTCTCTAGCCGTGGTTTCAACTAAAGTGCTGGAAAGAATACTTACAAACAAGCCTGAATAGAAATGATTTTGCCATCTGCGTGGTCTTGTTCTGGTGTGCAACTCAACCACCAGTTTTGTTTGCATTAGAAATGTTGACGCAGGCTGTCAATATATGCAGATTTGGGCCGAAGAAGCAAACAGTTATTTCCTAATCCACGTAAGCAAAGAAACTGAGCAATTAATTTAAAACGATCCCACAATAAACAAAGGAAAATTTCATCACACCTGAGATGGGCATAATCCGAAAGGATTATGTGGCATTCGACCAACAATAGCTCAGTTAGCACAAAAGCTTCGTTTTCAATGGACATGAAGTACATGCACGAGCATAAGCAGAAGGAAAGAGGAACGGTTCATTTTTCTTGTTCTAATCGTTATTTTGAAACTGATTTAATTCTGGTGATCTGGTGAGCTCGACATAAAAAAGACTGTGGAGCCGGTGTACATTTATTCGTTTTTAAACTCGTCATCGTGAAGTACGTTTAACTATCTGCACTCATTTCTCAGATCTTCTTTCACCTACACTAACATGTTTAGTTATGCTGCTTATATTGTTCCATAAGACCGACAAAACAATTTCGTGTCTTTTCCATCACATGTTTTCTCACCGTTTTCTATGATGGCTCCCTTAACAAACCAACAGTGACTGCAAGTTTAACCTTGGAGCAACTGCTATCTCTGTGTTTTAACGAGAAGTTAAAAAACCAACAACGAAAAATTTGTGAAGCTTCGTAACTGTCAAGTAAAGAATATTTAGTATTTAATTACTTGGAATTACCAACGAATATCATCATTATACATTAGTTTCTAGTATCTCTCTACCTACCACCCGAGTAAAGGAATCGGCTTTTTTTTTTTTATCACCGATTATCACTCCTCTCAATTTGGACAGCTTTAATTTTACGGCATTAAAAATTGATGCAGTAGTTTCGAGTCCGTTTTGTTACGGACAGAGAACGAACCCTCTGGTTCTGTGGTCATTTCGATCGAGTCTACAACGAACTGAAGCCGGTTTCAACCAACGGTAGGTATACATATAAGCACTATACCTTCTTATAGTCCGTTAATGCATTTTGCTTTTAATAAAAATTTCACTTTTGTGAAACAAAATTCCAAATGGAAGGTGATTCAGCAGCAGCTCAGTAAATGGGATTTTTATCTGAGTGGTACTCCATGAAAGCAATTTACTCCAAATGGAACGCTTTAAGTAAAGAGCTTTTCGGTTTTATGGGAACTGAAAGTGCAATTAGAACTCGGTATTTATTTCCCTTGAGTCAAAAATGCTGTCAGTATCAAATTCTCGTCCCCTTTTAAAATTTCTGGCACCGAAATAGGTCGAAAGTTTTTATTTTTGGCAGAACATAAACATGCAGGCAACCAAATACACTGGAAGTTACTGAACAGAAAAAATTATTCGCAATTCGCATTCAAAGTCGACCAAAAAATAATAATGATAAAAATTTACTCTCAGAAAAAGCTGAAAAATTCATCAACTGATAAAATCTGCGACCTGCATCATCCAAAGAAAAATAAGAATCATCCTAAAGCTTTAATTACAGCAGGAGAACATATACACAGTAATATTAACATGGAAATTTAAGTAATTATGATCAAATGTTAAGAAGTTGTAATTTTGTCAAATGCACTTTCACTTAGATAATTCTATTTCAGCGCTAGTAATTTTTTTACTTCAAATAAATGACATTTAATTTTTCCTTGTTATTTAAATTTACTTTTAAGATTCTGACAATTTTGACAGCATTTTAAGTTGAAAAAACGTTAAGCAGGTGCTAGGGAAAACAATTGAACGTTGTTGAAAACGATAATTGTAAGTAGTTTTACCAAAACAATACTGATTTACTTACCCTTTAGCAAAAGGTGAGAAATAGATGTAAAAATTGCCAAAACCCCTTCTTATATTGTAGCATAAAGTAATACGTTTAAACGCAGAGGGTCACGTGACGTGAGGGGGCCTTTCCACAAATATCCGGATATTTTTTGTGGGGGATACTTAAAAGTTTCCTGTTTAAGATATTTAGCGAATTTAGGGATATTAAGAAATATTCATAGCTTGAAGTTTTGGCTTAGCCCTGTGTTTTCCTTGCTATATTCTCGAGGCAGAAACAACCCAGTTAAGCGATTTCGAAATTGAAAAAAGTTCTCTAATAATTTTATATCACTACAAGTACTAAAGCCACAATTTAACAAAATGGCGAATACTGGTAACATTAGGGCGCCTGAATCGGCTTGCTCTACTCCTTTAGTATTACAAAAAAAATTGAAATTTTTTGCCGAAGGGATTCAAAATCGGTTCATTTTTTAACCAAACAATAAGGGATATTGAGGGTTTTCCGAGATATTTCGACCTTTTTTGTGATATTTAGAAACATTTTTGAGAATTTCCAGAAAGATATTTAGGCGATTTTACGTGATATTTGTGGAAAGGCCTAGAACTTATATATATTATATTTTACTGAATATGTGGTTCAGTTTGCCCTCGAGAGTGCTCAACAGTCATGTGGCTTCGTCTAAAGAAAGTGGACTGGACTAGAACGAGAACTAGGCCGGTCCACTTTCTTTACATTATATTTTATACATTTTTCCGGAACCTGCAGAAGATTAGTTCCAATAGCCAAAATATTGTTCATTGAGTCTGTCCTCATCTATTTTCTAGTACTGCCTTGTTTTATAGCATTACTTCTGAATTTTGATTTCTTGTAAAACAATTTCCCTATAGCTGTCAGTTCATTGATTCTCAGTACCAAGAGCCCATGCCATGGTCTCCTGTCAATACCCATATACTTGAGTTTATATTGATATTTTGATAAGAGAAAGTATGTTCTGATCATTGCTGAGACTTTGTCACATGTTACTGCGAACAGCTGTCATTACAGTCGTAACTGAACCGTTTTAGCCAAATGGTTAGCTGACGCGCTGGACTGCAAGCCCCGGTTGTTCAAAAGATGGATAGCGCTATCCAACGCATAAATCACTATTTAGTGGATGTGTGTGTGTTTTTTTACACCTATCTACAGTACTAAAAGCGATTTATCCGGTGGATAGTGTCACCCACCCTTTGAACAACTGAACCCAGATCAAATAGTTCAGTCTCAATCCCTGGGCGAGTAGCTGTGCTGTGTTTCTCTCATAGTGCCTCCCTCCACCCTGGAGTGTAAATGGATGCCGGTTGATCTTCTGTGGGGCAACCTAACACGACGCTGGGGAGGAACCTGCAACGGAATTGCATCCCAGCAACACTCCTAGCCGCTTCATGCTTTAGAAACCGGAGTTAAGCGCCCGCGAGATTAAAAATAATTAAGCATGGTTCGATAAAATGCTCCATCCAGCTCATTTTTGTCACACCAGACCAGCAGTTTCATTTCTCCATTATAACTTTTTACTTCTCTCACTATATTTTCAGGAAAAATGAATCAATCGAACGCCACAACAGATTTTTCTGATATCTCATCAACATCCGCTGATGGTACACATCTGCAGTATGACGCAATCCAGTCTGATGACGCCACCTGGATTCTGACGTCAGCATTCATTATTTTTACCATGCAGTCTGGTTTTGGTTTACTGGAGGCAGGAATGGTATCCAAGAAAAACGAAAGCAATATTATGGTGAAAAACGCCGTAGACGTCATCTACGGTGGCTTCGCCTATTGGTTGTTTGGATTCGGTTTCAGTTTTGGCCGGGACGAGGGAACGACAGCTTTCAATGGGTTCGGTAAATTTTTCACAGATGCAGAGGGAGATGAAATGGGCGACGTCTTTGCTAAGTACTTCTTCCATCTGTCGTTTTCCACGACTGCAACGACGATTGTTTCAGGGGCCATGGCGGAGCGCGTTGAGCTCAAGGCGTATATATTGTTTTCGTTTGTAAACACGCTGACCTACTGTTTTCCCGCGCATTGGATTTGGGAGCCAAAAGGTTGGCTTTACGAGATGGATGCTATCGACGTTGCAGGGTGTGGGCCGGTACATGTGGTCGGCGGTTTCAGTGGCTTGGTAGCCACGCTCTATCTAAAGCCGCGCTTGGGAAAGGTTGACGAGAACAACCGTCCCAAGCCTAACCCGATGGCCTCACCAACTAATGTCATGCTAGGGACGTTTATGTTGTGGTGGGGGTGGCTTGGGTTCAATTGTGGCAGCACGTTTGGAATCACGGGAGGAAAGTGGAAATTAGCATCGAGGTCAGTGAAAAGTTTGAACTTCTTGAAATCAAGCTTTACATGGGTGTGGGATAATGATGCAACTTTAACATTATTTTCTTCAAGGAAAAACCGATATTAGCAAAAAAAACAATTACAGCAGGTTGTTATTTCTTTCAGAGCCGCTGTAGTTACACTAAATGGGGCAATTGGCGGAGGAATCTTTGCAACAGTGTTTAGGTGAGTAAAGTAACTTTTTCCGAATCTCTTCTAACAAAAACTTCTGCCTTCATAATGGAGGAAAACTCTCACATTTTACTGAACAAATTTTTGCAAACAAACACTATACTACGTGTAAGTAATGCTTGATAGCATTTGATTGATCACACACCAGGCGCTCAACGTAAAATTTATATCTGAGCTAATCTGTGCAGCATGGTAAAAATTACTACTATATGGAAGTACTCCCTAGATCCCTAGCTTGAGGTGGAAAAGTTTAACTCGACATTATATGCATCTTTGCTTTAATTTTATCTCCTTAGTTATCTGAAACATAAAAACCAGCTAATGATTGACGTATTTGTGACTGGGATTATTTCCGGGCTTGTCAGCATCACCGGTGAGGGTCACAAAACTATAACTAACCTAGTACTTGTATAATTTTTCTTACGTCTAAGTCTTGTTGTAACAGGTAATTACTTGGAGAGATCAAGCTATGCATAATACGAACTTCCTATAGCGGGATTTCGAACGATAATTTGGGATTTCGAGCAATAATTACAAATGAAACCAGTGTGAGAAAAATGTCTCCAAGCCGGGTAATATTTTTCAATTTATACAGGTAATCGTATGAATACGAGCGCAATTAAGGATCTCAAAGTAAAGTCTCAAAATTGCACGAACCTGTTAGCGAGTACGCATTTAAAATAACTTTCAAATATCACAAGTGACATAAATCCTTACCTGGTCGATCCTTCATACGACTGCTCATTTATTATATTACTGGGAAAGTTACGAAAGCGCGCGAGTTAATTTGAACCGTTGTGCAAGTAAAATATTAGCGATAAATTGGCCTGCTCTCAGCCAACCACAATGACAAACTTTTTCAGTGTGTAAAAAAGTAGAAATCAACATCGTTATTAATTCGAAAGAAAGGCAAGTTACAAATTCTGAAACTAGAAATGTTAATCACTACTCTTCGTCTCGTTTAAGCGATTTGTCCTCTTGTGTCTCCATGGGAAAGTCTGCTGATTGGTTTCATTGGTGGCGCCATCGGTTGCTTTGGAGAAATCTTCCTCGAGCGCATGCGTATTGACGATCCAGTTCATTGTATTACTACTCATGGCATCGCTGGCCTCTGGGGGTTGGTAGTGGTGGGACTATTTGTCGAGAAAAACCCTCTGATGTCCAAAAACTATGGCGTTTTCAAGGGAGGTAGCTGGAGAGTCCTTGGTGTTCAAGTCCTTACTGCTGTCAGCATTGTCCTATGGACATCGCTGACCACATTTGTTGAACTTTACGCGATAGATAAGTCTATTGGTCTGCGCGTGTCACGTGAGAAGGAGCTCGATGGAGCGGACAAGTGGGAGCATGGGATTGTTTTGGATGTAAACCAAGATATGTTGAGTGAGGCTTCCGGTCGGACGCTATCAAATAATGGCATGCAGGGTCAAGAATTGGTTATGGAAGAGATTTAAGATATGCCTAAAGGGGAATTTTTTGCCACAATAATACACATTGTTCTCGTGAAACTAATATAATAAAAACGCAGAGACAATGTTTGGAAGAACAAGAGTACAGCTCGTAAACTAACAAGAGTGCTGGTTTTCACTTGTGCAGTGAGACAAGGAGACAAAGTTATTTCTCTTACGAAATAAATTCTGCAAAGATGGCCTATAGCAGACAGCGGCGGAGGGGGTAGGGGCAGTACAGAATCTCTTTTATCTGTTTCTTGTTTATATAACTCATTGACGAGCAGACGACTCTGGCAGCTTTGTACAGGATCCAAAATAGAAAGAGAATTCCAAAGGGTCTTGATAATAGCAGGCAAGTCAATAATTTAAAGAAAACGACAAAACTGTTAAGTTTCAAAGACCAGTTTCGACAGAACCTACTGTCATCTTCAGTTGATTAATTAATGTACAAAGCGTTGCAAGTTGAATTTATAATAAGTACAAAAATACTAATTGTGATGAATAGTGACAAAAAAAATGAAGCAAAGCGTGAAAGTGTGAGAATAGTTTTAGATTTACATGGTGTAATTGTTGATTCAAAGAGGGTTGTTCTCTTTGAATATGAATAGCCTCTTTTGTCTTAAGTTGGAAACTACTGGAGGCGTGATCCAAAACATGGAAACAATCTGCTGAACATAAGGCGCGACAATGCTCAGAATTCTGCAGATGTTTAAAAATGTGAGAGGCCTTATCACTGGATAAATACTCTCTCACACGCGTGGAAAAATGCCGGACCGTTTTGCCGACGTAACAAGCATTACAGCCTGTACATGCAAACTTATAAACCACACGTGTACCGAAACCGCCAGGAATAGGGTCTTTCACACCAAACATGTTACCGATCTTGAAAGAAGAAAAAACTAGTTTCATAAATCATTACAATAGTGCTTAATTAATGAAATGGCAAAGCTGTAGGGTAGCTTAAAGTAAAACGTAGGTGAAGTGGGGGGGAAGGAACCCCGGAGACAAAGATTGCTTTGTGTCCCATTGATGTAAAGATTTATGACCTTTTCAATTAAATGGGCGGGGAAAGAGAATTACGATAGGTGTATAGAAAGGAGATTTTCTTTGATTTGCAATTTTAAAATACAGATGCGTCATGAATTTGAGTAATGAAGTGCTGAAATCATCCAATCTGATGATGTCGCTGGGCAGAGATAAGTAAAGCGTTGATGCTTTATCTTGGATTTCCGCGCGCAAGTGGCAACCAATCAAGGCCGCGCGATTTATGCAGCGCCACGTCTCGAGTCTGGAATTCTGGGAACTGAATCCCAGTCTTTTCCATCGAGGACTACTCAACACAATAGAAACATGCTTGAAAAGCAGTTGTTATTTTAATATGATTGTTTAATAACAGCTTTTAGGTGTGATCAGTAAAACATTCGCAACAGTTGGTTGTACAGTCCTGTGGGCTTCGTTACGTCTTTTTCAATTTATTTTAAAAATTTAATATAATCTTAAATTTGAATTTTCCTAAGATACCCTTTAGTGTGAATAGATATTGTCTACTGACGCTAAAGGCTAACAGACGCTTGACTTATAAAATAGTAATTCAAATCCTACCTGTCAACGAATAAGTTACTAAACGATCAACACGTAACTGAGTTTTCATCTAATTTTTAAAAGCAAATTATCGTTAAATAGCTAAAAACTTGTTATTTCGTCAAATGACAAATAAAAGTTGAAATTATCGACTGTATGTTGTAAAAAAATGTGTAAGTGGATTTTATAGCCCATAAAAGGCTTTCTCTTGCGTTCCCCTTCCTTTCTCTTCATGCGTTCTCTTGGTCCCATCCTCGACTAGACAGCCTTTCACTGGCTACCAGAAAACGGATAACTATTCAACTGTCGACCCGTAACGACCAACGGACATTTTTCTACCGTTAAGCATTAAGGAAGACTCCAGTGGGATCATAAACAGGCAAATGAGTGTACCATTCATTAGGGACCTGGACGCAGTACGACGCTGTCAAGTACCGCCTATTGTTAGAATTATCCTCGAATTAAGGAAGAATTGCACAGTAATTTCGCAAAAAGTTTTAAAGTATGTAAAGACCTGACATGCACCTCTGCCAAGCTTCACGATCGTGACTAAAACACCACATGAGTATATACGAGTAACATACGAGTACATACGAGTACCTACGAGTACCTACGAGTAGCTTACGAGTTCATACGAGTAGCATACGAGTACAAACGAAAAACATACGAGTACATGTATACGAGTAACATACTAGTGCACACGAGTAACATACGAGTACATACGAGTAACATACGATTATATACGAGTAACATACGAGTACATACGAGTAACAGACGAGCACATACGAGTAAAATTCATCGCTATCACAATTCCCAAAGGAAGTCCGTGTAGGCCTTTCATCATCTTTTGTTTTCATAGCGCTATGGTTTGTTGCAGTTCTGGATTATGTCTGGTTACAGTTACCCGTCTGACTAACTTATAGGTTATTGTTCAATTTTCAATATACATTGATTAATATTTTGTTAAGTGGAAAATTCATTTCAAAGTAATGTTATTGTTTCCAGGCTTAATATAACCGTTTTCTGACCTACACTATGGAAGGGTATGTTATTGTACATAACCAATAAATTTAATCTGGATTAATATATATATATATGGATTTTAAATGTACTTATGTTAAGAAAATAACCAAAAATTTGCAAATTTGAAAGAAAGTTAGACTGTTTTACCCCTTACTTGAGGAAAGGGAGATGGGTTCAATTCATTGAACAGCACGCCACACACACGCCGAGGCTTTTACTATACTTTTAATTCAAGGAAAATAACTCTATGAGACATTTGCGCGCGCTAAATCTTGTGTGCAATCATCGTAATCTGCGTTTATTTGACGCGAAGCGTCGTATCATATCACATCAGCGCTCAGGTTTGTTTGTGCGTGTGTGACGCGCCTACGACGGACGTATGTATGTGGCACATGTGCATGCGTCTAATAGGCGCGCGTGTGTGGCACTTGCAGGCGCTCACGTGTGTGTGCCAGACATGACCCTCACACATTCAAAAATGAAATGTAAAGAGAAAAATGATACTCTCCTGCCACCGTATGTTTGTCCTCTGTATTCGTATGTAACCAATGTATTCGTATATAACCTGTTTATTTCCGTATGTCTGTATGTACCCGTATGTTACTCGTATGTACTCGTATCTTACTCGTATGTAGTCGTATGTTACTCGTATGCACTCATATGTTACTCGTATGTACTCGTATGTTACTCGTATGCACTCCTGTTACTCGTATGTAATCGTATGTGCTCGTATGTTACTCGTATGTACTCGTGTGGTGTTTAAGGCACGATCAAGCTTCACTGCAGATGATTACTGCTTAATTTCTGTTGCTACCACACTTCCATTTGCTAACTGTACGTTACATGTATCACATTCGGCTCCACTATCTAGATTTACTCCGCCATTACTAAACGAGCTATTCATTGGAAATGTCCCATTACTCAAGTTATCATTTTGAGGGCTCCTAAATGAAACTTTCCTCCGCCACTTTGGTCGAAGAAGTCTCCTTCGAGCGCGAATAACATTCCTTGAAGTGCAGTCAATCTTAGCGGCTTCCAAACCAATCAGATTTACCTCTACTGATTTCAATGCGCCTTCGTGTCCATTTTCTTTCGCGTTGACGCCATAACTGCGTTGAGTTGAGTTCGGATCGTGTTCGTCGATTCCATGCTCCACTTTGTCAGCCCCCATTAACTCGTCCTCCACACTCATGCGCAGTCCCAGCAGCCGATTAACCAATAGCAGCTCAAGAAATGTTGTTAGCGCAGCCCAGGTGGAAACAGCGACGACCGTGAGCAGCTGAACACCCAAGAATCTCCAAGGACCGCCCTTGAAGATTCCAAACTCGTTAGAGAATCTATTTTCGAGGATATCTTTTTCAGCAAAGAAGGCGACGGACAATAGGCCCCAGATTCCTGCCACACCGTGTGTGGGCACACAGCCCACAGGATCATCGATACGGAGCCTTTCGAGAAGGGCACATCCAGGGCAGGCTAGGAGGGCGCCTATTGCACCAATTACGATAGCTTCCCATGGGCGAGTAAGAGAACAGATTGCTGCGTATTAAATGAAAGAAGATGAATGACTGATGAGCACTGACTGAAGAAAATAACAAAACTACCAGACGCAACATGATACGCGTGCAATTCCATTGCATTGCATGAGAATATTCTCAAACTGTTGGCTACGAGCTCCGAGTCGAAACTCTACTTTACTGACAACGTTCGTTTTTCATGAAAATAGGACTCATCGAACTCGCTTCTGAGCTAGAAGCGCTAAACACGACAATGGAGGGCGTTTTTAATTTAAGATGATCATAACTTGTTTACCAATTATTTGCTTGA
>Ga0126339_10001180_pt1 | contig 17107 bp, 16 predicted proteins | sample OrbTmetagenome_2_FD_92532 | JGI IMG/M metagenome (GOLD analysis project Ga0126339, IMG submission 92532) | Coral microbial communities from Petempiche,Puerto Morelos, Mexico - Orbicella T R C metagenome | ecosystem: Host-associated > Invertebrates > Cnidaria > Coral | place: Petempiche,Puerto... | reverse complement strand
GTTGCCAGGCCGACGAGTGCCGCCGCCGGACGTCCGCCGCGCAGGATCATCCCGCCGACCAGATTGCCGGGGACGTTCATCAGGACCACCACCGCCGTGAGGGGCGCCGCCAGGGCGGCCGACGCGCGCATGGCCTCGGTGAGGAAGGTGGGCAGCCAGACCATGACGGCGATCCACTGGAAGGCGTAGCCGCCGAAGATCGTGGCCAGCAGAAGCAGGCCGGGTCGGGTTACACTCTCCCTCAGGACTCGCCAGGGGGAGCCGGCCGGGGGAGCGGACTGGACGATCGCCGCCGTGATGGCGGTCACGGCCACGCCCGCCAACGCCGCCAGGGCCGCGATCGTCAGCCATAGGACGCGCCAGCCGGCGGTTTCCAGGACCAGGGGCGCGCCGGCCAGGGCCAGGGCCATGCCGGCGGGCATGAAAATGCTCCACAGGCTCAGCACCATGGGACGATCCCGCCGGGCCGTCACGGCCAGGACCAGCGCTGGGCTCGCGACCGAGACGGCCATGAACCCCAACCCTTCGAGCAAGCGGCTCGCCAGCAGGGTGGGAACGCCCTGGCTGACCGCGCCCGCCAGCCCTCCCAGGGTCATCGCCAGGAACCCCAGTCCCACCAGGCGCCGGCGGCCCAGGCGATCGGCCGTGACCCCGGCCAGCAGGCCCAGGGTCATGCCGAGGACGTTGAAGGTCGAGACCACAAAGCCCGCCGGGACGAGACCGAGCCCCAGGTCGACCCTGAGGAGGGGCAGGGCGGGCGGCACCTTGCCCACGTGCAAGGCGGCGACCATGCCGCCCAGCACCAGGGTCAGGACAATGGGCCAGCGCGTGCGGTCCTGAGTGGCGATCGGGTCGCGTGCGTCGGCCAAGCGTGCCATCTCCCTTGCGGTGACCGCCCGCGCGCGGGGTTCGTTGCGTGGGCGCGGGGCGCACCCCGACTCATGGGGGCCACACGCCCACCGTGCGCGTCAAGCGGTTTCCGCCGCCTCTTTCATCAAGCCAGGTCAGATGCCGGGGTCGATGCCGGACTGCGACCGGTCATCATGTCGACCAGTCCCCAGGCGGCGTAGGTCAAGATGGTGGTGCCCGCCAGGCCCGTGCCGAAGATGATGCCGATCAACAGCCAGTCCACGGGACCACCGGCGTCGGTGAAGCCGGACATGGTGACCCAGGCCATCAGCACCAGGGCACCGACACCCCCGAGGAGACCGACGGCCTCGCAGCGCAGCAATCGGCGGCTGACCAGGGTCTTTTCTTGCAGGACCACGAAGGCGAAGCCAGCCATGCCGATGACCGCCAGGGCCACCAGCACCCACAGGATGCTTCCCATCATCTCCAGGAACACGGACACGAACACGGCGATGTCGAGCGATTGCATGACCTGTTTCCTCCCGATTGTCTTGATTGCCTTGTCTTGATTGGTGTGCCGGGGCACGCCGCCATCACCTCACGCCTCGCCGCGCAGCATCGAGACGTAGGTGGGCTTCAGGGCAATGGTCTTCATCACCCAGGTGACCCACAGTTCCTCCAGGGGCGCCACCACGCCCGGGAACGAGGGTGTCAGGTTGTTGCGGTAGTCGAACTCGACCAGCATCGCGCGGCCCATCTGGGTGATCAGCGGGCAGGAGGTGTAGCCGTCATAAACCGCGTCGCTGTCCTTGCCATCGAGTTCGGCCACCAGGTGGTCGGCGGCCACCGGCACCTGCCACTTGACGCTGGCCGCCGTCTTGCCCTTGGGCACGCCGGCCACGTCGCCGACGGCGAACACGTTGGGGAAGCGCGGGTGGCGCAGGGTGTGCTTGTCGGCTTCCACCCAGCCGTCGGCCGCGAAGGGACCGTCCTGCCAGGGCAGGGCGCTGTCGCGCACGGCGGCGGCGGCGCGCATGGGAGGAATGACGTTGACGAAGTCGTAACCGATCTGTTTCGGCCCCTCTGGCGTGGCGAAGGTCACTTCCTTGCGGCCCAGGTCGATCCCCGTCATGACGTGGTCATAGCGGGTATCAAAACCGCGATCGTCGAACAGCATGCGCACCTTCTCGGCCACGATCGGCACACTGAACAGCGACTTGGAATGGGCGGCGTAGATGATGTGAGAGTCGGCGCGCTTGCCCCGGTCGCGCAGGTGATCGTCGACGAGGAAGGTGTACTTGAGCGGCGCGCCGGCGCATTTCATCTCGGTGGCCGGACGCAGGAACAGGCCGGTGCCGCCGGTCGTCAGAAACCGCGACAGCGCCTCCCAGGTGGCCTGTGCGGCCTCGGGGCTGGCATAGTGGCTGCCCAGGCCGTCCTGACCGACGCGGCTCAGGTCCATGCCGTCCAGCGAGTCATAGTCCAGATCGATGCCGGCGGCGACCACCAGGTAGTCGTAGGGCACGGCGCGGCCGCTTGCGGTGATCACCCGGTTGGCTTCCGGATCGAACTCGGCCACGCCTTCCTCGATCCAGTCCACGCCCGAGGCGACATAGTCGGCGGTGCGCGAAACGGTGTAGTCCTGGGCCTTCAGGCCGGCGGCCACCAGGGTGAAGCCCGGCTGGTACAGGTGGCGCTTACGGGCGTCGATGAGGGTGATGGTCGCCCCCTCCAGGCGCCGCGCCAGACGCGAGGCCATCGACAGTCCAGCCGCCCCCGCACCGGCGATCACGATGCGGGCCTTGGTGCGCACCGTGTCCTGGGCGCGGGCCGAGGGCACCACCGCTGCCGCGCCGGTGGCCAGGGCGGCGCCGGCGGCCCCCAGCTTCAGCAGGGTGCGACGGTCCAGGCCGCGCCGGGCCAGCGCCGCGTCGTCATCGGCGGGCGACGAGAGGGGGGTGGGATCTGACCGTCGGTCCGTGTCCTTGTCCATGCGTGGAGCCTCCCATGGTCCAGAGTGCTGCGCGTTGTGGGTCGTCGCGCGTGGGTGCGGGGCGTTGGGATCATCGATACGCGGGTCTCGCTGCCCTCTTGATCCCTTTATATATCAGGAAGCGCTAATACACAATGCGCCGGGCGAATGTCGCCCGGCGCACAATCTTTGAACACGAAAATCGCGAAATTGTCGACCTATGCGATCCTCACGCGGATTCCCCTAGGCACCACGCGTCATTTCAGCGCGAACGTGTATTACTCGGCACCCATCATGTAAACAATATCCGCGGGAAGTTCGTAGCTCCATGGCAGGCCGCTGTTGCGCCAGCCGTTGACGTCGCGCACGCCGGCCGATGGCCCGTCCGTGCGCTTGCCGCCCTCGAAGCCGTCAACCATGGTGTAGGTCAGGGACCAGCCGCGATCGTGGAGCAGGTCGGCGGCGGGCGCGCTGCGGGTGCTGCCCGAGCGGCACATGAAGATCACCCGGGTGGTTCGTTTGTCGGCCCCCAGGGACTCCAAGCGCGCCTCCACGGTATCCGCGAAGTCCGGGTTCAAGCGCATCTGCCATACGCTCTTCTCCAGGTTCATGACGGTGGGATCGGCGATCCTGTAGGGCACGTGAATGTCGGTTTCGGTGGCAAACCCGGTGAACATCACCTCCACGGGATCGCGGGTATCCACCAAGATCACACGCCCGGGCTCCGCCTGGATCAAATCCCAGGCTTCCAGAGCGGTGACGTAGAGGCCGGATTTCACCTGGGCGGATGCCTTATCCGGAACCTCGGCGGCCTGGGCGGGCAGTAGGGCGGTAGCGGCAACCGAAGCGCCAAGGCCGGCCGCAAGGACGAGCGCGCGGACAGTTGATCGGGTCATGGATGGATCCTCCTGTTCAAGGGTCGATCCATTATCGCCCGGGGCGGTCGGGACCGCGACTCCGCCGCAAGAGGGTCAAGGACTGGCAGGATCATCGCTTGTCCCGGCGGCGGCCGCGCAGGCGCCGACGGCCGGCAGATGGCGCACTTGTGTGGCCTCGCGCAACGCTTGGAACACAGCGCGGACATCTTCCTCGGCGACGACCTCGATCAGGCGATCATACATGGCGGCGTTGCTGGCCTCGGCGGCCATGGCGGCGCGACAGGCCTCCCCCAGGTCGGTCGGCCGCTCCAGCTGCCCCCGCCAGCGATTGGGCGGCGGGTCAAACCCGTAGCGCTCGAACAGTTGCAGCAAGGAATCGGCGTGTCGCCGCTCGGCTTCCAGGATCTGCACGAACGGCCGCACTGGCCCGAACGCGGCGATGGCCGTCTCATACAGGGCCTCGGCCCGATACTCGTCGTCGAGGGCCTCTTCCAGGGCCACCCGCAGGGTTTCACTCATAACCGTGACTCCAGCGCGGAAGGGAATGCCGACTCCCCATCTGCAAAGACCCCGAGTGCACGGATCCAAACAAAAGATGCCGTCTGCGTTCTTTGTCTGGATCCATGTACTAGAAGCAAAACGTTATGCAGCGACATATGCCGTCAAGGATGAATCCCTTGACGGCATCGCTGCACTGGGCACGGCGGTTCACACCGGGCATGCGGGCGCGCGCAACGGATCGCCGACCCCACGGGACTCGGCGCCATTCTTCCGCCTTCCGACCGGTCTGTAATTGTGCGATCGCAACGCGACGGACGCGGGTGCGGCAATCATGCCCCAGGGCAATCGGGTGAATGCGCTTCGGTCTCCATCGTCGTCGCGAGGCGCGTCAGCGCCGACGCGATCCAGGGCGAAAACCGGTGTCCTCCGCTCCTGGATTGCCACGCTCGCGTCTGACGACGCGGGCTCGCAATGACGATTTACGTGTCTAAACGTAAAACACAATCCATTAGATGGATTCATGCTCAGCGACGCTCTATTCACCCGATTGCCCTGACTCACGCTCCGGACGGAGTGTCTCCGTCCAGTGGCGCCGACAATGGCCCTCGGTCGCACCGGCCGCAGTGACCGTGCATCTCGATGCGTCCTCCGAACACCCTGAACCCGACGCCGCGCGCCAGCCCCGCCAGGGCGGCGGCGTGACCGTCATCCGCCAGTTCACACACGGCGCCGCAGCGATCGCAAAGAACGAACACGGTCACCTGCGAGGGATGGTCACCCCGCGTGCAGGCGACGAACGCGTTCAGCGTCTCCAGGCGATGCACCAGTCCCAGGGTACGCAGACGCTCCAGCGCCCGGTAGATCTGGGCCGGCGCCCGCAAACCCTGATCGCGCAGGTGATCCAGGATGGCATAGGCGCCGAGAGGCTCACCGACGGCCCGCAACAGGTCCAGCACCAGCGCCTGGTTGCGGGTCAGGGCCTCTAGCGGTGGCGCCGAAGGCGTCGTGGTTGAGTCGGCGGGTGTCATGACGTCGTGTCCTCCGGCGCGGGATCCCGTCGGCGACGCCACGGGGCCAGGCCGACGAGGAACACGGCGAAGGCCGCCACCACGATCGATGGCCCAGACGGGCTATCCAGCATCAGCGACCCGATCAGGCCGAGAACCACCGCCACGGCCCCCAGCGCCGAGGCCACCACGGCCATGGCCTCGGGTCCCGCCGCCAACCGCCGGGCGGTGGCCGCCGGAATGATCAGCAGCGCCGTGATCAGCAGGATCCCCACCAGCTTCATGGCGATGGCGATCACCGTCGCCAACAGCAGCATGAACACCACGCGGACCTTGGCCGGCTGCAAGCCCTCGGCGCAGGCCAGGTCCTCGTTGACCGTGGCCGCCAGCAACGGCCGCCAGATCCAGGCCATCAGGCCCAGGATCACCGCGCCACCGCCCAGGATGACACCGATATCGGTTCGCGAGACGGCCAGGATGTCGCCGAACAGGAAGCTCATCAGGTCGACCCGTACCCAGGGCATGGCGGCCACCGCCACCAGGCCCACCGCCAAGGCGGCATGGGCCAGAATGCCCAGCAGCGTATCCGAGGACAGTCCGCCGATCCGTTCCAACAGCATCAGCGCCCCGGCCACCAGGGCGGCCACCAGGAACACACCGGCCATGGGGTCGATATGCAGGGCCAGCGCCAGGGCCACCCCCAACAGGGCCGAATGGGCCATGGTGGCGCCGAAATAGGCCATGCGTCGCCAGACCACGAAACACCCCAGGGGGCCGGTGGTCAGGGCCAGGCCGATACCGGCGACCAGGGCGCGGGTGAAGAAGTCGTCAAGCATGGGGTTTTGATGCCTCGGAGTACGAAGACTCAACAATGGTCATGATTCTGGGTGGCGCGCACCGCGCCGTTGTGGCCGTGCCGATACACGGCCAGGGTCTCGGCGGCGGCGGTCCCGAACAGTTCGGCATAGGCTGGATCGGCGACCACGGCCTGCGGTGCCCCCCGACAGGAGACACGCCCGTTCAGGCAGATCACGGTATCCGTGGACGCCATCACCACATGCAGGTCGTGGGAGATCAGCAGCACACCGCACCCCGTGCGGTCGCGGATGTCCTGGATCAGGCTGTACAACGCCAGTTCGCCCGGGAAGTCCACCCCCTGAACCGGTTCGTCCAGAACCAGCAGGTCGGGTGTGCGCAACAGGGCGCGTGCCAGCAGCGCCCGCTGGAACTCTCCCCCGGACAGGCGCTGGACCGGCGCCGCGCGAAGATGCGCGATGCCCACTTCCTCCAAGGCGGCGTCCACGGCGGCGCGCGTGTGATGCGCGGTCAGCGTCAGCAACCGATGCACGGACAGCGGCAGGGTCCCGTCGATGCTCAGGGACTGGGGCACATACCCGATGCGGAGGCCGGGTGCGCGGCGCACCGTTCCGACGGTTGGCGCCAGCACCCCGATGACGGTCTTGGCGGTGGTGCTCTTGCCCGAGCCATTGGGGCCGATCAACGTGACGATCTCGCCCGCGCTCACCGTCAGGTCGATGTCGCGCACCAGCCAGCGCTCGGCGCGGTAGACGCCGATGCCCTGCGCCTCGATCAGGGGCGCGGCCGGATCGGCGCGCTGTGTGGGATGGGATCGGGGGCGCAGGCGAATCATGGACCGGACCTTCCTGGCGGGCATCGGACGGAGCGCGACGGCCCCAGGTGATACCCCAGGATACCGGACAGCGGCCATTGAATCCGGCGTCGCTTTGTTATGTTATATCATAACAGTTCTGACGCCCCCCTCCTCCTTTTCTGAACGCCCCGTGGCTCACCCACCGTCCCGCGCCGTGACAGCCCCCCGCGTTCAGGATCCCCGCTTCAGGATCCCCGCTTCAGGACCCCCATTTTCAGGACCCCCATTTTCAGGACCAAGGAGAGCGAAGATGACCGACCAACGGAGCCGCCGTCGAGCGCGACACGCCGTGACGCTGCCGATCGGCGCCTTGTGCGCGACGCTTGCCCTGACGGCCGCCCCCGCGCGGGCCGCCGATCCCATCGATGTGGTGGTATCCATCAAGCCCATTCATGCCCTGGTGTCCGCCGTCATGGGGGACGTCGGCACGCCACACCTGATCGTCAAGGGTGGGGCCTCACCGCATGGCTATAGCCTGCGCCCCTCAGACGCGGCGGCCCTGGAGGCGGCCGATATGGTGATCTGGGTGGGTCCTGAACTGGAGCGTTTCCTGGCTGGATCCGTCGAGACCCTGGGTCGAGAGGCAATCGACCTGCGTTTGGGTGCGCTCGACGAACTGACCCTGCTGCCCATGCGGATCGGCGGGCCGTTCGAGAAGCATGTTCACGGTGATCACCACACCCATGATCATCATCATGATGATGATCATGACGATGCCCATGACGATGCCCATGACGATGCCCATCACCATGACGATGACCATGGTGATGCCCATGGTGATACCCATGATGGACATGCGCATGATCACGACGATCACCACGCGGCACACAGTCATGACTCTGGTCACGACGATCATCCCGAGGCCCACGGGCATGATGCGGGTCACGACCATGAGGCTCATCATGACGCCGAAACCGAGGCGCATGTCGCGCCAGCCCTTGCAGACCCGCACATTTGGCTGGATCCGGTGAACGCCCAGGTGATGGTCGCCGCGATCGCCGATGCCCTGGCCACCGCCGATCCCGCCCACGCCACGGCCTATCGCGCCAACGCCCAGGCCGCCACCGCGCAACTGGATACCCTGATCGCCGACCTGTCGGCCGACCTGGAACCCCTAGCCGACGCGCCGTTCGTTGTCTTCCACGATGCCTATCAATACTTCGAGCATCGGTTCGGCTTGCGCGCCGTGGGCTCGATCACCGTCAATCCCGAGGCCAGCCCTGGCGCCGCCCGCCTGACGGAGATCCGTGACCGCATCCGCGACCAGGGCGCCGCCTGCGTCTTCTCGGAACCTCAGTTCGAGCCGCGCCTTGTGCGTGTGGTGGTGGAGGGCACCGATGCCCGTGCCGGGGTGCTCGACCCGCTGGGCGCCGACCTGGCCGAAGGTCCCGACCTCTACGACACCTTGCTGCGCGGCTTGGCCGCATCCCTGCGAGACTGCCTGGAAGGATAGCCAAGCCGGCCGTTCCCTCTTGCCCCAAGCCTAGCCGCTCCCGTACGATCTCCCCAAACTGTATCAAATGAAACTAAATGCCGTCGCACTGGAATGGTCACCCGTGCTGGTGCGACGGTCCCGGGGAGGTCGTCCGCCATGTTGAGCACCTACGCGTATCCGGCGTTTCCGTACGTCTCCTCCGAGGAACAGCGCAGTGGCCGGAGCGTCCGCCATCCGGTGGTGGTGGTCGGTGCCGGGCCGGTGGGGCTGACGGCGGCCTTGGACTGCGCCCAGCACGGCCTTCCGGTGGTGGTCCTGGACGACAACAACACCGTCTCGGTGGGCTCGCGGGCCGTGTGCTACGCCAAGCGACCACTCGAGATCTGGGATCGGCTGGGCTGCGCCCAGCGTATGCTGGACAAGGGTGTTGTCTGGAACACCGGCAAGGTGTTCCGCGACACCCACCTGATCTATCAGTTCGACCTGTTGCCAGAGGACGGCCATCGCATGCCGGCCTTCATCAACCTGCAACAGTATTATCTGGAAGAGTACCTGATTGATCGGGCCCGCGCGGTGGACACTCCCCTTGACGTGCGGTGGAAGCACGAGGTGGTGGACGTCAAGCCGGCGGAAGATCACGTCCGGCTGGTCGTGGAGACCCCCGACGGTCTGTTCGAGATGGAAGCCGACTGGGTGATCGCCTGCGACGGCGCTCGCTCCGACATCCGCGAGGCGCTCGGCCTGCCGTTCGCCGGACAGGTGTTCCAGGACCGCTTCCTCATCGCCGACGTGATCATGAAGGCGGATTTCCCGGCCGAGCGCTGGTTTTGGTTCGACCCGCCCTTTCATCGCAACCAGTCCGTCTTGCTGCACATGCAGGCCGACAACGTATGGCGCATCGACTTCCAACTGGGCCTGGAGGCCGACCCGGAGCGGGAGCGACAGCCCGAGCGGGTGATCCCGCGCCTCAAGCAGATGCTGGGCGAGGACACGCCGTTCGAGTTGGAATGGGTCTCCGTCTATCAGTTCGCCTGCCGTCAGATGGACGACTTTCGCCATGGCCGAGTGTTGTTCGCCGGCGACGCCGCCCATCAGGTTTCGCCGTTCGGCGCGCGGGGCGCCAACACCGGCATTCAGGACGTGGACAATCTGATCTGGAAGCTGGCCCTGGTGCTGCGCGGCCAGGCGCCCGAACGTTTGCTGGACAGTTACAGCGAGGAACGGGTGGTGGCGGCCCGGGAGAACCTGCTCAACTCCACCCGCTCCACCGACTTCATCACCCCAAAGAGCACGGTTTCCCGGGCGTTCCGAGACGCCACCCTGGATCTGGCCGAGCACCTTCCCTTTGCCCGTGCCCTGGTGAACTCCGGCCGCCTGTCCCGACCCACGCCCTATGCCACCTCATCCCTCAACACGCCCGACACCGAACCCTTTGCCGGATCGCTGTCGCCCGGCACCAACGCCGCCGACGCTCCGGTCACGGTCGACGGTTCGCCCGACTGGCTGCTGCGGCATCTGGGGCGCCGGTTCGTCGCCCTGGTGTTCCTGGGCGACGAGGGGACACCGCCGGACACGGTTGCCGAGGCCCGAACCGCCTTGGGCGCCCAGGATGTCCCGGTTCACGTTGTCACCATCGGCCGGGACGGCGGTGACTTGGGGGACGGCACCGGCCTGGCCCACGACCGCTATGACGCCGCGGCGGGGACCACCGTGTTGGTCCGCCCGGATCAGGTGATCGCGGGCCGTTGGCGGCGTTTCGATCCGGACCACGTGACCACCGCCCGGGACCGGGCCATGGCACGGTTTGGTTGAGTCAGGCCGCGTCCGCGTGTCGTTCCCTTGTCCGCCCACTTGCCCGGGGATCTCCGTGCCATGCCCTTGAACATCGAGCCCAACCTGCCCGATCCCGATGGTTTCTACGAACGCCTGATCGCCCTGCATCGCGACCTGGATATTGCCGAAAGCCGCCGCGTCAACGCCCGGCTGATTCTGTTGCTGGCCAACCACATCGGCGATCCGGCGGTGCTGGACGACGCGATGCGGCTGGCGCGCGACCCCAGTACCCCCTTGGGTTGAACGCGGGTCGACGGATGTCAAGGTACCCTATCGAGACTCAGCCAGTCTCAACATAGCGACCCGAGGCTTGACGGGCGGAACGGGTGGGATACCGACCGACAAAGGAAGGGACTTCTTTTGTCGGTCGGCCGACGCGACCGCGTCGGCGCCGCGAAACGGCGTATGGCCGTGATCCTGATGAGTCAGGATGGAGGCTGACCGGTATGATCCATGGTCCAAGGCGGTGCCCGGACTTCCTCACCGTTCCAGGGGGGTGGGGATGGACTCTGCACCCTTGAAACTATCGTATTCACACCTCTTTTCCCGCCGGCGCGGGGAAGACTGTCCTGACGGAAAAGTGACCCATCATTGGGAACCGTCGTCGCAAGACGAGATTGAAAAAATCTAGAGCAAAGGATGCCAATACTTGTCCTTGACTGCTTGGGAGCTGAATCTGCTCGTAATGAGGATAAAATAAAGCCTCGCGTGGCGTGACGGAAAAAATGTGAATCGGATAGCCCACAAATGGGGGAGGAGTCTGGTTCGTGACTCAGGCACTTGCCGCTTTTCCCTGATGAACCCGCTCTCTTCCGGGTGCCGGTCTCCGGCCGGATAGACGCCGAGCCGAAAGGAGAGTTGCTAGCGGCTGCCGTGCGGTGCGTTCAAACCCTCACGTGACTGCGCGCGCGATCTGGTGTAAGCCGAGCGCCAACTGCGACCCCCGACAATTCGGCCCGCTTTCCCTCCGCCATCGGTCAAGACGGATACCCCATGGATCTGCGCAACATCGCCATCATCGCCCATGTCGACCACGGAAAGACAACCCTGGTTGACTCCCTGCTGAAGCAGTCCGGGACCTTCCGGGACCATCAGGCCGTGGCCGAGCGGGCGTTGGATTCCAACGACCTGGAACGGGAGCGCGGCATCACCATCCTGGCCAAGTGCACTTCGGTCGAGTGGGAGGGCACGCGCATCAACATCGTCGACACGCCAGGCCACGCCGACTTCGGCGGCGAGGTCGAGCGTATCCTGTCCATGGTGGACGGCGTTGTGTTGCTGGTGGACGCCGCCGAGGGGCCTTTGCCGCAAACCAAGTTCGTGCTGTCCAAGGCGTTGAGCAAGGGCCTGCGGCCCATCTGCGTCATCAACAAGGTGGACCGCTCGGACGCCCGCGCCCACGGTGTGCATGACGAGGTCTTCGATTTGTTCGCCAACTTGGGCGCCGATGACGACCAGCTCGATTTCCCCACGCTCTATGCCTCGGGCCGTGACGGCTGGGCGGCGGAGACCCCCGAGGTGGTGGAGACCGGTATCGAGGGCCTGACCCTGGAGCCCCTGTTCAAGCTGATCGTGGGCCATGTGCCGCCGCCGACCCGGGTGCTGGACGCGCCGTTTTCCATGCTGGCCACCACGCTTGAGGCCGATCCCTACCTGGGCCGCATCCTCACGGGGCGGGTGCAGACGGGGCGCATCCGTCTCAACCAGCCCATCAAGGCGCTGGCCCGCGACGGTCGCCTGATCGAGCAGGGCCGTGCCTCCAAGCTGCTGAGCTTCCGGGGTTTGGAGCGGGTCGCCGTGGAGGAGGCCGAGGCCGGCGATATCATCGCTTTGGCCGGCCTTACCGAGGCCACCGTGGCCGATACCCTCTGCGCGCCGGAGATCGAGACGGCGTTGCCCGCCCAGCCCATCGATCCGCCCACCCTGGCCATGACCTTCTCGGTCAACGACAGCCCCTTGGCCGGACGCGAGGGGTCCAAGCTGACCAGCCGGGTGATTGGCGCCCGGCTGATGCGCGAGGCCGAGGGCAATGTCGCCATCCGCATCACCGAGACCGCCGAAAAGGACGCCTTCGAGGTGGCCGGCCGCGGCGAGCTTCAATTGGGTGTGCTGATCGAGACCATGCGCCGCGAGGGCTTCGAACTGTCCATCTCCCGCCCGCGGGTGCTGATCCAGACCGACGAGGCCGGCCAGCGGATGGAACCGGTCGAGGAGGTGGTCGTGGACGTGGACGAGGCGTACGCGGGCACCGTCGTCGAGAAGATGACTCAGCGAAAGGCCGACCTGGTCGAGATGCGTCCTTCGGGCGGCGGCAAGACCCGCCTGGTGTTCCACGCGCCGTCGCGCGGCCTGATCGGCTACCACGGCGAGTTGCTGACCGACACCCGGGGCACCGGCATCATGAACCGGCTGTTCCACGCCTACGTGCCCTACAAGGGTCCCATCGAGGGCCGGCGCGAGGGTGTGCTGATCGCCAACGCCACCGGCGAGGCCGTCGCCTACGCCCTGTTCAACCTTCTGGACCGGGGGCCGCAGTTCATCGAGCCCGGCGAGACGGTCTACGAGGGCATGGTCATCGGTGAACACAACCGGGGCCAGGATCTGGAGATCAATCCCCTCAAGGCCAAGAAGCTGACCAATATCCGCGCCGCCGGCAAGGATGACGCCATCCTGCTGCCGCCGCCCCGGCGCATGACGCTGGAGGACGCGCTGGCCTACATCCAGGACGACGAACTGGTGGAGGTTACGCCCAAGTCCATCCGTCTGCGCAAGAAGTTGCTGGACCCCCACGAGCGCAAGAAGGCCAGTCGCAAGGGCGCCGAGGGGTAGAACGGCGCCCGATCACGCTGTCCATATTGGCGCGCGGGGTGGACGGACGTTTGCCGTGATGGTCCACTCCACTTGCATCCCACCCCCAAGCTGGCGATGATAAAGGATCGATAGCGGGTCCCGGCGCGTGCCCCGAAGCGCGCTCGTCCCGCTTCGTTGCTCCGGTGTTCGTCGCTGATCCTTCCGCCCCGGCCCGCTCATGGATGTTCTGCCGCTCATCAAGGGCACCATCATTGGTTTTGCCATCGCCGCGCCCGTGGGGCCGGTGGGGGTGCTCTGCATTCGCCGCGCCTTGGCCGATGGTCGTCTGGCGGCCTTCGTGGCTGGCCTGGGGGCGGCGGCTGCCGACACTTTGTATGGCGCCGTCGCGGCCTTGGGCCTCACCCTGGTCACGGACTTCCTGACCAACCATCGCACCGTGCTGAGTGTGGTCGGCGGGCTGTTCCTGATCTATCTGGGCTGGCGGACCATGCGGGCGCGGCCCCAGATGCTGCCGACACCGGACACCCATATCGGCCTGGTGCGCGACTTCCTGTCCACTTTCCTGATCACGCTCACCAACCCGGGCACCATCCTGGCCTTCATGGCCGTGTTCGCCTCCATCACGGCGGTGCAGATGGCCAATCCGATGTCCCTGGACACCAGTCTGTTGATTCTGGGGGTGTTCGTCGGCTCGGCGGCCTGGTGGGGTCTGCTGTCGGCGGCGGCGGGAGCGGTGCGCTCGCACTTCACGCCACTGTGGTTGCGGTGGTTGAACTGGGGATCCGGCGCGGTCCTGGTGGTGTTCGGGATTGCTGTGCTGGTCAGCGCGGGGATGTGACTCCCCGCGCCCGGCCAGGGTGCGCGCGATCGTTACTCCCGCCAGTATTCGGGGCGGTCCAGTGCCTCGGCGCATCGCACCCGGCCCGATACTGATCCGATGACTTCGGCGCGCAACGCCCGCACCATCCAGGCGCCGGCGTTCTTCTCGGGGATGGGGTAGGGGGCGTCGATCCCCAACCGTCCGGCCGGTTCGAATCCGCAGCGGGGATAGTACCCTGGGTGCCCCAGCACGAACACCAGGTCGACGCCCGCGTGCGTGAGCCGGCGCAGCCCGTCGTGGATCAGGGCCTGACCAATGCCCTGGCCCTGTCGTTCGGGGACGACCCCCAGAGGGGCGAGGAGGCTGGTCGTCACGGCGTGCGCGGTCCCGTCGATGGAAACGGCGGTGAACAGGATGTGACCCACGGCCGTGTCCTCGATCGCGGCCAGCAGGGAGAACCGCGGTTCCGCGCTGGGGTCCTGCAGAAGGTTTCGGGTTAGGACGTCCACCGCCTCCTCGCCAAAGGCGCGGCGGTGGATGGCGAGGATCGCGTTCAGGTCGGTGTCGGTTGTCTCGCGAATGATCATGGTTTCTGGCCTGCAAGGTTTGGAACGGAAGACGAGACGCGCGGTCGGCGTTCCCAGTCGGTGTCTTTGGTTTATGCGGGGCGCGCGGGGGCGTGATCCCCGCGCTCGGTCAACGCAAGTCCCGCGTCAGCCGGCCTGGTACTCGGGCCGGTGGAAGGTCTCGGCCCAGCGCACCAGACCGGAGACGGTGCCGAAAAGCCCGTCCCGCAACGCCAGTACCATCCAGGCGTCGGCGAACTCCGCCGGGATGATCATGGGCGCCTCGAACCCCAGAGGTCCCGCCGGCCGGAAGCCGAAGCGGGGATAGTAGGGCGGGTGCCCCACCACGAAGACCAAGTCGATCCCGGCCCGGGTCAGGCGCGTCAGGCCCTCCCGGGTCAGGGCGTCGCCGATCCCCCGCCGTTGGGCATCCGGCACCACCGCCAGCGGCGCGAGCACGCGCACGCGCATGGCCGGTGCGTTGTCCAGGGTGGCGTTGGTGAACAGCAGGTGCCCGACCGCCGGGTCGTCGGTCCGCGTGCCGTCCACGGCCAGCAGCGACAGCCAGGGGGCCGCGCTGGGGTCGATCAACAAGTCCCGGGTCAAGTCGGCTTCCACATCCCGCCCGAAGGCGCGGCGCTCGATGTCCAGCACGGTCGGCAGGTCATCGGCGGTGGTTTCGCGAATCATCATTACGGTTGTCCTTTCGGGAGTGACCCCAGGCGGATGCGGCGTTGATGGACTCCGCCGACGCCACGATCCGCCGCCGCCCACGGTGTGTCGCGGGCGGGTGTGTCGAGTCGTGCAGTCAACGGTTGTCGGGTTGCGCGCGCACGGCTTGGCGCCCCAATCGGGAGATCCGATAGGGTTGGCCATTGACCGACGCGATGAGGCGCTTGGATTTCAGCTTGCGGAAGACGGCCAGATCACAGTCGCCCAGCCCGTGGCCATCCCGCGTGAAGCAGGTGACACGAACGATGTGGCCGGATGGGTTGCGGTCATGACGGATTAGTCCGCCTTGAGCCAGCGCGTGCAAGACGCGCTGCTCGGTCCTGGAGATGTTCATGAGAGGAGGCTCGACCACGGATCAGACGCGCACAACAAAACCCACGCGCGGCATCGCGCGCGCGAGCAGGTCTATCAGTGCGTGGTGACAATCCTTGCCGAGGCAAGGCGCTTAGCGCCGAGCAACAAGCTCCAACATAAAACACCTTTGGACAGTGGCGGAGGGATCTCCGCGACGGCCGGGACGATACGCATGGACTGGTCGCGGCGTCAATGCCGGAGTCGTGCGCGTTGCGCTAGTGTGGGGCATCGTCGTTATGCGCCGGCCAGGAGTCCCAGCGCCGTGCAGCGCCAGGGTGCTCTTGATCAGGCGCGGCGTGGCGGGGTGTCCCCGGACAGGTCAGTCCGTCGGCCGGACCTCGAACACCATGCGCTCGGACACGCGCAGTGGCTCGGCGTTGGGGCGCGGCCGCTCCAGCGTCACCGTGAGGGCATAGACACCCTGTGTCCAGCGTCCGCGCTCGGTGGTCAGGCGGCGGCCGGTGAAGGCAAAGAACTGGAGGGTTTCACGCTCCATGGTCTGATGCCGGGCGGCCAACTCCCGGCCATCGGGGCCGACCACGCGCAGGCCCAGGGAATCGCCGGCCTCCAGTCCGAGCACGTCGGCCCAGACGACCAGGGCCGGTGCGGTGTCGGGCAGCCAGCGATCGGCCAGCAGGCCATCACGGCTGTCGTTCCGGCTCGGTTCGCGGTCGGCGATGCCCAGGTTGTTGACGACCAAGGGCGTGTAGGGCAGGGCGGCGAGGGCGGTCGCGGACCACAAGGGGGCGGTCGGCGGGCCGCAGCCGTCCACCGGTGCGGGCCCCAGGAACGGATCGACGATGGCGCCGTTCCTCATGACCCCGAAATGCAGGTGCGGGTGTTCGGCCATGCCGGACATGCCCACCAAACCCAGCGGGTCCCCGACGTTGATGGGATCGCCCTTCGAGACCCGGATCGAGCCCTTGGCCATGTGGCAGTAGATCGTGCGCCAGCCCGCGCCATGATCCAGCACCACGGCATTGCCGCAGGCGCTTGAGGACATCGCCGCGCGCTCGGCGTCGCTCAGGCGATCGACGTTGACGTCCTCCATGCCGTCGCGGGTGGCGAAGACGATCCCATCGGCGGCGGCCAGCACGGCGACGCCATCGCGGGCCACGGTCATATCGCGGACGCCGATGTCGGTGCCCTTGTGGCCGTCCTGGGTCAGGCTGCCGCAGGTGTGATCCTGGTCTCCCGGCCCGGGGTCCACGTCCACATGCTTGGTGATCCAGCAATCGCGACCGGGATCGCAGGCGATGGGCACGGCAAAGGTCGGGGCGTCGGCCTCGGCAGCGGCATCTGCTCCGGGGGTCGCCGCCAGGGCCAGGATAAGCGCGGCGCCCGCCGCAGACATCACGCGCCGCACCGTCGCCGACCGATGGCGCGGGAACGGCCGGGCGCGCGGGACGGGACCGATCATCATGGTGTTATGCCGCGGACGCCGTCAGACCCAGGGCACCCAGAAGCCGCCATTGGTCATCGGAGAGCGCCAGGAAGCGGGCCGTGAAGCGGCCCGAGCGCCTGTACGCGGCGGTGACGGTGATCTCGAGCGGCTCCAGGCCGTCCCGCTCAATGGCGGTCGGAGGGGCGACCGGGGCGGCGCCATCCTCCTCTGGAAGGAGTTCCAAGGTGGCGCGATTGCCCTTGGCGGGCAACGGCGAGCGTTCGCCGGCCAGG
>Ga0126339_10001178_pt1 | contig 17112 bp, 8 predicted proteins | sample OrbTmetagenome_2_FD_92532 | JGI IMG/M metagenome (GOLD analysis project Ga0126339, IMG submission 92532) | Coral microbial communities from Petempiche,Puerto Morelos, Mexico - Orbicella T R C metagenome | ecosystem: Host-associated > Invertebrates > Cnidaria > Coral | place: Petempiche,Puerto... | reverse complement strand
GGAAAGTATAAATATTAAGGAGTTTAGGCCGAAATGAGGAATATATCTGCCTGTCATTCGATGAGATGTTGCCATGGTAACGGCCTTAATCCAAAAATTGACAACCAAAAAATAAGCCTTATTTTAACGATACCCATACTGGTAAATCTCTACAGGGAAAACTTTTAGAGAAATTAACTAAGTTTCCTTTTCTCGCACTCAATAGGGAGGGTGTTCGTAAATACTCTAGGGAGCCACCTTAAAGATCGACCGTTTTGATAGCGAGCAAGTTTGATAACGAAACCAGACTCGCATTTGTTGTTGAAACAAATTCATAAATAACAATAAATTGTTATTTATTGTTATTTAACACTAAACCTTCTAACCTCTAAATCCGTTCAGTGATAGACAGTGATAGACAGTGAGTCTCGCCTTTTAGTTAACATGATCATTTTCGTAAAGGGAATCTTGCCTGAAAAGTACTTCTACTTCCAAACAAGAGACCATTTCTCTTGTTCCAAAGTATACCTTAAGGCTCTCTTTAACTGATCCTGGGATTTTAAGGTAATATCTCTGTAAGTGGTTTAAATACGCAGAGTTGGGTTCTTAGTTTAAAACCCCTGGGCGTCACCATGTTTACTCTTTGGTAATTTATGACGTCAATGCGCGACCAGAGATCTCAATATGGGGTCTACAGAAGAGGATTTCTCGCTGGAACTGAACATATTCATCTTGAATGTGAATTAAAATTTATCAAAAGCACTTCTATATCTCTAGATTCACGCAACGCTATATTTGAGAAACGTCTAACCACGCATTGACGTCATAATTTCATCAAGCCTTGCAAAAATAAACATGGCAGCGCGGAAATTTGAAATCCTAAAATAGCTGAAAGGAAACGTTTAGCATTCAAAACAGGCAAGGATTTATCGAATTCAAATTTCTGAAACAATCTAACACAAACACCAGCTTTTTTTAGCAAAGATTCCCAGAAGTCTTGCGTGCGTTTAGCGAACTAGCAATTAAAATACTCTCGAGAAGACTATCGCCATTTTTCAAACCATGTAAAACAGAACAAGTGGCACCTTTTATTATATCCTACATCAGTGAACGGGTCCCCTCAATGACTGATTAATTCAATTGGCGGTTTTCAGTAAGTGTCACAGAGTCTGCGGCAATATTTAAGAAGTTCTTTTGCCACCAATTTTCTAGTTACATTAAATGTGACAAAATTGGGAAAGTTTCGGCTGAATATAAACTTTTTGCTATCATTCATAGAAGAGGAAATAAACCAGCTGCTAAGAAGAGGAAACAGGTAAGGTTTTTGTTTAAAAAAAGGATCAACAGTAAGGATTTAGGAAAATAGATCTTGCACGGATCAAACAGCCACCCTCCGAATTATTGTGGAGCAGTCCCTTGAGTGGAATTCCTCCCTGTATATCAACTTCGTTGATTGTGAGAGGGCATTCGACCGTGTGGATAGGGAGACCATGTGGAAACTACTACGGCACTATGGAATACCTACCAAGCTTGTGTCCCTGATTAAGAGCAATTATGAAGGAATCACCTGCAAAGTAATACACGAAGGGCAGTTCTCCAGACAGTTCCAGGTCTAGACTGGTTCTCCAGCAGGGCTGTTTACTGTCCCCTTTCCTTTTCTTGTTGGTCATAGACTGGATAATGAAAATGACAACGAAGCAGAGAAGGAATGGAATCCAGTGGACATTATGGTCCCAGTTAGATGACCTGGATTTTGCAGATGATCTAGCCTTACTTTCCCACAACCGTCACCAATTGCAGGACAAGACAACTAGGCTGATGGACATCTTTGTACAGGTAAGTCTTAGAATCCACAAACAGAAGTCCAAAGTCATGAAAGTGAATACAGCCAGCACCGAGCCTGTCCTGTTGGAAAGTAGTCCACTAGAAGAGGTAGAGTCCTTCACTTATCTCGGTAGTATCATCAATGTGCAAGGCGGTACTATGTCTAGGCTAGTATTGACAAGAGCAGGACAGCTTTCCTACAACTTCAGGCAATTTGGAAATCCAGAGAATTGTCCCAACGCACCAAGATCAGGATTTTCAATTCAAATGTTAAGCAAGTTTTACTTTATGCTGCAGAGACATGAAGGATGACAAAAGCTGTCGTCTCCAAAGTACCAAATTTCATCAACAGCTGCCTCCCGAAAATCCTGAAGGTGCACTGGCCAGACAAAATCAGCAATATCAGCCTGCGGGAAAGAACACAACAGATCCCAGCAGAACGGGAAATGGGAAGAAGGAGATTGGGATGGATAGGACACACGCTGAGGAAGCCAGTGGCTAGTACCACGAGGTAAGCCTTGTCTGGGAACTCACAGGGGAAAAGGAGAAGAGGCAGGCCGAGAAACACCTGGCACCCTGACCTCCTAGCAGACGCCAAGAGGATGGGCATCACCTGGAACCAATTAGAAGCAAAGACACAGGGCTCTGAAGGTCTTCCGTCGACTGCCTATATCCAGGAGGGGTGATAGGGTCAAGTAAGTAAGTAAGTTTTAATTTCAACCTTGGCAAACGCAAAAATAGTTTGAAAACAGCAGATGACATTTCTTGAGCCGAGCTAGGGGTGATTCCAAAAAACCGCAGTCACAGTTGCGCTGTTTGCACTAAAAACGGAGAGGCGACGTTACCCGAAATATAAATCTTATTGCCCGGTCAGAACGAGAGTGTGGTATCATATGACACATAAAAAACCGTGCGGATCTGAACACAGCAACTGAGTTTATCATGTTAACGATGCTACATGTTATGTTCTACCACAAGAAAAAGCACTCAAAATCGAGTGTAATCCCGTTTTAAATGTATGTTTCACCTAAAGTATAGTCGATACTGATGGTAACTAATCTGCACATGCGTTTCGAGCAATTTTTTTTAGTTCTTTAGTGAATAGTACCACAAGGATAACAAGACATTTTCGGAAACATATATACATAGTTTTGTGATGTTAGCAAAGAAGTAGTGTAGGCATTACACGTTCTACGTAATCCAGACAGGTACCTTTCCCACCACACCCCCTTAACGTAAGGCTAATCCGTTAATTGAAATTAATTAATTAAACAAACATTAAAGTTTACGCGTTTTGGCGTTAGTGCGCCTTAGCGAACAGCAGCGCCCTAGCTAAACCATCCCTATAGCGCATTCTGCACCAAAAAGAAAGAGGAAAAACAACACAAAACAAAACCTGAACAAAACCTGAATAAAAAATAGGTACGCAGTGCGTACATGGTCGGACATGCAATACATGCATATTACCATTGAAGGTGTCTGTACTTAACATCAATTTTAGCTTGCCCTTCGGTGAAAGTTTGGCAGGGAATGTCAAAGCTCAATTGATATAAAAGAATTGTTAATAAATTTATAATGATTGTAATTCATACCCTCTTTTATTTTGATTGTAGGACACTGAAGTGGTTACATCTTACTGGCCTAGCCTACTTCACATTTTCAGTATAACAGACTCGTCAGTGTAAACAAGTATGATTTGGCTTGATAAGGTTTTATGAGACAGTGCATAATGACCAGAGTAGTAGAAATCATTCCGTATTTGCACCATGATGTGAGTTATCATCTGAGCAAGCTTGCAATCAACGGTCTTTACTTTTTCTTTCAAGACACACTGTCTCTAAATAAATCCGTTTTAGTAGTTGGTTTTATATCTATATATGCATTGTTCATGTTTCAGATAAAATAAGGTAATTCACAAAGAAGTATTTTGACAGCAAGCTGTATAAAGAATCCCCCTCGTGTAAGATCTGAGCCATATCAGCAGCACTGGAAATCAGTTTATGGTGTTGATAAAAAATGTAAAGTAGAGAGTTTGTTACACAGTGCTTCCCTGTTAGTAAGGAGCAGAAATAGTTTAACTGACATGAAAGTCAGTAACAACTGGGGCTGGGTTTGTCTCAACGCAGTCAACACCGCTGCCAAGTCCAAGTCGACTTAAATCAGGGATGTAAGTTTCATAGAAACGATAAAAAAATATCTGTGTAAGCCAGAGACGATTCATTTTCGTTATTTCGAAATAACGAATCACACATTTCAGTACTGCTAAATAAATCGATATGAAGTAAACCAAAAGCAGCATAGCACACCAGAATGTTTCCTTGAAGCATCCTGGAGACTCTCTGGATCCTCCCTGAGAGTTAAATATATATACGCTATGCATGCCAACAACAAGTCTGTACGTTTTGTGTTATGGGTTTTGTGCACAAATTCAGTACAGAATGATCAAGGTGCTCAGAACTAATTCGAAGTTTCTCTAGGAAATAATCAAGGCAATTCTCAGTTAAGGTATTGTTTAGCATGTGTTGCAGCCGGATGTGTCACACAATCCCCGGTATAGTTTAAACCGGCGGTTTACGCTAGGTATTATTTTGCTCAGGTTTGTTTAAAAATGTTCCAAGGTTATCTCAAAGTCACTCAATCGTTGGATCACGCTCACGATCGAAGTCAGCTATATTGACCTGAGTAAGGTGCTACTCGAGTATCGATTCCCGCTCTGATGCAGTGTGTTTGCATATTGTAGTCAAATTAATATGAAGAAGAATAACTCACGTTTTGTTCCGGTAAACAGCTACGCCACACACAAAGAACTTGCTGGTAAACAGCCACGCATCACGCAAAGAAGTTGCTGCCGGTTTAAGAGCCAACCCACACACAACGAACTTGCTGGTAAACAGCTACGCCACACGAAAAGAACTTGCTCGTAAACAGCTACGCGGAAGGAAAATTACCCGTAAACAGCTACACCATATTCTCGGGAGCGACCTTTGAACTTTCAGGCCTTGATGAGGGATGGGTGGGTGATTCAAGTTGAGCATGAATTTTATTTATTTTTGCACCCTGAACGCTCAAGATATATTTTTCTCAGCCCTTTATGGTTTTCTTTTCTTGTTATATAAGTATGTATTTTTTTGGTCTAAAAGTAGCTTGGATGATTTTTTTCATCACAATTACCCCACCCCACTCCACTCAGTAGAACATTTTGCAAGCTTAAACAGCCATCCAATCCCCTTCCAGCCTTCCTGCCTGCGTGCCTGAGGACCACCTCGCTTCTCAGTTACATAGGTCGGACATTAACATGTCCTCCCAAAAATACAAACAAACAAACAATCCCGATTGCTTACGATTTTGTCAAATCCTTCGTGTTATGAGCATTTTCATTAAATCAGCTTGTCTTATTAAACAAACCTTTAAGCTGAACGCCTTGCTATCAACGTTGACATGAAAGCTTTGTTAATAAATAGATCATCGCTACGCTCGGCCCAGATTACCACAACTTCGGGCCAACATTCCCCGGTACGGCCCTCGTGCTCGGTTAATAAGAGATTAAGATGGAGCAAGATTTTGAAGTATTCAGAAGTTATTTGAACTTCCCCTTTTCACAATGGCAATGATAACTCAAAAGCAGAAAATAACACCACTGTTAAAACCTTCACTAGATCCAGGACATCATGGTGTCCGTGGTAGGGCAGGCACAGGGCGTAACGGCTATAAGACAGCGCTAGACGTTCCGGCTGATTTTCTGACTGGGATCACTAACTCCCAGGGGCTTGAACATTGAATTCAAATTCAATTAAATTCCCATTTATGAACAAGAACTCGCACGCACACGCGTAGCATTTTCAAGAGCATCTACGCCATTAGCCGCGCGTGAACAATAACGTTTGTTCCACGCCTAAAATTTGCGACTGATGAAGAGGTTGTTCCCGGAACGTCTCTAAAAATACCTTTAAGCACTTTTTTTAAACTTAATCCACGCAATTCAATTCAAAGTGCTACACAGTAACAATTTGTTTTCACTCAGTCTAACTGTGATTTCCCTGACCAAATTTTCCCCAAAGCGTGGACGGAAAACATTTGATGCGTTTTCCGAGTGAAAACGCCGTTTTCAAATTTCTCCTGCGTGGTGTGGACGAGGCCCTAGGAGTGTCGCGGTACATAGTTTGCATGATCTTGTTTCCATTCATAACAAGTAAAATTACCTCTTTTGGCCTTAAGGGCACATTAACAGATTTATGCGCGGAAAGTAAAAACAACTCGATAACTTGCAAATTCGCTCACATTTTAGACGTTTTTCTTTGTGTTTCACAAAATGCAAAGTAAAAAACATACAAGCAAAGACAAAATAAGAAAAAGCCCGAAAAACAAGAGCAATGGAAAGAGAAAAACTCCGTGTGGCTTTGTTTGATCTTACCAAAGTGCGCTGGTAGTGTAAATTGCGCATGCGCTGATAGGGTAACTTCCAATATATATCGGGCGCACTTCCGGTTTCTTTAAATGCTAAAGGAAACGCGGTTTTTCATTAAATCCAGCCTTTTTCGACGTATTTCGATTGAAGCCAACGTTAGAAAGATAGCTATGCATTCCTTTTTCAAAATCATGCTTTTTTCAGAAAATTACGAATTTTTTAATATTTTGAAATTCTCTCAAAATCCGACCTTTTAAAAATGAAACAAAATCTATGCATAGCGTAATGAGGATTTAAATTAGAATATTAAATCAATGAAAAAAATCCCGCTAAAGTAATTTGCCTGGTAGCCTTTGCGTTTTTTCAGTATTAGTCACATGACCTTGGGCGTGGCCTGATGACGTCATCACTAGTGTTACTGATCGTGAAAAAGTTAAAACACATGAAATAACTCTGAACTAACACAAAATGATGAGGTTAAGAGAATAATTTTTCCTTAGCAACGGCTCGAAAAGATCGGCTAATGGGCCCTTAAGGTCATTCCCCAGTATTGCATGGCGAATCCTTACCGCGCATAATTTATGGCGTCATTAGCCCGCGTTCGTGCAAGCGCACACTGAAAACATGGCGGATTTGCCTTGATATTGAGTTCTGTCAGTTGAAAAATGGCTATAGCTCACTAACGAGCTCGGGCACCCCAAATTTTTTTTCCAGTCATTTTAATCAACTGATCATTAGCTTTGCGTGAGAAAAGACTGATCTGATTTCTATGTTGAAAATTGAATAAATAAGGAAAATAGCAGCTGCACTGTAGTCTTTTCTATTTTGCAGTTTGATAGCCGTGGCAAGCAATTTGGTTCTAATATTTTAACAAGGATTCAGCGCTCTTTCAAAATCAAACTTAAAAAGTTTATTTGTGTCCGACACAAGTATTGACTGTAGTTTGAGGCGTGTTTTCATGAGTCTGGGCTCACAAAGAGTGTACAATAACTTGGAATGCGTTATTGTAATAAGCATTAAATGACGCTAAAATGGGCCATTTTCAATGCCTCACTGCTCCTTAACGAGCATGGGCACCCCTCTCTTTTATTTTATAGTTAAAGTTCTCATATGATAAATATTCATTGGACAAAGTTGGAACAAAAATCTATGAAACATCAAATATGTTGAAGAGGGACGACGGGTAAAATCATGGGGAAGAGAGTCATAAAAATCTTTCCTCGTGAGCAATAACTGGAGAATTTTTCTTTCTTTCGATGGCCACAGTTACACAAGTCCACACTACGCCTGAGGAATGTCAAAACGGAGGTTTCACTTTGAAAACGTAGGAAATGCTTTCCTTCCACCCTACGCCGGAAGAATTTCAAAACGCAAAAATTAATAGTCATTTTGGATTTGTGTTTGAGGAAAACTCGCGCAGGGAAATCACATGATCAACGTGACGCCATCGTTTTCGAAAAGTTCCTGTTTTCAAAACGTTTTCCGTCCATACGAAATCAAAAAGCCGGCGTTTTCAAATTCTGTCGGTTTCAAAAGCGTTTTCTAAAAGCCCCGTTTTCTCGACCAATAGACCATATCCGTATTCTCGGTATTGGACTAGAACTAGCAACTGAGACAACTTCGGGGAGTCTTTTCAAATGTAAATTTAAGAATTGGTTCACGCTTAGCGTGCGTATATCGAGTTATGGATGCACGGGGGAAGTTTGGAGAGCACGATAGCCGAGAGCAACTCTAGCTTCTTGAGTACTCTCCAAACTTCCCAAGAGCATCCATAACTCGATATACCCACAGCTAAAAGTATGAACCAATTCTTTTATAACATGGCGACAACATCTTGGGCGCTAAAACATGTTTTATTTGTGATTGACAACAATTAATTCTCACGATGCACGGTGAAGGAATACAAAGGCCATTAGGATCCTAACACACCACGATCAGTTTAGCAAGAGTTGAACGAAAACGCCTAGCCTGGTTTCTAAAATTGTCAATGAAAAACTCGCTTCTTCGAATCAATTTTAATGAAAATGTAAGCAAGCAAGCAGTTTAGGACCACATTCATCTGAATTTCTTTGATTTCTACATTCTTCATCAAAGAAGAAACCAACCCTTTGAATATTGTTTACCGCGCTGTTTACCTTCGCTGTTACAGCATGACTTGGTTATCAAATGTACACAAACTGAATCATTTATGCTATAGGCTATACCATGGTAAATTCTATTTCTTCTGCTACATTCTGTCACATTTCCCGTTTATACTCCAGGCTAGGGAGGAAACAAGTTGCAAGCGGATTTAAGCAAAACCGAAAGCAAAAACATTCTCGATCGTTGTGAACTTCGTAGTTTAAATTATTCCTTATTAACATACGACTCTGCGCAGAGAAGTCATTATGCTAGATGCGAATTGACTCAAAACATTTAAAGATCTTGTGAGATGGGTCTTGGGGGTAATAATCTAAGGTAAATCGGCTTTCAAAAACGTCAAAATTTATGGCTGACAAAAGCGCCAATGAGTATATAAATTTTTGTAAAATTTTGAGTTTTAAACGTGCGTCGCGCAAAATAGATGATACACATCAGGCTCAAATTCCTTGGGACAGTTAATCGTGCTGTGCCCTTTCAGTATTCAGAACAGATTTTTTTTTTGTTTTGCTTCATCAGAAACTGACTCGCTTTCGGCTATGAGCCAAAAGTTGCAAACAAAGATTCTCCTCTACGATAACAGGACAATTTTTGGTACCGACTTTTTAAAGATAAATGCAACAGAAAGGTTCCACTCCAAGTTGACAGGGTAACAAATTTTATTGCGTGGAGAGTCATAAATGTCAATAACAAAAAGAGCAACCTTTAATTAAATTAAATTTATTTTACTCTTTTACCATAATTAGGTTGCTTAAACGACCAGTTCTTCCACGTATCTTTCACCGTGTCTACACGGTCTTATGGATGCTCATGACTGCGGATGGAAGACCCATAGCATCGACATTAGTATAACTGCCATTTTTGTCCAGTATGGAGTGGTGTCCCTTAAAGTTGATTTCTGTATAGACTGTCCATTGCGTGGTGTTATTATCTCCGCATCTAATTGAGGAGGCCCCATCCGGGAGAAATCTACGCAAGTCCTGCTGATCTCCGGTTACGATCTATAGTAAAAAAATATATATACATGCATGGATCAGTTCAACTTTGATCTTAAGGTAATTCCTCTGAAATAAAAGTGACAGTAGATTCTTATTCAAAATTTGTCCACTGAATATTTATCATATGATAACTTCAATTTTGAAATAAAAAAGGGGGGGTGCCCATGCTCATTAAGGAGCAGTGAGGCATTGAAAATGCCCCATTTTGGCGTTATTTAATGCTTATTATAAGAACGCATTCCCAGTAATTGTAACATCTTTGTGAGCCCGGGCTCATAAGAATGCGCATTTAACTACAGTCAATACATTGTGTTGGACACAAATAAACGTTTTAAGTTTGATTCAGACAGAAAGCTAAATCCTTGGTTAAAAATTTGAACTAAATTTCTTGACGTGGTTACCGACTGCCAAATAGCAAAGACCACCGTGCATCTGCTATTTTTCTTATTTATTCAATTTTCAGCAATAGAAATTAGATCAGTCTTTTCTCACGCAAAGCTTATGATTAGTTGACTACAATGAGTGGAAAAAAAAATTGGGGTGCCCGTGCTCGTTGGTGAGCTGGAGCCATTTTTCAACTGACAGAGCTCAATATCAAGACAAATCTGTCATGTTTTCAATGTGCGCGTGCACGAGCGCGCGCTAATGACGCCATAAATTATGCGCAGTTAGGATGCGCAATGCAAATGTGAGGAATGACCTTAAATGGGTCTCAGCTTTCTTTGACAGTTAAAAAATTGTGATGCGTTGGTCAGTTGTCATTTTTATGCTATTCAGAAGAGCATTATTAAATTATTTTAAAAAGGTTACGAAGGTTGCTGCAATTTTAAACACTCAAGTACCACTGTGATAACTTGTTCGTGCGTCGTTTTTCTTTGTTGTTGTTGTTGTTGTTTTCTTCTTTTCTTTTTAATTTCTTGTTTCAGTGTCTTCAAACCATAACCACAGAACTCACATGGGACGCATGACAAGCAATTCATTGAAGCAATCAAAACTGGAAGCAAGGTTAACGTGTATCAATAAGTCACAATTTCTTTCGGGTTTAATTGCTAAGTGATGGGAGTCTTTTAAGCCATCGCTTGGCTCAGTATCAAAGGCGAATTACCTTCTAAACTTAAATAAAAACCACTGCACAGTAAAATAGGTTAACAGCTTTCTCAATTTAGTGTCTTCTTAGAATTAGCTTGAGTCCTAACACACGAAATCAGCACGTCTGTTTAATAAAAACTCAAATCAAATGCACTTAACAGCCACTAAGTTTCGAGATGTACAAGCCGCGCGTAGGACGAGTGTTTTAAAGGAACCATACTGCGTAGTGGAGCAGTTTTGAAATATATTCGACACACAGTTGAAAACCGCTCTCATATTATCGTTATTAATTAATTCTGTAAAGTTTAGTGCTTTACCACTGATTTCCCTCCAAAGTCATTGTTTGCATACAACGTCACTTTGTCGTCTCCCATGGTTGTCAGCTCTGAAAGGCACAACGTGAGCAAACGTTTAAAAATGGCTGCGGCCTAATGCTTACTTGAGTAAGGGTAGGAGCTTACCTTATCACTTGGTCCTTAGCGGGTTGAAAGCAGTTTATCTTGTCTCGTACTGATAGCGATGAAGGCTGCGGGTGTTTGTCAGGCTCCTTTTATGCTGTCGTAGCTGACAGCTCTATTGAAGCATGCAAGTTGCAACGGTTACTGACTATTTCCAAACATGGTAATGATTTTAGGCCTTGTCATTTGAAGTGTCAAAAGAGGGAGTGACAAAAGATTAAGATCAAGCCACTTCAAATACCTGCTGTTAAGCACGCAAGGTAAAATGAAAGGTGAAGCCAGCAGAGGATATTGCGAAAGAAACTCTTCATTTACATGTACGTGACATAATTTATGGGTTAAAATGTTTTTGAGATATTTTCATTAATATGGAGTTCTATACGGTCTAAGATGGACCTTAATGTTGTAACTCCTCCCAAACACTCATTTACAGCATGATTGACAGCTAGCCCCGTAGCCACTTGATTAATTGGCACATAATTGAGGGCGTCAACGCAAGTGGCTGCGCATGCGGAATAGTGATATCATGTGAAATAGTTAATATTAAAAATGCTATCGGGCTCACAGAAGGGATCCTTTCTTTGACTTATTCTAACAATCCGTTTTAGACAATCATGGTTACTGACTGCTGTCAGAGGAAAGCAAGAAAACATTGCGTGTTCTTGCTGCGCGTACAACAAGGACAACTATTTACGTAATTGTCAACAAAGACAATTAATATCAACATTTCCAGCAATCAGTGATTAATGAAGTTGAGTTGAGTCAATTATCCAAAAGCAGGTTTGAAAATAGCTCATTTGACTATGAATGCACGTCTTTGAAATCTGTAGCTCCTCCCATTCAAACAGTGACATTTTCCTTTTTCCAAGATGACATAGATAAAAACATCAAACGTCCCTTAAAGGGCGTGTCAAGTGGTCTTACAGGAACACTCCTGTTTACCCATTTCACTATTATGATTAGCTAAGTGGTAGTGCTACAGGCGGTGCAATTGACGTCAACCACCAAAACAAACCTCTTAAATCCTTATTTTGTTTTCATATTGCATTCTGATAGTTCCGTAACACCATGGCCATTTAGACCTATTGTCGCTTAAAATCAATAAATATATTCATTTAACTAACTGTCAGCAAGGAAGCCAATTCTAGTCTTGCTCAAAGAACACTTTTCTTCTTCTTCTTCTTCTTCTTCTTCTTCTTCTTCTTCTTCTTCTTCTTATCGAACAGTGAAATCAATAATCCTGAGAGTGTACTGTATATCAATTTAATTCCTTCCCGCTCGTTTTCCTGATGCAGAAACTTATAGAAACGTAACTAAGCATGTAAGGTGATGGATGGAGAATTGTACACAAGTAAAAATGATAAAATTTGATAATGGTGAACCAAATGCCTCGTAGTGCTTTCCTTTCGCACTTTTCGTTTCCTAAGAAGTGATGGTAGGTATTTGAAATCATGATGTGGGTTATGTTAGTGAGCCCTCTCATTTAATTTTTGAAGTTGCATTTTTTAGTCAGAGAAATTAGTGAACTGTTCGATGTATTTTGAGACCCTTCAGTAGGCTGCAAATCCGAAATTAACAAGGATCCTCATGTTTCGAACTTCAAATATTATTAGCAGCGAAAATGCGTCTGTTTAAAACAGAATGGCGGTTAACGTTTTCCTTTAAGTGTAAAGCTCTTTGTGTAGGGGTAAAATGGCCCGCTCTCTAAACTGACAAAACTTGTTCCTGTTTTGTAGAGGGTCAAAAGAGGTCATCAGCCTTTATTATTCCAAGCACATCAGCATTATGAATTTTCAGACCTTTGACAAAAAGCAATGTCTACATCAACCAAAATGGTGTTCAACACAATAATCGCGAAATTGAAACTATCCGAAAGTGGGTAATTTTTGTATGAAAAGGCTATGAGTCATCACGAGATCAAATCAGTCCCCTAGGGAAATATTTGCTATTGTCGTTAGCTAATTTAGATATTTTCCCGCCTGCTCTTAGTATCAAAAGGGACCTCTTGTAATTTCTTTGTGTTCTTATAAATAGAAGAAATTATGCGCCAATGCACTTCATGTTCCGTCGTGGCTGATTAAAAAAGCATCATGCATAAACATACGTACTCTTGTACGTGATAAAAAATATTTAGATAACAGCAGATCTTTTGAGGTCAAAATTTTAAAGCAAAATTATGCTGACTCACGCTTTACTTCTGAAACCGTTAGGGAAAATAATGCGGCACTGAGTCTATATACTCCATGCCCTGTGTCACCTGTCAACTGATACGAGCCGGAGAATAATAGAAATGGAAAATAAAAGCGTATTGAGAAGAAGCTAAAATAAAAATCAGTTCTAGAGGAAGGTAAAGTTGGCTTTTTGCAGAAACTTAACTCGATTGATGTTACGAATAAATGTTTGGTGAAAAAAGGTTCAAGCTAAGAACATTATTGAAAATTATGACCATTTGCGTGCAAATTTGTTAGACTTTGCTCACAAGATTATAACGAAGGAAATATTTTATATGAACCAATTAAGCTTCAGTCAAAGAACACTTTTTGTAACCCGTTGCTGGATTTGTAGAGACTAATTCTTTTTCGCTCAGAATATCTAAATGACAGCATGCGTGTTTTTACCGCTAAGTGTTTTGAAAATACATCAGAAACATTTAAATTTCAAGCCAGCTGCTTTTGTTCTGCTACCCAAAATTTTGGAATGCAAATACTGTTGTTTCCATGCACTTCTCTGGACACTTATTTTCTTCTTCTCTTTTATTGATATTCGAAGATACCAGCAAGACCTGCCAGATCTTTTTCACGTTAAGTTTCGATTTGCATAGTCAATAGGCCTTCCTTACCAACTTTTTTGCCACATCAGTTAGTACCGGAAGTTGCAGCGCATTAGTTTAGTAGATAAATCAAAGTACTGATCATTTCCGCTTTGACCTGAATAATATCGGAATACTACTCTCGTGTTTAGCAGGAGTTCAAAGCGCTGTAAGACTCTATTCTCAAGTACTCGAAAGAGACAAGACAGTAAACCGTAAGTAAAGTACTCTTTGTATGCAGTAATATGGAATTTGAGCAAAACAAACTGGCAACAGCAACAAGAACTTAACTCAGGAGTAAATTTCTTAGTCGTTCTCTGTTGAACGACAACGCAAAATGGTCGAATTCAGCGTTATAGGAAAGCTTAACCAATGAGTGAAATGTTTCTTGCCTCCGTACAGAAAAGATCGCCTTAAAAAAAAAACACAAAGCGACACTCATCTGAACCAATACCGCTATAGATCTCGACATATGAGAGATGCATGGATAAAATGTCAAATATCTAATACAAACCAATTGGAATGCAAAAGCTGAAAACTCTTTGCAAAGCACTGAATACTACAAATAAAACACGATAAAATGTTCAGCGTTGATGGGTACAGGGGTTTCTATTTATTTCAATTCTTGTCCAGTGTTCTACGGTGAGGTCGATATTCAATATTGATAATCCGCCATTTGATGCGTTAATTCGAAATAACATTTACGCTATATGTTCTTTTCAACATTTTGTAAGAAGGGACTAACAGTTAAGTTGCTATTCAAAATGCACACGGATGATTCAGTCACTAGTGCTTAATGTATTCATAGAGCGCACGGAGAGGATCGGTACATTTCAAGTCGATGCATTACCTCAGTCCATGGATTGCCAAAGGAATACTCTTATGAACTGCTCTAAAATTTGTGGGAAAGTTAAGTTTAATAATGCTAGCACTCGAACAAGAAGCAAATGAAGGAATAAACTAATCAAATACACGACAATCAAATAAAAGGCGAAAGGGAGTAGTGATGTACATTTCCAATAAAAAGCTAGGTAAAATTAAAACCAATCCGTAGAAAAAGGGTTACTCTACAACTCTCTATTATCATCCCATCAGTACGAGCAATAGGAGAGAAAATGGCAATGGTCTAAGGATTTTACTGAATATTGCTTATCATCATTGTAGCCTGAACGCAGTGCTGGACTTTGACAGTTCCACCATGGAGTCTAACAATCCCAATGTAAGTCAGAAAGACAAGAACGGAAAAGTGAGATCATTGCAACTGTAGCGATAAATTTTAAAACAGGGCGTAAAAAGGAAACGAATACTTGACGAATATTTCATCCAGCAATCACTTACAAAGGCAACGGATTTCGTACGTTATGTCAACTGCGTCTTATTTTGTCTATCAATCAATTAGAATGAAATAACCACGTATGATCTTGTAAGAATCTATACAAAACATTGATCAGCAGATCGAGTTGGTAAATGGAGTAAGAATTATGAAGAAATACGGAGACTTATGAGTGGGGTAATATTATATCTTACTGTTTTGCAGAACTCGTGCAAAACAGTTCTAACATTGTATGAAGAAAATCATTATGCGGGAAACATGAAGGTAAGAATGAATCATAGTGCTTACCAAGAGAGGGTCAAGGGTAAAAGAGTTCATCCCCTATATAGGCCTTGTACCCAAAGTAATCCCACTAATGTAATTTTCGATCACTCCCGGCTTCACAAATCCCAGAGGGAAAGTGGGGAAAGGTCTATGAATAGCCAACTTTTGACACACAGACGGCTCTCAGGTTCCGCCCAAGTAGCCATGCTTTACGCACAGTGTCATTGTCTTCGAGAACATCTACGCAACGCGCGTGACAACTTGTACTCAATTCTTTTTTTTTTCGTTGTCTTTTCTTTTTGCAGGAGTTCGGTGAAGACTGCAAAGACTGCAAGGACGTCACGAAGTTCCTTCCCGAAGGAGCCTCGTCCATTGTTGTGTCTAAAGACACAGGAACTTGGCAGGTTTTTACCGGTCACCTTTAGAGGAGCATCCGTGAAATTAGAGCCTAATAGCAAATATGAGTATCCTTATGATATGGGTCTCCAGAGGCCAGTGAAAAGCTTTCGTAAAGCTCCATAGAGAGTTAAGCACAATTACAAGTGGAACGAACCTTCATTTACAGTAGTGGAAAAAACATGAGGATTGAATTATTATTGACGTGTAAGATCCTGTAAAATTCAACTAAACCTCTGTCTTGTATCTATAAACTTGTCATTAATTAAACGCAGTTGTTAACTTCGCTGTCAAGTAGTAAAGAAATTCAAAGGAGCGTCTTCAATTAGTGTCTACATTAAATGAATCACATTCAAAACCTTGTATTTGAGTCAAATCTAAAAATCTATCGACAAAGGAAGTCGTAATTCCCAAAAGCAGGAATTCAAAAGTTTCAAGGGATGTCTGTTAAGCCAGAAAATTACGTGGCATAGCTTGTTTTTAATTAATGGTCAAAAATTAAGCCGTTATCCCTGAGTGACAATTTTGATGATTCTAAGAGGACATTGTTTTCATCTGAGCATGTGTCATCAGGCGGATCAATATCTATCTGTTTAGGAGGGTCAAAATACGTCAGCTTTTAGTGATCAACGCAACACTCAACCTGTAACCGAAAGAAACATCTTTAGGGCAAATAATTAATTATAAGCTATAAACTTTCCATTAACGACGCCGATTTCAATACCAGCAAAACAAAGGACTTCCTTGCGCCCGTGTCTCGTTCCTACAGAAAATTATTTTGGAAAATATTATAAATTTCTTCCTCAGTGCACCTCACTCATGCATTTTCCATTTACCTTTCTTGGTAAGATTAAATAAAGAATTCCTTAACCTCACTATTAGAATCTATGGATGTTTGCTATTTTATAGAGTTTACTGCTATTGCAATTTGTTAAACATAAGTTTGATTTCTTATGGTTTGTGAAACGTATTTCCCCAAGAGAATGGAACGCGAAATCTGTTCAAACATCTTGATTCCGGCTTTTTTCGTTCCGCTCCTTTGAAAAATAAATCAAATGCATCTCAAGGGGTTACCATTACTACATTAGAGTGTTTTAAACGCTTACTTCTCACATTAAATAAAAAAAATAGATAAAACAAAATAAATAACTTTATTTAAGTGTCAAATTTGTCAAATTTATTGTACTGATCTTGCCACTGTGGAACGGCTGAACTCTCTTTGAACGTTTTTGTGTCATAGGGTTCCATTTACAAATGTATTTAATATAGCTATTGTCACATTGCGGGCCATGGCCAACACTGTTCTGAAATTTTTTTTTTTTTTTTTTTTTTTTTTTTTTAACCAATTTGTTGTGGCCAAAAAACCCTTTTTGTCATTTTTTTTTAGTTTGTTCAGAGTTACGTTTTTTTTCACTCAT
>Ga0126339_10001177_pt1 | contig 17118 bp, 13 predicted proteins | sample OrbTmetagenome_2_FD_92532 | JGI IMG/M metagenome (GOLD analysis project Ga0126339, IMG submission 92532) | Coral microbial communities from Petempiche,Puerto Morelos, Mexico - Orbicella T R C metagenome | ecosystem: Host-associated > Invertebrates > Cnidaria > Coral | place: Petempiche,Puerto... | reverse complement strand
TTAACTTCAGTTCAGAAGGAGTGAAGTAAATGTTTTGGACTGGTATAACTTTTCGTCACCGATCAACCATGTGAGCGTATAATGGACACATATATAAGAGATACAACGTATCAGAACTTTACGTGATACTTTTTTGGAAAGGCGAATTATCGTTAACTACCTGATGCAAGTCAATCTCTTTGTACTTCATCTCTTTGTATAATAATCTTTTTCTCCGTTTTAAATAACTGCATGCTATCTAGGTACTGCAGGTCTAAAGCAAGTTGGCTGCTTGTTAAGTAAAGAACAGAAACAAGTCGTTAGAATTATGAACAACGTTGGTTTGTAAATGCAGCGTAATGCATCAACTGTAAAAAAACTATTTCAATTGAAGTTTTTTTCTTTTTCGTTCGAGGCGCCTGACTAATAAGCATTACGAACAAAGCAGTACGCTACAGGCAAAAAAAAAAGCCTCAAATGACAAGCCATCAACAACTATCTGCAACATCCTCAATGGCGCACGAGGCAGATTTCCTGTGTAAGTCGCAGTCGAGAAAGACGTGTACGCGCGGCGTGTACGCGCGGAATTAGGAATGTCCCGTTTGTGTAGCTACTGACAATCAACTAAACTTCCATTTTGTTCCGCAACTTCAACTCTCGTGTAGTTACCGCCAGTTTTTTTCTTTTTTTGCCTTTATTTATTTATTTCCACAACTACAACAATTACAATTCTTTTTTCAACAATTAAATTACAGAAGCATGAATAAAGTTTGGTTTACTGAAGTTAACAATGACACCATATTGAATTAATAAAGAAAATAGATATTGTCAATTCTTTCTACGTAATTATTCAACTTAACGATTTTCCTTAATAATAGCGTTGTCCGACTTTAATTATTAGTTAAAATTGTTTCCTCAAAAAGCTTCCATTTTTCTTTAAAACAAATTCTTTTTATTCGATTTGAAATATATGTGTTTTTCACTTGATATTTAATTAGCAAAAGTTGAACATACCCGTCATGTTGGTACGACTTGCGTTTTTGCCCGTTCAGGGATTCCCACAGCACATCTGTTCGGACCCGCCGGCTTCAAGTTACCAACGGGGGCCTGGACATACACACCAGTATTTCTTTCCTTAACTTGATCTGTTCCCTGAAGACGAAGGTGTCAGCTGTCATGCCTTCTAAGTTGTGCTCGCCGTATTGAGTGGATTTGCAGGACTGTGGAATTGGACCTTCGCACGTTCATATCCATGCTGACCATCTGGTAAGTGACATCATCCACAATGCGCAATTAGTCCGTTGTTGTAAAACTACGTAATGTAACGCTTCTTTGAGTGTCTTGCCGTAGGAGTATAATTTGCCTCTCAGTTCTCATTGTAACACGAATTTTTTAAAACACATGTTATGTGGTATTGTGTTGACCGAGGCTGGGTTCCTGCTGAGTCATTGCAAGCACTTACAACACCTTCCAGGTGAGCGTTCTTATTGTAGTTGTAAGCTGCCAGCCACGCGTGTCAATCATAGGTTGCCCTGAGTATGTCATCAGGTCGGTCCTGCCCCAGATAACAACACAAAGACCACGGCCCTGGATTGAACTAGGCCAAGGATACCAACCCCGAAACCAGTACTTAAACTTTGTTGTTTTTTTTCACATTTACAACTCTATGCTGTCATATGGCACGCTGAGCTTTATGTTATAGTTGTAACCGCTTGTATCGTCATAATTGGAGGAGCAAATATCCGGAATGCCCTCAGTCGCATTATTCACTGAGAAATCAAACATACGTATGATTCCTCGATGTCTTCGGTGAAGAATCAAATCGTCTGCATACCAAAGATTCTCGCGCGGGCTTTTATCTACTGGAATGTTCGCCGTAATCATCCGGGAGCCTTGTAATTTGCAGAGCCTTACTGGATGCCGCGCATGCGTCATCCACAAAGCTGACGTCATCCGCTGATCCCAGACTAGTAATGTTCCGTCCTCTGCACCGCTGACCACTTTCCAGTCGTCCATTTGTACGGCGGTGACTGCTCGTTTGTGTCCCAAGTGAAATGAAAGAGCTATCTTTTCAGTGCGCAGGTCAAAAACCCGCACCCTACAGTCATAGCTGCCTGTCACGAGGCGATGCGGTGGACAACTGGCAAGATCAAGACACGTGATCTCGCGGTAGTGGGCTCCTAATATGGAAATCATTTTTGTGGTTTCCAGGCAGTATAAACGCACCTAATGGTTGGAAAAGAAAAGATAAAGAAATCTTTTGATCTATTAAAAGGGAAACCTTATTAGAGTTAAGAGCTTTGTTTCAACTACAGTGGTCAAGAACTACACAGTGGGAACAAAAGAAATACATAAATTAAATTTAGAAGAGACCCACAAAGAAGACACGTTAACTGAAGGGTTTTTACACAAACAAGTCACATCATCGCAAAATCTTAAAATACCTTATGATACATTTTGCTTAAATAGGGTAGCACAAAACAATCTTGCGACTGATGCGAAATGGAATTCAGAAATGTTGGTTAATGTTGTTAAGTAATGAGCCTTGTGAAGTGAATTTTCTTCCTTGGGTTTCTAAACTGAACTGTACTCCTTCGGAAAAAACAACTGCATATCTCTGGTCAATTATCTCCTTTGGCCATTAAATTACAAAATCAAAACGCAATCGTCGCTAACGTACATTTCTCAAGCTTTGACGCTGGTCTCACCAGCACTCATTTTCATTGTGTGCTTGATTGGGTTGCCAACCTGATGTCTGCTCACAAATATTGCGCAGTGCTCATACGAAATAGAGAAACGTGCTTATTTTATTTTCAGTAATAAAACCCAGACCAATTTTCCACTTTCGGCACTTTTTTGTTTCGAATTCCGATTCGCTCAATGCGTAATCTGTTTTTTCAAAGCCACCAGAAAACTACTCTATGTTGTCAAATTGGTTGATTCTGTTTGTTTTGTTACTACAATGTTGCGTTTTATTTTATATACATGTGTTACTTTGTTTCCAAGTGTTCCATATCCATATGAGCCCACTCCAAGAGCAAGGCGGTCAGCAGTACAGTCCATAGAGCTTAATTTTCCACCAATCACATGATCCAATGTTGATAGAAAACCTCTGCCAGGTGCCAAGACTGACACGGTATCTTGGGTTGCTATAGCAACATGTTCAGTCGATGAACCAGAACTACTTTTTGGAATAAACATGGCCTGTCCAATCTGTAGATCAAGGAAGGTTTTATCAAAGGCTAAGGTTGTTCTAATACTTCAGGGATCATCAGAGGCTCAGCTAACTACAACCTTGGTAACAAGGGTTGGAAAAAAATCATTCTATACACATTTTGCCCCTCCCCACCCCTGTGCAGTGTTGACAAAACACTTTCATCTGGTAGAAGTTTGCATTTTACCATTTTCCAACATTGAAAGGGGGAATGGGGGTGTTGACACTTATTTTGTAGGTATTACGATTATGATTTCATGTTTTTGGCATTTTCCAACACAATTTGTCCATGATTGTAGCTTACTAGCTTATTACTAGTAATGCTTATCACAACAAGTGATTAAGGGTAAGTGTATTATTTGCCTCCCCTACCTCCTGGATGAGATGGACAGGGCACAAAAATGGCTAGACATGGGCAGTGTGGGTCTGCAGTTCCTCCTACCATTCGATTTTCAAAATAGCAGCCAGGCATGCACACTGACTGCCACATTACCATTTTACATCCCACTCTGTCGACCAATCAGTCATTTTTGCGCCCTGTCAATGAAATGCCAGCCATTACAGATTTACACTCTGCAGCATTTTGTCAGCTTGTTCATGTCAATACCCATAATACTCTTCAGCAGAGAGAAGCACTGTTAGAGTAACATATCCAGCCAAAAAAATACAATACAATGACTCTGGCCAAATTTGGTCAACCCAGACTTCTCAATTCAGATTCTGATGCTTTAAACATTCAGCAAGGTTGCCATACCTCTGACGTTAACAACAGCCAATCATTCAAGGCTGAGAATGTACTTATGTTGTTTGCAGGGTAACAACTAGTGACATAATCTAGTGTCCAGACTTCCCGTGATCATGTAGTCTCAAATACATCAGGGTCTGGGTGTGAGATTGGTGGAAAAACTTAACCTTGGGAAATATTTTGGCACAGTCAGATTACTTGCCTACCTTGTCCTCAAAATTCCTGGAATCAAGACATGACCACTGGCCATTGGAGTCACTCAACAGTACCTTGAGTTCATGATCTGACATGGCTGCAAATGTGGGTGGGCCAGTTGCTGCTAAAGAAACACTTTTTACAGACCCTTCACAACGACAGTGACACAGTGGGGATGACCCTAAGCTTGTGTGCCAAACATACACATCGCCTGCAAGTATCACAATAATTCTAAGCTGCTAATATAGGCAATAACGCATGCAGAGAGAGTAATGTATGTGAAAGGCTAAGTGACTGTAGTAGCCCTTTATTTGCATTGGAAGCATGTGGTTATAGCATGACTAAAAATCAGTCTGTAAGCTGGTGGTTGGATATTTGTCTGGGTGTTCAGTGTCTTTCTACCTGAGGTACTTAAAATCTCTCTCATTCCTGCACAATGCCTATTTCCTGACTTGTCGAAGCCACTAAGCTGGTATTAAATAAACATATTAAATGATACCATTGTCAAATCCAGCAGCACACAAGGTGTCGTGGATGGCAGTTGATGCAACTTGAGGTTTCTGTCTTTGAGAATCAACTGTTGTAGTTACCAGTTCCCTGTAGCTTGAGGTACTTTCTACATCTCCTTCCCATATAACAACTGCACTGCTTGAGTATCCTGAACATATCAAATCTCCATGAACAGACACTGCACAAAGGCTTCCACCTGTGGAAAAATATAATTTCTTGAGTCTCAAACTTTTGTCTCCTGAATATACAACAACATCAACTTTATTCGCTCTTATACTTAATTACAACAATCATACATACATAACTAACACACACACATACTAAAAAAAGTACAAATATTGAGCCTGGAGGCTAAATAACTGGAAAGTTTTTTAGTTAGCTTCGAGTTATGTTAAGTTACTTCTGAATAAATCAAGGAGAACCGAACTAAAAAACTAATAAATATTAAGTAAATGTAGAAAGTAGATTTTAGGACAAGGTTCAAAGTGTTGTTCTGACAGCAAATAAAGTTTTAATTTTTTAGAAAAATTATAGAGACACATGACAACCACTACAACAAGAATCCATCCATGTACTATGTAGCTGGACAAAAATTACCCAATACCAGTCTTAATCAGAAATGTGGCTGATTGCAACTTGAATTGAATGAATGCTTTATTTAACGTGGATATACGCTTAGCTTGAGAGCTAGTCTACAGGTATTCCACCTAAAAACTAATGAGAACCTAACAACTAAACAACGCTAATATCACAATTCATCAAGTAAAAATCACAAATTAAATACTGATTAAAACTATTCAAAGCTATTATTACAATATTACCGCCGCAGCCAAAATACTATTAAAACTAATGTCACAAATTTACTAATCCCCGAAATTTAGTGATCTAATTCTGTTTACTATTTCATTGGTGCCTACTTTTATTCTAATGTCATTTGATAGTTCATTCCATTTCTTGGCTGCAAAATATCTCCATGACTTAAGTCCATATTTCGCAGTGTTAACTTTAGGTAAAGATAAAACATATTCTTGGCGCCCGAGATTGTACATTAATGAGTGTAAATTAATAAGGTTCCTAATTGCTCATGGTGCTTTGTTCGATATGCTATTATGTATTGTCAATAACATGTCTTGAATTCTTCAAGATTCCATGGAGAGTAGTCTTATCCTGTCCAAGAGATGCTGATAGGATGCATGTTTATCATTATAGACATATCTCAACGCCCTTTCGTTGACTTTTTCGATTTTTGCAGTGTTTCTTTTTCCACAATGGTGCCAAACTTGGCTGCAGTAATAAAAATTTGGTAGTATGAACGAACGATATAACGATTCCTTGGTTTTAAGTGGTAAAATATTTTTCAGTCTATTGAGGGCATTTATTTGAGCACTCACTTTGTGGCAAATACTCGATACATGATCGTCAAATTTTAGCTTATTGTCAAGTACAACCCCCAAGAGGTTAGTCTTTTCTGTGGTCCTAATATCAATATTACCCGATTTAAGGAGTAGCTGTTCTTGTGTTCTGCCAAGGACCATAGCCTGGTACTTTTCCCGATATGGTTTCACGCCATTTTGAATAAACCATGTAGTTGCATTCTCAAGATCACTATTAAGGTTGTCTTCAACAGCGCGTATGTTCTTGTTGGAACAATGGATATTTTTATCATCCGCATAATTGATAATCCTGCATTGTGTCATTGCATACGCCAAGTCATTTATAAAAATATTAAACAATGTAGGTCCCAAGACAGAGCTTTGAGGGACTCCTCTTAACACCCCTTCCCACATGGAGAAGGCGGTACCGAGCTTCACTCTTTGATGGCGAGAGGAGAGATAGCTTTGCATTAAAGTTAGCGCATGATCACCTAAGCCATAGAATTTAAGTTTTTCTAGATTTAAGTCATGATAGACAGTCAAAGGCCTTACTTAAATCAATGGCTACTGTGCCGATTATGTTATGATTATCAAGATCTTCCTTCCACTGTTCAGTGAGTGCAAGGAGTGCCGTCGGGCACCCATGATATTTTCTGTATCTAAACATAGAATTATGAAGAATCTTCTCTAAAGGAACTGTCAATTGTTGATGAATAAGATGTTCAAAGATCCTGGACATTTCTGGAAGAACTGTGACCGGTTGGAAATTCTCTTTCTCTAATTGTGACTCCTTTTCATGATGTGGTACGATCTCTCCTCATTTCCAGGAGTCAGGGACAACTCTCAAAGTAATGATAGTGTTAATTAGATGACTAAGAGGCCGTGTAATTGATGGAATGGACGCCTTGAGTGCACGTGGTGGTATGTGGTCATGGCCAATTGCTTTGTTTGCTTTCATTCTCTGTATAACAGTCTTGACTAACTCATGATTAATTAAATTGAACTCAAACTGTTCACCTTGATTCCAGTTCCTTGGAATATTTGATAAGTGTGGTTGATTTTCAAAAGAAGTGTGCTGTTGGATGTCCAGACTTTCTGTTACATTTTTAAAATGACTATTCAGAATCTCTGCAACTTGATTCTGGTCTTTAACTGGTTAGGAATATCCCTTGCTGCTCCACTGTCTAGTTTGTTTCATGTATTCCATATCAAGCCAAATATGTACAACAGTTAAAATTGATTAAAACTAAACAAATAGTCTGGAATAGTTGGTTAAAATAGATGTCCTCAGCAAGGGTGGATTCAGGGGAGCTACCTCCATGGAGAATCAAAACAAAAAAAATGAAAAAGGTTTTGAACATTATTGCAGAAATAAAGGCACATGCTCTGGACAGGTACCTCATTGTAATTTTCACATTGTGGCATTGGTAATATTTTTGGTGAAACAGTTTTCAAAAAGGATCCAATTCTCAAACTGAGACATTTTGGAGGCATGCCCCATTGATACGGATGTACCAACCCCAAGGTACAGATGTACCAGCCACCTCCCTTTGAAAAATCCTGGATCCCTCCCTGCTCTGGGAAAAATTCCATCCATCCATAGGGATCCGAGCCATGACATCTGGGGTGTCTCACATGATGTTAACAAGTAGTTAATGTATCCTATTTCCTGAACACAGAACATATCATATCTATTAGGGGAAACTTGAAGACAAAGAGTAACACTATATGAGATGTGACTCAAAATATGGTACTGACAGCTGTTTCACCTCTTTCAAATTCCAGGCTAGATAATCTGCACATTCTTTCCTTCCAATTCTTTCTTAATTCCCTTTCCTCCAAAAAGCTTTCACGAACAAAGGCTTTCCAGTTTGCTCTGTCTATTGCAGCACAGTCTCTCTCTTGAACATACCCTAACTTACATCCTACACGATACCATATCAGTTCATCTTCTGACAGAATTTTCCAGGACTTGCTCACCTGGGCACAAGCACACAATTCTTTGACCCCAAGGTGATTAAAAATCTGTATTCCCACTTCCTTGGGCAAACTTAAGTCAAAAAATGGAATACTTGTAATTTCATTTATGTCCTCAATCAGCTGATCTAAAAGGCTCTTTTTTCTTATTTTAGGACAAATCGCTGTCTTTGACTGCTGAATTTTACAGTCACTGTTACAGGTACTGTTACAAGCCTCTCTAGTTATTGGTTCAGGTAAATTCAGCAGCACGATTCCATTATTCTCCTTGACAAATGGCCCGACGGATTTGTCTTCCGGCATCTGTTGAGACTTGTCACTCGACTTCAAACAATCCAAAGGATCCATTTCATCTCGTAACTGACGCATTTCCTCTCCAAAACAATGGAATGCACCAGACAAGTTCCTTTTCCTGCCGGTTAGCCATCTTCTCTTTTTTTCCTCGTCACTTGGACAATTTGCTTTTATTCCATCCGAAATACCCTTTCTCAGTTCTTCTTTCCATTTTTGGCGGAAAAGCTGTAGCTCTTCATTTTCACCATCTGGAGTCATATCAAATAGATTCGTTCTTTACAAAAAAAACGCTTTAAAATAAACATGAATCAGTCTAAATCAGAACGGAACATTTCTTAAACGCTGCTACATTGCGTTGAAAACTGCTGACCGATTATTGGGATTCGACGCATGCTCCCTAATTGGCTTGGTATTTCATGGAAAAGATATATCGATCAGGCCGGGAAAAGGGAACAGAAAAAGATGTCCCGCTCTCGGCCTTGTGAGAAGTTTTCTTCGCAACAAGTGCCTATTATATGTGCAGCAGTACTCCTCATTGGAACTACAACGCTGTTTTTCGTATTCGTGTAAGCTGTGGAGTGTTTTCGTGCTTTAAGCGCCTGTGAATCATGCCCACGCGAAGAGACTTGCAGGATTTCACCGATCATTACTCATTTCTTTCATATTTTCAGATGCCCGCATTTGACAAAGGAATATTCTGTTGCTATCCCCATCTACGATGGAATCGTTACTTTGATAGTGTTAGCCAGTTTTGCCAATGCTTCGGTGAAGGATCCAGGCGTAATTCCGAGAGGTAGGGATTTTTTTGTCAAGCTTCTTAAGCCTATCTTAATTACATTTCCAAGCTGGAGCAGACATCATTTTAGACAACTGCTGTAGATCACAATAATTATTATTTATTTACCCTTGCTTGTGAACGACACCTTTTTGTAACGTTAGTTTAGGATCAGTGTTTGAAAGTGAACTACGCTGGCAAACATTTTGTGTGAGTTAGTCTTTGTATCGAGGAGGAGAACCTTCTGCAGCTGTTTCTTTTTGCATTGTATTAACTTATTTTCGCTTTCCTTCCTGTACATCTCTTAGGAGAAAAATTTGTTTGCCAAAGCTCGTCGTCATGGCGAATGATAAAATAACATTGGCTTAGAATTAATATTTGAAAACTGAACATATCAAAATACGAAAAACATGTCAAATGTATTAAACTTATATCAACATTTTCAAGCCACATATACGTCACCGTGGGCACTGAGGGGCTTGATTATTTTAATCGGCAATAAATTCCCAAGTTCTCTTTAGATCCTTATAGCAGATTGAAACAAGCCGGTATTGAGAATTAAGAGTCTGATTATGTTTTGAAACATGTGTTCAGATCGTAGTTCTCTCAAACGTGACTAAACAACATGTTTGAAAATTGAATGTTGTCAGTTGCGACAAAAGGGTCAATTACAGTGCCCATATCAGGTTGATTTGCTCAATACATGTGAAGTATCTGTCAACAAATTATGTTATGTCTGTAACATATTAAAACCCTATTTGTTTTCTTATGGATACTTAAAAGCCAGAGACAATAATTAATCTGACCTCCGAATAAGCAAATTTAGGGTTTTTGACCCCTTTTCAATTAAATCACATCTGAAACTACTATGATAGCTTGGTAGGCCTGGCAGGTGGTGTGGGAAGAATGAAAAGCTTTCATGAGTCAGGACAAAAAGATACATGTATGGAACTGCAGTAGTGTGTTCAAATATTGGTGTGCAGATGTTATGCTTCTGTAGAGAAATAAACCATCACAGTTCTTTTTATTAAATTATGGTTATTTGTTACATGTATTTGCAGATCATGCCTTAATTTGATTCGTTTTTGGGTTTTTGACCTGTTGTTTTGCTTGTGGCATTCCTATTTCACATTCCTTATACATGTTTACTATTAGTTTTTAGTGGAACTAGTTGCTTTATCTTCTCTAAATCTTTTATTCACAAAATGATGAGAACAAGGTGATTTTTTTGTTACCAGAAAAAGTTCTTACTGAAACAGCTCAAGTGCATGTGTCCTTCATTTTTGTTTAATTCTGTAAAATTTTGTGCTTTTGTTCTGTAGAACAATCACTGACTGACCAAGAAGATGACTTCAGAGTTCCCTTGTACAAGAATGTTGACATAAATGGAATTACAGTCCGTATGAAGTGGTGTGATACTTGCAAGTTTTACAGGCCACCACGCTGTTCACATTGTAGCATATGTAACAATTGTATTGAGGTCAGTTACTTACTTTGTTGTGTGAGTGTTTTTTATTGCAATTCTGATCTTTATTAGCAAGCATCTCATGGTTAGTGCGCTCTACTCCAGATCGAGCAGGCTGGGTTCGCACCCTGGCCAGGGACATTGTGTTGTGTTCTTGGGCAAGACACTTTTCTCTCACAGTGCCTCTCTCCACCCAGGTGTATAAATGGGTATCAGTGAACTTAATGCTGGGTGTAACCCTGCAATGGACTAGCATCCCATCCAGGGGGAGTAGAAATACTCCTAGTCACTTCACGCTACAGAAATTGAGATACTACCGAAACAGGTAGACTGTTTATTCAGAGACGCACGAAGCAGTTGCCGTTGTTAAGAAATGTAATTGAGTTAAGCCCGCGTGGTCTAAAACTGACGCCAAATAGGTAAGCGCACATGATCGCATTCCTTCACGTTCCTACACACTCTTATTTATCCTGTACGATTTGCATAAGATCATCACAAGTCGCCACCTCATTCTCGTCCGTTGTTATCACTTCACATCGATCTTTGGGAACAGAAATGTTATAAAAAACTTTTATCTGTATCATGTTGCACTACTAAGTAACAATCAGAGCGAAAGATCGACGACTGATCATGAGAAGAAGCGCATGGGACAAACTCAGGCTGGAAGAACTGAGCCACAGACCGCGCGAAGGAATGTGCTCACGTGCGTTTGACTTTTCATTTGACAGCTTCAAGCCACGTGACCCAAAACGTTCTTGTTTGTCGCTAACGGCAACTGTTTTGCACGTCTCCAAAAAAACACTCTACCTGTTTCGGTAGTAAGCTCTGGCCTGATGGGCCACTTGGCTTGTATGCAGACTTTACATCTGGGTTTGATTAGCGGCTGGGGTAATTAACGGTAATTATTGTGTTTTGTTCTTTGGTAAGACACTGTCTTACTCATGTCACTGCTCCCAGGGGAGTAGCTCCAAGTTGCTTCCTGCTACAGAAACCAGGCTATGCTCTGGCTGAGTAAGCAAGTAGTTCAAGGATAACATGTATTTCTCTCTTAATTGCACCTGTTTAAAACTGAGTCAGCCAAATTGACCACACCCTTGCTCCTGTGAATATCTCTGGTTACTTAAAATGCCTGTGTAAAAGCGTTAAGTCTCCACGTGAGCCAAGTCGCCCATCAGGCCAGAGCTTATCTCAATTTCTGTAACATGAAGTGACTAGGAGTATTTCTACTCCCTCCTGGATGGGATGCTAGACAATGGAAAGGCTACCCTCTAGTGTTAAATTCGCCATTACCCATTTATACACCTGGGTGGAGAGAGGCACTGTGAGAGTAATAAAGGTGTCTTGCCCAAGAACACAACACAATGTCCCCTGCCAGGGTTTGAATCCCGACCACTTGATCCACAGATGAGGGCACTAACTATGATGCCACCACACCTCCACAGTTGTGGAGGCAAAACAACTCTCTATTAGGCTAATTATAATGTAATGTTTATTGATTTACTTTTTCTTTTCAGAATTTTGATCATCACTGTCCTTGGGTAGACAACTGCATTGGCAAGAGAAACTATAGATATTTCTTTTTCTTTGTGTTTTCTTTATCAATTCACATTATTTCAGTGTTTATATTCTCGTTGATGTTTGTTCTTGAAAAAATGGGTGAGCTCGCAGAGGTAGCTGTTCCGTATCCTTTTCCATGGAAACAGAGTAACCTAATAATAATTTAGATTTTGGGGTAGGAATTAAGGGTTTCTAATGAGCTACAACATTCAGAAACATTGTTACCTGGAAGGTTGAACAAAACTTATTACAGGGTTGTCAGTAAGGGTCGTAACCCATAGCACTGTTATGGCTGAGCATGCTTGATATGACTTTGATGTTACAGGTCAACTTTCGTACAATTCTAGCATAAAGTAACAAGTTTGTAACGGGTATGAAGGACATGGCTACATGTGAATCATAACTTAATGGCAGGCCTGTATTATAAGAAAGTGGTGAAAATGGTTGTGTATCCTAGATAAGTGCAACTTATTACAAATTCAAATCATGATCATTATACAAGTTCATTTATTTACCTTAACTGGGTAATCAGAATAGCTATCATGGTGGTTTGTGGATTGACATCAATTCCTGTTATCGGATTAACAGTCTTCCACATTGGCCTTGTTGCCATGGGACGCACAACAAATGAGCAGGTGCTCACTCACAAAGTATTTCAAATATTTAAATTGTACTGTAATTAATTTATCAAATACAACCAACAGTGTGTCATCACATTTCCAAACACCAAGAAGAAGGTAGAAAATATGATGCATATTGAAGTGTTTTTGATGAACTTCAAGGTGATTGGAAAAGTGAAGAAACACTCTCTCCAGTGTTTGATAGATCTTCTCAATCAAACTAAAACTAAGGTTGAAAACGGAGAAATGAAATCTTAAAAATCTCTGCTAATTAAGATCCAAATGCAGTCATGATTTCCTGTGTTTAAACTTGATTAATGATTAATTAGTTCGAGAATGTTACAGCAGAATTACATTTTTGAAATAGACCGCTTTAGCTTAAAAGATGTTGAACTGTCCAATTAAGATCACTGATTTGATTTTCCCTTGAGGGTTGTTTCTTTTTAAGATTATCCTTGAAAAGATAAATATTACATTTGTGTGCACGTGAAAAGGATTAAATTAGAAAGAAAATGTCAAAAACCATCACATAATCTGAAGTGGAACAACAAACTATGAGGTTTAACGATATTTGTTGTCACTTTTGACTAGAAAACAATGTATTTTAAACTAAGTTTACTCTGAGTCAGTCTTTTAAATTGAAGAAGGTTTTGATTCAGCATTACACCGGAAACAGATGGCCAACCAACTGGCCTTCAACCATCCTCAGAGACCCAGAGGCAGACTGTTAGTTGGAGTATGATGAAATAAATCCGAAAAACTTTCAATGCTCAAATTTTCCAGATAAAAAATTGTTTGTACTCCTCCATAATTTTGACATTTTATGCTGCAGGTGACAGGGAAGTTTCGTAGTGGGCATAATCCTTTTGACCAAGGCTGCAAGAAAAACTGTGTCGGCACACTTTGTTCCTCACAGTACGCCAAGTAAGCATTTGTTTAACTTTCTTAGCCCTGATAATTGTTGATCAATGTAATTTCAAGTAATCATTGACTAAATGATATGTTATCAGACACCTATGCAAGGTCCCAGGATTGAGAATATGTGAGAGGTTTGACTGTAGAGAGATTGTAACAAATTTGTCACTTATTTTGATGTGCCTTTTTATTTAGGTATGTGGGCTACATGGAAAGTTTAGCAAGGCAAGTTACCAAGCAAGACACAAAAAAAGATAAAAGGAAGGATAAAGAAAAGGAAGCTAAAAACCAAACAGATGGCACTGAATTATCAGAAGTTAAAGTTGAGGTGGCATCTAACCACACTAACCAGCATTCTCAGGTCAATATTGTTTACAGTTGTGACTTTGGTTCTGTTTTCAAACATAATAAGTTGAGCCTCACCTTACAGAGAACTTCAGTTTATGGTCAGGTCACTTTGTCTCAAAAAACCAGGATCCCTGCAATGTCTGGCCCTATAGTAAGGGTACCTACACAATATGGTGCTCAGCACTGCCTTTGTGTGTTTGAGTTTCTTGTTTCATCAGCACAGTACTATTTTTAGTCTTACAGTTCAGACAGCCATGTTATCATTGGTATATTTCTATTCTTCAAGTTTCATCCACAGTGGCATATAAAACCTGTAGGATTCTGAATAAATGGTGGTGACCAGCACTTCAGCCATATTCTCTATCAATTAGCACTCATAAACATCGTGTAATTTGTGCTCAACAAGATGTAAAACAATAGTTGAAAACTTTCATTTTCAGGATGGAATCAAGAACAGCAGTGGCAAGAATAGCCAGCAAACAAGAGAGCAGGATGGCAGGTCACTGCGACCAGATTCATTTGCGGCTGCTGTTAACACAGGTCCTCGTGTATCTGCTACATATGTGAAGTCAAGTAGAAATGGAAGGACGATAAGCGGTAGCCGAGAAGTCACAGTGTGATTTCATGTTAACCCTCAAGCACTGGACCAGATGCTGCATTCCAGTGCAACAAGTGCAATCTTTGAATGCTGCAAATTTGATGGCTGGATCTTCACATGAATCCCCTGCAAGACCATTCCGAACCTACAAGATAGCAAACAAAATGATGTTTGCCCACGCACAGGGGCAGTTCTGCAGGGTGGAAAGAAAACAGACAAAGTGGTTACTTCAAGATTCTTTGCTTGGAAATTTATCCCTTGCCAGTGGTCATACCAGGTGATATTTTCTGGAGCATGCTTTGTATTCAAGGAAAGAATTTCTCTTTCATGTCTTAACAGCAAAGGGGAGCAGAATGGTTGTCTAGAATTTGGGAGGGGTTTTTGTGTTCAAATTGCAAAATTGTCCACATTTGTTCGTGGCCGAACACAAAGAAATTATGAACTATTCAGCATCCTTTTAGATTGATTAAATGAAGACATGCAGTTTCAGGGAAGAGAATTTGACAGCCACAACCTAAAAAGCAGCATGCTGGTATTTAGAGGGTTGTATCCCAAGATGGGTCATAAGGTAAAACTGTCCGATATTCTGCTGTTTTATAAAGTTGATGTAGAGTACAATATACCATACAATAGGGTAAAGCTAGTTTAATGCATACCACATGCTGACATCAATAGTGAGCGCTGTTATTGGTAAATCATTATCCGGCAATATTATTGTAAATAATTTACAAACTGTTGTACATAATCAGTTATTGCTGATAGTGGTGTGTAGTTTGATTTCTATTGTTGTGCTACAGGAATCAAATACATTGTAGGTGCATTATATTGTAGTTTTGTGACAACGATGTTAATATTTCTAGTTGTTGTTTTTGTTGTTGTTATTGTGAAGTTGCAGTGCAAGTTTTCCAATGATGCCAGCCAAGTAAATTCTTTGTAATTTGACCAACTGTATGAATGTTAAAAGGATATAATGGTCTCGGATTTATTAGTTCTGTAGTGCATGGCTTTCTTAGAGGGATAAATTGATGGAAATCTATTGTTAGCACCCAAGGCTGGAGGAATCACACTGTAACAATAAATTTGTTACTGACCATGTAATAATTTGTTACAAAATTGAATTTTATAAGGTAATGTTATGCAGCTGATATGTATTGTTGAAACATAATAATTGGTCCAACTCTTCACTGTGTAAATTTTGTGGACATCATTTTGAACACAGATCCTCTATGATTTTCAGTGAGAGACCACTAAACTTACTGGGAAACAACTAATTAACACTTAGATTTATGAGCTCGAGATTTCTATCATGCATAGAAATCATGAGTAAATACAATCTATTAACATTGTTTTAGTGTAAATCTACTAGTCGTTTAAAACTTAAACAAAATCTCCTCAACAGACACTTCAAAAATGCAAAGAAGCAACCAGCATTTTGTCAACAACCGCACACTGCTAGGCTACTCACTATCTACAGCAGAATAGTTAGTGACCAGCATAGCCAAATATTATAAGAGAACAGCATTCGTAAGAGAACACTATTAGATTTATGCTAATGACATATAGAACATGAGAACAAAATATGGAGAACATGCACATAATTTGTACCATCACTATGTTACATACATAAGTGAGTTTTAATAGAGCCGGAGGATGCTGTTGTTCTCACTTGAATCTTCTATCACTATGAAAGTGGGGTGGTTAAAGCAAGCTAGCTGCAGTGAAAACCACCAAGTACCTTGTGATCCCGGCCAGCTACTCTGCTGGGATGTTCATGTGATTCTTAAAAGAAAGATGACAAAATCCACCTCCTACTCCACCATAACAGCCACCTACTTCAAGAGTTTGTAATAACCCGACAAAAGCTAATATTTCTTCCTTTTTCTTACTTCCACATACACTAAATAAACAAACACTTGAATGGACAGTTATAAAGTGTGTAAAAATTGCCACTTTGTGGTTATTGCTGCCGGGTTTTCAAGTAAATCTAAGTTCTTTATTTCTTTGTTAAACCGAGGGCATATTTTTACACAATTCAGTGATTATGTGCTTTTAGGGGGGCTTTATTTGTTGGTATTCAATGAAATATTTATGTACCTGCCCTCGATTGTTCAAAGGGTGGATAGTGCTATCAACTAGATGAACCTTCATCCACTGGATAGTAGGGACCACTGAGACCTTTTCATAGTGGTAGGGCTACAAAATCTGGCCAAGACAAACAAGCATTTTGGGTCACTGTGGCTCCATTTATCATACATTATCCATGTCATCTGGAGCCCTAAAGGATCAACCCAAGCAGAGTGCCAGGGCTGTAGCTCTAGTAACCCCTTCCCCACTGCAGTCCCTGGATAGTGATTTACCCTTTGAACAACTGGGGCGAGTTAAAAATAGATCTATACTTTTCAATCAGAGAGAATTAGGAATTTAATGTAGTTAATGCTTGATAAGAAGACAGGGTGAAAAGTTATTTTATACTTTAATCACCCTGAAACGATTATAAAATATTTTGTAACTAATCTTAATAAACACAAACACAGCATCAGGGGCGGGCATCTC
>Ga0126339_10001175_pt1 | contig 17124 bp, 11 predicted proteins | sample OrbTmetagenome_2_FD_92532 | JGI IMG/M metagenome (GOLD analysis project Ga0126339, IMG submission 92532) | Coral microbial communities from Petempiche,Puerto Morelos, Mexico - Orbicella T R C metagenome | ecosystem: Host-associated > Invertebrates > Cnidaria > Coral | place: Petempiche,Puerto... | reverse complement strand
GTTCCTGATATCCTTTCCCATCGAAATCTTTTTATATTTCCTTCTATATTTATTTCTTGGTATTCATTTCTTATTATATTTTTAATTAATCCACTTCTTATTGAATATTTTTTCATCCTAAAAACTACGTCGACCAATCAGAGCGAACCTTGTAAGAGCTGCGTACCGCCTCCTAAACTCCTCTGATACGGTAGTAGCGATTTTTTTTTTTTTAATGAAATTATGAATGCAGCTTGTTACCATAACATTAATTAAGATTGAGAGACCGATGGAGCAACAATTTCGCGCCACATAAGCTTATAAATATTTTGCTTATCGAAAGAGAACAAAGATGATAACAAAGCTGATCTTTGTAATTTAATTATCAGTGAGGGATCTTTTTTTTTTTTACCTATTTTGGTCCCAGACAACTGAATGGCTGAAAGGATGCTGCCGATGCCCAGCCCCCTACACGCCTGATTTCAACCCGATTATATGTATAGGGAAAGTCCTCCGATATTTTGCTGCTTGAAAATACCCTTTGCTGTCATCTCAGCAGTCTGAAATTCTGAATTCTGGAATTTGATTGGTTCGTGTAAATGCACCAGGCATTTTTTTTTTACAAGAGTTAAACATCATTCACATCCCCTTGCTAGAAAATTTAGGTGTTGATTCATTTTAAACTATATGGGCTGTGCTACAACCATATTTGAGAAACACACCATAGAGATTAACAGACTGAGTTTCAGATAGTGAAAGTTATTAGCAAAAAACTTGTGTCCTCACTCAGGCATACACCCCAGTATTCGCATGGATTTGTTACTCTGTATTTTTTAAATAACAACAGTTTCAGCAAGTTTTGCCTGTGATTGAGTTGCAAGTCTTGTCTACATTCAGCTACTCAAGTGTACTGAGAATGAAGGCAACAGACATTCTCAGACCAATTTTTTATAGAAGATTGTGTTTGTACCAGTTTGAAAATATGGTTCATAGGAGAAATGTATTTCAAGACTGATAAAAATATTTACATTTTGATCTGTGACTGTCTGATAATTCTCTTTCCTTTTTTAAAGATCTTGATGGCAATCGAGACATCTTAAGTGAATTCCAGAAAGTGCTAGATGAGTATGATAGTCATCCCATTCTGATTGTTGATGTAATGGGATCCTATGCTGAAACTTCCAAATATTATGGTATGTCAGACATCCCCATCAACTTTGGTTTGATCAACAAAGTAGACAGACAAGGCATGACACTAGCACAAGGCATAAGTAAAACTGTGGAGGAATACCTGGCCAGTGTCCCTGAAGGAAAGACACCCAACTGGGTTATTGGTGATCACAATAATGCACGTGTAGGCAGCCGATTGGGTGAAGACAACAGATATGCAATGAATACCCTTGCACTTACCTTACCTGGAGTGGCAATGACCTACTATGGTGAAGAGATTGGCATGTTAGATGGTAACACAACTAATCCAAAGGACAAAGAGAGAACTCCCATGCAGTGGAACAAAGAAGCACATGCTGGTGAGTAACTCTGTTTACACGAGAAAGCATTCTTACCTTTAGTAGTAGGATGGATTGACCAAAATATGGGACCCCTTCTAGTTTCCTGAAAGCAGCTACTGTACAGAATCCTCTAAAAGTTGTAATTATGTGGATGTTGTAAGAGAGCTGGACCACTAAATACAAGGAATGTCATTTTTTGAACTTTGCGGTACCTAACATTCCCAGATCTCAGTAAAATCCAAAATGTTATTTCTGTGAGTTCATTCTAATTTCTGTTCTGGTTTGTTTGCAGGTTTCAGCACAGCTGAACCATGGTTGCCTGTTGCTTCAGACTATCTTACCATAAATGTGGACTCAGAGAAGGGTGACAATGAATCATACTTAAACAAGTACAAAGAACTTATTAAGCTAAGGAATAACATTGCCTTTGTCAGTGGTGAATTTAAGGTTGTGCATGTCGATACTCAGGTGCTTTCCTATGTTCGCAACCATGGGGATGAATATTTCCTTGTTGTCATCAACTTTAGCGACAAGATTTGGGATCGTGATCTTGAGAAGCTGTCTGGCTTAGGCACCGTGGTATACGATACTCAATCAAAGCTGGCTGGCGAAGGAAAGGTAGATGTGAATAAGCTTAAGCTTAATGTGGGCCAAGCTGTTATTGTGAAAAATGGAGACGAGAAGTGGCACTTTTCTTAGGAACGTTCTACAATGTTGGTCAATAACACAGTTTTCCAAGTTAATTTATCCATATTTGAAATCATGCTTTTGTATTATGTTCAAACAAGGACATGTTTCTCTGTGGTGGTCATTCATGTTAATTGGGGTTCAAGCTTCCAAAGCAGACTGCAACATCCTCAGTTGAATGTATCGTAGTATTATTTTATTTCCTTCCGTATTTTTTGAGGATGTTGTATTTTGTATCTCATTATTACTCCTTGTAAGCAAAGCCTTGGCAATGCATTAGCATGTAAAAAAAGCTATACAATGGATTGACATTTTGAAGTTGTCATCACGCCATTATCAAGTTTTTTTTTAATCAATTCCAAGTTGACAAGGGTGTCATAACAACTCCAAAACGCTGTTCCATTTTATGGCATATTTTACATGACTATAACTCCTCTTAAAGAAATTCTGGATTATTTTTTAAATTATTAGCATTCACATTCGTAAGGTGTAGTATGCTGTCGTCGATGCAGTAGATCAGTATTTAAGTTAATACTACTTTACTCAGGGGAAGGGGCTGGCCAGATGGTCAGTTCATTGGCCGGCACACTTTGGGTAGTGGCATGTTTTCTTGGATTGTGTTCTCAGGAACAAATTCTCACCTCACAGTGTCTTGTCTCCTGCTAGGTGTGTGTATATAAACAAATGGGTATTGAACAGGAAAAACAAAAAGGCTGGTGGGTGGAGGGGAGGAACCTTTATTGGCAGACTTACTTATACTATAGGATTGCTTCATACTACAAAAACCAGTTTTGAGCACTGTACACTGATGCAACAACATAGTTTTTTGGCTTAGTAAAACCATTACAATGGCTTAGATCTACCCTCTACAATTACATGTAGACTGAAAGAATGTTTTCCACTTAGAATTTGTGATTTCTCAGAAAACATTTCGTTATTCACCAGCAAACTTTTGCAAGTCTACCAGTAAAGTTTTGACTCTCCTCTCTGAGGCAAAAGTGCTCACGAATTAAAATTTGCTGACAAATTAAGACGTGTGATGTCAAAATGATAAACATTTCTTCCATGCAAATTAGTGTCCCTCGGAAGAAAATGAATGTTGTAATATTAATTAATAATTGTTATTTATATTGTCTTTGTTGAAATGTTGGAATGTAATTTTCATATTAGCATACAAATTTACTCCACTTAAAAGCACATGTTAAAGTTAGCAACAACCAGACTAATTTTGATTTAAAAGGAGATCATCCTGACTGGTACTGTACTTTGATGATTATGGGCAGTAGCTTGCTACAAATTTGCTCTATCTTGTAGTCGAAAATATTTCCAACAACGGCGAAGGTAAAAAAAATATCAACTTGAAAGATTCTAAATTGTGAAATGGCAGTTTTAATTTCTCAATATCTTATCACAGATTCAATCCAACTTCAAACTTGCAATGCTATACTTCTCCAAAAAACGTGTTCTAATTTTCTCTGTAGGATATTTTTATCCAATAAATTATTATAGTTCATGGTAGCATTTGGCAATCTTCTATGGAAATCAGAAACTAGGGGTTTATAATTAGCTGGGAAGCTGACTCTTGAAGTGAATAATAATGTATTCCAACTTGACATCATAACTGAAGAGTGAAGGGTCGTACGCCACATCCACTGTTACCTGTACCAAAAACCCTGCGTAACTAGGGGTTATTCAGAGCATACCTTGATAACATTCAAGTCAAGTTGGGTAACGTGGAAACTGTTTGTATTATTGTATTTTCTCCGACTAAGACTTTTTTAGTTGGAGTGTTAGATTGGCTAGGATGTGAGACTCCAAAAAAATGTACTTGTATTTTTTCTCATGAATCTGTTAACAGTAGTCCTGCCTCTAGTATTACCTCTCTATCATAAATATTGCAAATCATTCATGATGTCATGGGAGAAATGACCATGTTAGACATCCAGAAAATGATTGAGTATTGTTGGTTATTAGGTGGGTGTAGTTACACAATACAACTTTCTTGTGTTCAATTTGGTTCCATTTTGGCAAGTTTGACTTCTCAGTAAATCCTATGAGAACCTTAATTTGTGATCACTCATGGACTAGAGTGGTTTTCAATTGAGTGACGAAAGTTATCAGGTAATTACTTTGGTTGTGGTTTTACTATGGTTTGAGATTGGCTGAGTAGTCTAATATATTGGAAAGAAATAATTGTTTTGGTTTACAACATTTAATTGAAAACCTCTCTATTGCTGGTAAGATCTTTAAGTTTTGAGTCTCATTCAAATATGTTATTAAGCAATTATCTCAGATGGTCCAAATGTGAAACTATTGAATTGAAACTTATTAACTTTGTTATATTTTAAACTCTACTGAAAACAAGACAACAGGCAAGGCTAGAATTTAATAATAAAGTAAGGTTTATAAGTAAAACAAACATAATTATTATTCTAGAATATTTCAAGTTTGTTTAGCTAGGTGCTGCCTGGACAGGAGAGATCCTTTGTAAAATTGGAAAAAAACTTCCTGATTAAAATTGTTGCAACTGTTGATAGTCTCATTGTGTCATGTTTTTGTCTATTAAACATTAAGTTGATACAAGTGAAGAACAGGAATCTTCTTGACAATCATGCTTTTTTAATGTCTCTTCCAAGCTCTTGGTGGTTACTGGTTCATTGCAAGAATGATTATTTTTGCCATTTTGAAATGTTGCCTTTGACTGCTGGACAAAGGCTACTCATTTTGGGTGGTGAGGACAAGATTTCTATTCATTAAACCCTTTTGTTGTAACACTACCAAGGGGACTTATTGCGTTAACCAAGGTAGATTAGGTTTCTCATTAAGTGCCGGCCGCTGGCTAGGTTACTTCAATTCTCAGCCACCTACTTTTCGAGAAATAATTTGTGTGGAAGTTATAAAGTAGGGAAAACATATTAGGTTTTTTGGAATGTGATGGAACTTCGACCGTCCTTGTCTCAGGACAGTCAAGGCTGTAGCTAGATAGGGGGCATGGGTCAGGGTGTAGTGCACATTTTCAGTTATGCTAGCGTTGTAGGATACAAATTTTAAAGAAGTCCTTGTAATCCCTTAATATAAGATAAAAGGCCAACTGAGAAAGAAAGGAGACAGTCACTTGCCTCAATACATGGGCTACTACTTTGATGACTAAGAAACAGTTTTGAAATGATATTAGCAGATCGTAACATGGGAATCGACAACATTGAAAAAGGTTACTTCTGCGCTGGGCCCTTAAGAATAAACATTGATTTTTAGCATGATAGAAGGCCTTCCCTGTTATCAAAATACTGAATCGCATACTGTATGAACTACTCTTTCATTTTTACCTTTAGTAAACAAATTTTATTAGGCACTTCACATTGTGAACACTTGCTTTTGATATCATAATACAATCTGTTGTCTTCACCACCTGTCATGTTTAGCAAGCACTGAATTGAAAAGATAAGTTCAAAAAGTCTTTAAATGCTCTCTCAACTTATTTATAAGCACTACACTAAATTTTACTACTTCAAATAGATTTTCCATAAAACCATGGGTGCAAAAAAAATTGACGTCCTGCATTTCACCACCTAAACATTTAATCTGACATGAACCTGCCCAGCAAGTTTTCAAAAGACTTCAATAAGGTACCATTAACCAGTTGACAGAAGTGGAAGGTTAGGTGTACCATATTACATTGGTCTTTATAGTTATTGTTTTAAAAAATATGTTTTGCACTTTTCAATTCAAATGGTCAATTTATAACATTTGGTTCTTTATTACATATTAATTTTATACACTGGTAAGATTGGTTAAATTTTCTGATTTAATTAATTCTCGAGCATAGCCATGTCCAGTTGACTCCACTGAAGTAAGGATGTGATTTGATTTCCTCCACACCATTCACCCCAGAACCTAAGAATGAGAAGCACACAAGAAACTGCTAAATGACAAAATAATACCAACTATAGTTAATAGAGGGAATGGTTAAGAAGCCCAGTAAACATTAAAGAAGCAAACAAACAGGCTAAGATTTATGTTGGAAGGTCCTCGACTCTGCACATCTTTTGTTTTATGCTCATTGACTATAATGGTTATTCACATGTAGTTGTATATTAAACACGCATAACCACCTCTTGAATTTTGCCCTGGGTTTTGGGCAACGCCAACCCCCAAAAATTAATAGCCAACAAAAACATACAACAAACAACTTCACCAGGTTTCAAGACCAGTTTCCTCTATTAACTATATATCAACTAAATTCAAGATCAACTGGGTTCTTAAAGACAATAGGGTTAAAGCAAAATTCAACTGGGTAGTATATGAGAAATACATGTGGCACTTAATATTGATGTGAAGTATTTGAAATCTAAATTAATTTTGAAATTGGAGTGGTTGCACAATGCCAAAAAAAACACAAATGTCCAACTGACAACAACTCACCCAATCTCTCTGAGGGTGACACTCTCAGAAGCTATATTTAAAGAAGTAAGAAACAAATCGATTATAATGAAATACCACCAAAAAAATTTGCATAATATTTTAATATTTAAAAATACTCAAATTGATTGACTACACCTAAAGTTGCGCTAATTGCCAATACATAAGTCGATTAGTAAGAAAATAGTATTACTCAGTTATATTATTTTATAAACAGTATCAACACAAAAACACACTCCTAATTCAAAGACTTTGTAATCAGAACACTGTACCTCTCTCAGAAGGGATTTAGCCTCTGGCGAGATTTTATTTGGCAAGTGTAATTCAGTGTGAGTTTTTATTCCCCAGGGATGTGCCGTTGAGAGCACCTACAACATTGACAAAGAAATATAAAAATTCAACAAATCTTGCATGGACATTTAGTACCCAATATACTGACAGTAAGAGAACATGAAATGATAGTAACAACATCCAACACGTGATAAGTTAACACTAACCATATTTTCAATCAGAAATAAGTTCTGAAAATCACCTGATCATGTTTAATTTTATTTTATTGTAAGTTGTGGTTCCAGAAAATATCCATACCCTCCCTAAGAAGGATTATAATTTGGAAATTCCAGTGGGGAGGTTGTGTCTCAAAAGCCAAAACTACTAAAGGAAAGTATATGAAACAAAAGTGGAATTTCCAGAGAGGGACACACCAAAAAGCCCTTCAACCCATACCAGAACAAATAATTAAAAATACACCAGTGCATGGATCCCAGCAGGGCTATGTAATATACAGGTTTATTATCCAAGTGCAGTGAATACCGTCCAAATAACAGTACAAATATACAGCGATATTGCACAGTTATTTGTACAGTAGAAAACCTGTTTGCCGGATAGGTCAGCATACACATGCAAAACTGTCACACTCTACCTCTTTCACTGATAAATTTATTGACATAGCAGCTGGATAATAAATCTCTTATTAGGCACAACTCGTAAATATATACAGCGATACTACACACCAAAACATCCAATAAGATATATGTATTTTAATTTACTTGCAAGGAACGACAATGTCATTCCAGCACAGAAGTTTTAGAATCAAACCTCAGATGCCTTTTGTGTACAGGGAGAAGTGCTTGCAAAAAGATATATACAGGTAGAGCTTTTTCTCTGGACATTACTGATCAAGAAGTTCATTCATAAGTCTAGAGATACATGTATATATTATGCAACATTTGATCACACCTGTCCTGTGATTATTTCATAAAGTAGAGCTCCAACACTCCACCAATCAGCTGCAGTTGTTACTTCATCAACTTGCCACATCTCTATAAAACAATATAGGACAACCAAAAGCAGTTAATTAAATAGCATGTAAAAAACTAAATCTAGGTCACATCGTAAATGTATGTAAGTCTTATTTGCTACATAAGCTGAAGCCAAAATTGAAGGTTGTGAGGGAGGTTAAAGGTTGAAGTCCATTCTAGCTCTTCGGATGGAATGAGCCTCATGGTTCATCAGCGGCAACTGCTGGTAGTGTTGCTTAACAGGGATGACAGGAAGACCACGACAGGAAAAAATTTGATGGCAAAGGGCTTGGAGAGATCAGAGAGGAGAAAGATGATAAGTGAGAAAAAGGATTGGGAAGGAAGACAAGGAATAGGAAGAAATGAAAAAACAAAAAGTTGATGAGATGATAATGATGTTGATGAGAAGGAAGATGAGGAAAAAAAGGAAGTGGAGGAAAAGGAGATGGTGGAGGAAGAGGATGAGAACAAGGAGAAGGAAGAGGACAAGGTGGAGATGGAGGATTAAGGGGAGGGCAAGGAGGCAAGAACAAGAATGAAGCTAATAAGAAATGAATAAAAGTATCAAACAATGGTTGACACTTAACAAGCATCACTTAGATTGCAACAGAGGCATATCCTTATTCAGATTTACCAACTGAAAATGTTACCTGGAGCACAGTAAAAGTGATTCATAGCCTCCTCATCTGGAATATGTTCTGTTTCTTCCCATGAACCAAAATATGTGAGAAGGATATGGCCCTCTTCATCCAGAAGCACATTTTCAGGATGCAAATCTCTGTGACAATAAAATGGAGTTCTGATAATCAATAATCACTACAGATGAATCAAACAAACCTTGTACTGTCAACTTTGGAACTTAATTAATATACAGTGTATACCAGATGCTTAATAACTTTGCAGCAAACCAAATTGTATTGGAACCAAGAGAGTTAATGACAGCAGATACCAATCCATAAGTAGTGCATTTCAATAAATATTATTAACCATTTGAAGTTGTCCTTCAGCAGCATGTCGGGTGATTAGTAATGGTAAATTGACCAGGCTTTTAGCCAGATGGGTGTCCAGGCATCCCGTGGATGGCCACTTTCTAAAGATAATTGTTTTAGTTTTCATATGTTGCCTTATAAATTGCTCATTTGAGCAGGCCCCATAGCACACTTTGGACGGCGACTTTTCAATTTCTGGCTTAAAGCCTGAATTGGACTAAGTGGAGTACAATTTAGGGAGTAATTGTGCAAGTAATTTCAAAATCAGACGAGCACAAAGTGCGAGGCCAATTTGAAGTTTCGAGCGCAATTACTCCCTGAATTGTGCAACACGAAGTCCAATTACGAAATAACTGTTAGTACCTAATAACAAATTTCGGAATTAAACTTGTCTCTTGAGAACTTTTTTTGAGCAAAGATGTCTGTACATAGTGCTTCTCATAAGTTTTCAAAACTGTGGGAAACACTGTGAAGGAAGCAATTAAAGCACGTACAATTGAAGTGCAAATCACATGGGTATCCAATTACAGATATCCAATTACAAAAAGTTCAAATTGGATACCTGTAATTGGAAACCCACATGATCATGCACCAATTACATGACAAATAGGCAAGCGGAGAACCAATCACAATAGAGAATTTTGAAATAGATACGATTCAACAGACAATTTGATTTTTAATAGTTCAAGGCCTCAATCAAATCGTCTATTTATTCAATTAATACTACTAACAATAATATTTATTCAGTAGTAGCTGTCAGTCGATGTTACCTGCAAATAATTCCTGATGTGTGCAAGTAAGCAACAGCCAACACAAGTTCTGCAGCCCAAACTCTGATGTGTTCATCCGGTACACACTGGGCTGCAGATGAGAAATACTCATCCAATTTCACAAACAGTGAGCTCTTGTTATCAGGACGGACATCAGTTGCCTCTCTGTTGCATTTATCATCAGAGTTTTTGTTTATTTTATGAGCCTCTTGGTTCCCCTCTGATAGCTTATTATTGTTACCATTAATTGGAGTTCTGAGGCCTTCAGTGTAATTCTCCCAATCCACAGCAGCTGCAGCTGAAACTTTAGTGTCAAGCTCACTGTCTTGCACTGTTGCAGAATTGTTAGTTCTGGATCCAAAAGCTAGATTATTGGATACATCCTCTCCATCTAAAGGTATTGCCGCAACTTGAGGTGTGGGGCGATCATTTTTTGTATCAATATTTTTAGTCTGAGTCACACTTGCATCAGAAGCAGAATTCTTCAGCTCAGAGTTTTTTCCGTTAGCATCTCTTATGAGGTAGTCATGAGACTCCTTGTTTCGCTGGTAACAAGATGTATGATCCCACAGTCTCCCTCCTCTAGCATACTCCAGCAAAAGGTATATTGCAGTTGCAGTTTCAAAGTACTTGTAAAGTCGCACGATGTTTGGATATTTGCCCTGCAAAGAAAGTACATGTACTTTATTGTATTTTGACTAAAGCTGGCTGCGCAGAATATGTATTACAGGGTACATGCATGATAGAGGATACAAGTGTACTACAGTATTCTCATCACAGGCATAGTAAGTGCCAGTTTATACATGTACATACTACAACCCTCTACATTGAAATAATTATTGTATTTTTGAAACACCTCTTACTTTTCTTTATTTTGTCCTTCCCCACCCCTTCACATTAAGTTCACTAAGCAATTAAACACATGACTGCATTGATTTTTAGCACTGAGGAGTATTAAATTGTATATAGCCATAACCTATGAGTTCAGTATACTTTGCACCCTCTGACATTTACTCATCCATATTCAGTGATGTATCTAAGTAAATTGCACTTACATAAAGACGTCTCACAGATTTCCTTCTTCGACGTTCGCTTCCTTGAGAGTTCTGCTGTGTTCGTGTTGGTCCTGATTTGCAGAGAGCCTGAGAGAATATTAAGTCAATGCATGTAAGAAAAAGTGAAAGCAAATTAATACAATATTAGAGAGAAGCACAAAAATGTTTCAATCAAAGAATTGTAGAAATGCAAACAACCCTCAAGGAGAAACTTATGGATAAAAATGACAGGAAGAATGCAATTTTTCCTCAAAATGACCTTTAAATTGATTTTTCTAATCTTAAATTAATGTTGATTTCATAATAAAACTTATAAATATTTGATGATGTTCTACATGCAGTTGCTGTGAGTTGTTGAGCTGTTGTCTTTCTGCCAGGGGGGGGGGGGCGAGGGTGGGGGGCTAAAACGTTTACTAGGTGATTCTTCCTTGAGATCCCAATGAACAATTACAAACCTTGATGACAAAAGTTTCCCCATTGTGAATATTCTCGACCAGTATCACCTATAAATCCAAACAAAAATAAATAAATTAGATTTTGTGTCCAGTATATGTTATAAGTAAATTAGTACTATACATATATTGATTTGAACGAATACCGTACATCAACAGACAAACCTTGCCAACAATCCCCATAACTTTCAAGTCTGCAAGTGCGAGCTCCTTGAATTTTTGCAGCTCATCTGATTTGCATAGGTCACTTGTATGCGATGGAGAAGAGTCCTACAATCAGTCACAAATGACAAGATAAAGCTTTAAAGTTCCAAGTGGAACAAAGGGTGTTACTACTGTTTCGCTGATAAACATTCAGCTTATCTCATTTTTCAAGTTTGGCACGCGCGCTGTTTATGTTCAACATTGAGTACGTGCTGTATTTGAATTTATATATCACAATGATGCTTATTGTGTAATACGTTTAATTTAAAGTTCCGTAAGTCCAAGAGTTGCCAGTTGTATGGAAACAACCAAGCTAACCAGTTGTCAGGTCTGTTTGCTCCCAGTTATTGCTAGCCAGTTATTACACTAACCAGTTATTTGCTGAGGTTTTAACCTACCGTTTGCCACAATGTACATCAATTACGGAGGCAGTCAAGAAGTAACTTTTAAAGTTGGTTTGCAAGTTTTGTTTAGATCAATTTCCTGTTTGTTTTGAACACTTGTAAGGTCAGGTGCCAACATAATTTCTTTGTATTATACATTGAATTGAATTGTTCAATTAAATATGGTTCTTCCTTTGTATTGGTGACTTTGGTCTCTTGTTCAACTGAACAACTACATGTACCTCATCACCTGCTATCAATTTCTTACTTAACAATTTTTGAGCAGAATCAGCAGTCCACTTACCTGCTCCGATTTCTCTGGAGACTCACTTGCAACAAGGTATGTGTTGTAAAGAGCTTCAGCTTTCAACAGATACTGAGCTGTCTTTCGTCTCACTGCCTCTCGTCTCTTTACATCCTTTTCCCCTAAAAAACAAAACTCACTCAACAATTTATTCAAGGAAAAATAAGCCATTTATCAAAGCGATTCAGTCTCTGAGTGGTTAAAAATCACAAAGCTGGAACAATGCAATCAACCTACATGTATCAGTGAATCAGGGATTAGAGTTACAGGTTCATAGTAAGCTGTTACAATGTATATGAGTACGTCATGATATTTGCCCTTCAGGTGCCTATATGACGCACTGGGTAAGTCAAAATCTCCCGGCACATCAGAAACAACTTTTATCGGCACCTGAGATTCATAGGAGGCTTTTTGAGAGACTGCTAATTTCCCATTGCTGTGACATTATATGGATATCAAATTACGTCAACCTCAGCAAAATCAAACTCATTGATAAGAAACTTTTATGACCTTTTGAAAAATGCACACATGTCTATAGTTTAAGTGAAAAAGCTCGTGGCAGTTGAAGTTGTTTACTAGACACCTATTTTCAGTGAAAATGGTGCGAAACACGGCATACACAATGGTTTGGCACTCAAGGAGTTAAACTACACCAATAATGAATGTATCACACTGTATGTCACACACATGAGTACCTTGTACACCACTCAGAAGCAGACCAACACAAGTCTTATACAAGCTGAATGCCTCTCCATATTTGCCATTTACTTCACAATCTAATGCCTTGTGTATTGTGTGTCCTGCGGCATACAAATAGTCGCTCTCTTTAGGATCAATGTAGATATTTGCTAGATCAGAGATAGTTCTCTGACGTGTTACTCCCTTTACCGAGTCACTTGAACTTGTGAATGACTGTTTATCTTCCATTGTACCAGCTGAACTTGAGTCCTTTAGTGGGGAGGCCTCAGCAGATTCTGTTTTCTCGACAAAATTTTTCGACTCTGATGTCTTTTCAAGACTTTTTTCAGTCCACTGATTTTCATCATGTCCATAACCAACTGAAGCTGAACTTTCAGTGGAAGCTTCAAAAGTGTCTACTCTATTTTGGTGCAAAGAAAGATCATCTGCAGAATCCATACAGGGGAAGGGGGAAGATTCATCTCCTTCTTGCTTTGACACATCATACTCAGAAAATGCTTGAGGAAAGCTAAGCTCATCAGTGTCAGCTTCCGATGCAAGAATTTCTAAGTCCTCTCCTTCACTGCAAATTGAAATTGCTCGGACAAGCCAATTAGGAGGTTCAGCACTTGAGTGATCGTCCTTCTCAGATATGTCCAGCTCATTATCTAGACTTTCCTCAGGATCCTGTGTAAAAACATCATCATTATGCTCATCTTCATTGTCTTCAGCAGCCTCTCCATTTGAGTGCCTGGTTAAATCAGTTCCCCCACTTTCACACCCAGCTGGTGGCACTGTTTCACGTTCATCATTTTCATCCTCATCCGAGCTGAGGTTGTCGAGACCTTCAGTCAGAGAAGGCTGCTTATAGAGCCACACACCCCCAAGGGTAGATGAATCTTCAAGATTATCACCTGAAAAATAAAGGAAGGGTTGAATGAATGGTTATAAGGCAATAATTACATCAAACTTACATCAAGCAATACATCTATGTACATGTATGAACTCAAACAGCATTTTTAGGGTAGTCAAAGGTGCATCAATAGACAACAAAATTAGTTTGGATCTGTCACAAAACCCAAAATGAGTCCCTGTGCATAATTACACTGAAAGCTAAGTACTGCAAATAATGTTTTAATACCAAACTCATATAAACAAATACAAGGAAAAGTTTATTGTTTCAAGATTGCTGCTCGTAAGCATAACCAAACCTTACCATTCTCTCTGCTTGCAGTACAGGAAAGCGATGGTGACTGCCTGTCATTTTCAACATTATTTCCAATACTTGCATCCAATTCTTTGACAGTAGAACGTCCTCTAAGGCTTTCTCCTTCTGTGTCAGATGAACTGCCTTCTCTGCTTCTGACATCATCACTGCAAACTGGGCTATCAGGGAATCCCCCCTGAAAATTATGAACACAAGTAAATAAATTGTGCACACACAAAATTAACCCTTATATCTAACAATTATTCGCCAAAGGCAAAGTGAACATAAGCATGAATCAATGCGTTTTTAAAACATGCAATAAAAACCCCAGCAGAATTTAATGCAAGTGTTAAGCTAGGCGGAAATATCTCCATTAAAAACTTTGATGACCATTTTGATTATTTACCTAGATTCTTCCACTGTAAAAGCCAAATAGTTTTAACTTACTTGCCATGCATTATGCAAGTGTTTCGAAATTTGGCAATGAGTAAATATATACCTCAAAGAACTTAACAAATGGTTGACTTGTAAACAGATCTGGGATGCTTCCAGCAAATGTCAAAAGTTCCAAAGCTGCTTTTCTTCTCTCTTCAATTACTGACTCTTCAAAGCGGCCTGCAATCGTATTGGATCAGTAAAAAGAATTTTCAAACCTTGCTTTTTTCACAAACCCTGAAATGCAGTCCAGGCCAGACCAAACAAAGGTCAGACCTGCAGAGAGTCAACTCTCTTTATGTCTCAATCATGTTCCCTCATTTGGCCCAGACACTTTTTGACAGCTAGAGAAAATGTGTAATGCAGCCTTCATGCTTAACTCTGTGGTAGTTCTTTTTCTCATTTGGCCAGCTTAAATAGCTCAGTAAACCACACGTGAAACCTCTGCCAACCATGACCATGCACCTAGCTAATACATGTAGCTATAATTGTTTAAGTAGTTTTAAAGAAAACACTGTAAGTTCTGATATTTTTTAAGGTTTAATTTTTGAAATAATTGTTAATAATATAATTGTATTTTATCTGTGTTCCTAATTAGTGCCGTTGGTCCTAGAACGACCAGACACTTTTGATAAAGGACATGCATGTTTTCAAGAACAATTTCTAATACAGTGACATACCGAAAAACTTTGCCTTTGGAAATGCTGGAAACTCTTCTTGCTTGGCATGTTTCTGGACATAGATCTTTGAAAGCTCTTGGTGCAGCTTCTTAAAATCACTGAAACGTCTCCACACGGCTATCTGTAAACAACAGAAATTACCCATAAGAATATGACTTTTATATGTTATGGGAGTTCATTGAACGTGTGTGTATAGTAAGGGTCATTATGTCTTTGACAAAGCCAATTAGTTACAAGCCATAGGATAAAGGAAAGTACATGTAAAGCCAGTCACCATCCTCAGTATCAGAGAACCAAGCAGATGGCTCACCAGTACAGAACTAGCACTACAGCTGTATGTTCAGTTTCTGTCATATTAAGCAACTATAAGAAGTATGGCTAGATCACCAAGGTTGAGAAAAGCAAGAGGCCAAAGACCACTAAATTTAGATCTCTCCTTCGACTGTTAATTGCTGAGCAGTATTAATAAAGGTATATGTACATGTAGAGATTGTGGAGGTGTGGTAGCCTCATAGTTAGTGCACTTGGCTCCAGATCAAACTGTCTGGGTTCGAACCCTGGCCAAGGACATTGCTTTCTCCACCCAGGTGTAATAGCCAACTTGCTGCTGGAGGGTAACGCTGCGATGGACTGGCATCCCATCCAGGGGGAGGGGATAGTAGAAATACTCCAAGCTAGTCGAGTCATGCTACTGAAACCTTTACCTTACAGGTACAGTAGAGGAGGGCTCTCAAGAAAGACAGGAACAAGGAAGGATGGCTAAGTCATAATATGCCTGAAGTAGTAGTGTGGAACAGGGAAGGAGGGGTTAACAACAAAACAGACTTATGTGACATGAGGAGACAAGAAGATGAAGTAGCAGTACAATAATTATACTCCTAGTCACTTTAGAGTGGATTTCAATTGAGTGAGAAAAGTAATCCAGCAATTACTTTGGTTTTGGTTTTACTACGGTTTGAAATTGGCTGAGCAGTCTCATTGGTACATGTTGGTAATTGGTTTGGTTTTGGTTTTATGACACTCTATTGAAAACCCCTCTATGCAATAGAAATTGCAGTTAAGCACCAAGGTTATAATTCAAATGGCTCTGCTAAACCAATGGATTACAGCATTTTTAAAAAAATGAACAACAACCACCTCAGTTGCCCCTTCAGGAAACTCCTTCTGAAAAACCTAAAAAGAAAATGGTGAAAGTTTCATGAAAGATCATAACGCAACGTTTTTATTTACATCACATTCACTTACAAAGGAACTTTATACCATGTATTGACACAAATATATTTTCATTAACTGTGTTACATTTGACAGATGTTTCTCCTAATGTGTGCATGTCCCTTAAAAAGTAAGGAAAACGTCTGTATACAAAAGCTTACACTAGTATGTGCTGAACATGCTGGTGGCTGTGACTACATGTATGATGATATAGATAGTCTACAAAGTAACTAAAAAATATTTTGAGATATTTGTCTTTACGACTGGATAAATCAGGTTGCTAAGAAACTAAAAAAAAAATAAAAAAAAAATAAAAGAGCAAAAAAACAAAAACAAAAAAGCAAAAAAAAACAAAGACAAAAAAAAGAAACTAACAACAATAAGATCAACTGAACGAAAACACGATGATAAGTTCTTAACCTGACCGGTTCCGAAACATTGCATTCGGAACAACAGGAACAAAGCCTCAATGAGCGACAATGTAAAGAAAAACGTTTGCAGCAATATCGAAATTCTTTGCTATTTTAAGACTTTGAATTGGTTTGGGAATCTAAGAAGCTTCCAGAGCGTTATGCCACATAAAGCTACAGTTTTTTAGCTTTTATGCGCTTGGGAAAATGGTTGTCTTTCGTTACCTTGGAAGTGACTTTATACAAAGTGTGACCGGCATAAGCTCGTCTCGGGTCCGATACATTGAATAGTCGGACCCAATGATCATCCATTTGCGCCATTCCAAGAGACCGTTTACGGATATCATGTCAAGAGAAAACACCATTTGATTGAAGTAACTACTCCGCCAACAGCTTCCGCCATCTTGAAAATCAAGCTAGTTACCAGATCTCAGCATCACTATAATAG
>Ga0126339_10001174_pt1 | contig 17124 bp, 4 predicted proteins | sample OrbTmetagenome_2_FD_92532 | JGI IMG/M metagenome (GOLD analysis project Ga0126339, IMG submission 92532) | Coral microbial communities from Petempiche,Puerto Morelos, Mexico - Orbicella T R C metagenome | ecosystem: Host-associated > Invertebrates > Cnidaria > Coral | place: Petempiche,Puerto... | reverse complement strand
CTTAGCCGTCAAATGTCTCAGTTATCCTTAATTAAGAACTTAACGATTGCCTTAAATGGGGTCAAGTTATGCTGTTTATAAATGATCGTTTTAATATATCAGAAAAATAGATTTATGTTCAAGTCCTTTAACTTTTAGTCTCGGTAGCAGGCGATTAATGCATCCAATGGTAATAAAGATGATGTAACTACGCTAATTAGAAATATAGCTGAAGACCAAAGACTCAATTTTTAATGCACAAATTATAGGACTAATTGGATTATTCAAATATGGGCAAAAGTTTACCCTTTTATGGAACGTTACAGCCAAATTTGCGCTTTAATTTTGTATTGTAAACGTTATTCCGGAAAATTAACCTTCTACCGTCAAATGACCTAACATTCAACCGTCAACCGTCAAAGGGACCCTCCACTGAGACCCTAAATATAGGGTTTACTAAAACATGCGTTACCATCATGCTCCTTGGATGAAAAAAAGATAAAAAATCTATAGGAACTTGGGGGAAGTAGACATGAAACAAGTACATATCTTCGTGACAACAGGTCAGTAGGAAACTCAGAAAAGTAAACCTTGATTAGGAGCGACAGAAATAATTTTATAACTGCATGTGTTTCCCGAATACACATGTGTTTCAAGAGTTCATCTAGGTAAACCCAATTGAGTCGCCTCTATGATATGCAGTGTCTTAAGCTTTACAATTGAAAACAACTGTAAAGAACACGCAAAACAAGCCAGTATCCTTTCTTTAGAGAATGCATGTGATAAGTTTACTTTGATCATGTAAGAGGAGAATAATACGTAATAGCTTCCTTGGCCCCTTTTACATTGTGCCATCAGCGTGAAGCTCATGTAAGATGCGTCTACAGCCTCTCTAGGGTATGTCACCGCATGGTGAAGAAAGGAAGAAAGCAGAAAGCCGAGGAAACAGGGAACATGAAAATGATAATGAAACCAGAAGTGTGAAAATCAAGAAGTAATGTTAGTTGCCTCCAATTATGAAACCAATTATGCGTGACGCAAATTGAAAACAGCCCTAACAATATTTAATTGACACGATCAAAATTAGCTTTTAGACCCCATTATGTTAAAAAGATGGACAACTGATCCAAGATGCTTTTAGGTTACCAATGACAGTAATAAGAAAACTATTGAAGGCAACTTCAGCCAAACGGCAAAATTATAACCTCCATGTACTAGCCAGCTCTTATTTCCTGGAGATCGGAAATCCTTAATTTCTTTTTCGGTGAATTCGAATTAAGAACTTTCATTTTCAAGGAAGGGATCAGACGAAGTTCAACCACAGAGGTCCATTGGCTAATATCGATTACTGAGTTTGTAGACGATGTCGACGATGGCCTCGTGGTTAATTTTAACTGTGTCCGAGGAAACTGAAATCACTGTCCATTCAGTCAGAGAACGGTTACTCACAGAATATCTAACATTGTACTAAAGAGCAGAAAGAATACTACAATTCATAGTCTGAGAACTTACGCAGAGCAACGCGTGATTTTCAGATGACAAATCAAATTTTCAATCAACGTTACCTGCCCGAGACACAAATCAGGCCTCTTCAATCCACTAACTGATTCTAGTGACCCTCAAAGCAACAGATCGATAGTTGACCTGTTGAAACAAATTAAATGATCAAACAGTTACGTTCGATGAAACTCATAAGCGGTTTATGGTTCAATTCCTTCAGTGGTATTAAACTGCTTTGTAACAAGGTTGTAAACCAGAATTTGTAGTTTCGAAAGGGGTTTATGGCCTTACCGATCGGTACGCAATGTCATTTGTTCAAGGGCTCAACAGCGAACAGTTTCACTATCTCAATGTACTTCGGACTGAACATGGGAGTTTTCAGCCCGTCGTTTGAGCTCACCAGTAATACTGACTAGATCGCTCGATTTGAGCACTAACGGGAAACAAAATATAATAGACGTTGAAGACCAGATCTTCTGGCCAAAAATTGCTTTGTCGACGAGAGTAAACGCCAAGCAAAGTCAGTCACTGCTTGCTTGGGATGTTTAATTTATATGAACAAGGCATGTTAATCGATTGAATTCAACATATGGAAGTCGTGCGATTGATTTACAGTTTTTTCCATATCATTCTCGCCCTCTATCGTTAAGGTCAGTAATTTTCTCTTGTGTTATAACTTGCTACATTCATTGTTAAGAAATTACAGAACCGATCTTACCTCCGAACGCTGCTGTTATAATATTCCGAGCTGCAGTATCAACTGAGTACCTCTACACTGAAATATTACAATTCCGAGTTGAACTGATAAACTACTGCATCTTTATCAACACTAACCTGCAGTACTTTACTTGGCTAAAGCAGTTTTTTGTGGGGGAATGAAGAATATATCATCACAAATTAGCTTCAAATTTAGCTGACCATTGAAACCGAAAGTAGTTCAGAAATAGGAAGTATGCTTATGAATATTCACCTATCTCGTCCCAGGGTTTTGCCGGACGTTTGAAACCCGCGTCAACCTTGGGACGAGAGTTGCATCAGGGCTAAAGAAATTTTCTATACGTAAAATAAATAAGAGTCAGATAGAATTACAATAGGCGATAATAATAATAATAATAATAATCACCATCATCATAATGACCAGTGGAGTTTTACTTTAATAATAATGAATATGCTGCAATCTGACTGGTTGAACTGTCTTGAACTATAAGCCATTGGTGTGCAGTAGCTGTAACTCGTCTACGAAATGGCCACGTTTTCCCATGTTTTTTCCCGCCGTTTTGGAGGAGTATATCTAGAAACACACTAGTGGACAATTAAGTCCCAGAGAAGGGTATTTACGGTTTCTCGACTTAAAAATTCGAAATTGTTGGGAAAAAAAACTGACGATTTTTCTTAACTGAGAAGTTTAATACAACAAAAAGAAATGATTGGGTATCGTTATTTGAAGCAAATTTCAGTTACAGTTGCATTGAAACAATTAACGACTTTGAGTTGGGGCGAAACGACCTGGGGCGAAACGGACTTGGGGCGAAACGACCTGTTTCCGTAAAACATTTTCTGTAAACAAGCGAGCTTATAAAAAAAATAAACAATTGAAATTGTATTAAGTGGTTTTGTTTATTTTCCCATTTAAATTTTACATTTGGCTTTGACGGCTTTCATCTAAAAAAAGTTGAAAATAATTCAATATGATTTTTGAACTGGCGCGCGGAAGAAAATTTAGTGGTGAACAATAAAGATAATAGAGTGTTTGTCTCGAAACTATCGGTCTGATAGTTGCCCCTTGGAAATTTGATGTTCTTAAAACTAGCATATCTGCCCTCGAAGCTTGGCTTCTCGGGCAAATATTTGTTTTAAGAACGTCAAATTTCCGCGGGGCAACTATCAGCCGATAGTTTCTCGACAGAAACGCGCTATTGTTTAATTAGAAATCTCGTATTAGGGCATGCTAGGGCCACGAATTGATGTACTGGGTGTTACCAAACAATGTCCCGCTATCCTGTTTTCTGAGGTAACTGTACTGTAACTCTTCCTTGTATTTTCACTGGAGGGAGGGTGGAGAAGACAGGAACTTTTGAGGGACCCAGTGACAAGCCACGCTCTTAATTAGTGCGCGAGGAACAGGCACGATGGAATGTGTCCCTTGGGTCATAAGTTATCAAATTATAATTAATTACCTGACGTTCTATATTTGGATTGGTGAAATCGGGAACCGATCAGATTTTTGTCACAAATTTGCCATTGATGTCTTGAAAACCTTTGTCGCCTAGCAACAGCAGGTTAGTCAATACTAAATATGAAAGTTAAACCATGAAAAAGCACGAAATACCAAAAGGTGCGTTACTGCGAGTTTATTTCACTGAAGCGTTGATAAATCAAATAAATCTTTCGCCATCATTACTCAGTTAATCTAGTTCTTTATTTCGTATACAGTCTGCTATATTATGTCATTTCGTTTTGCAACCGACTATGAATAACGTAAAAGCTTACGTGCGATAGCGCGTTTTGTTTGAAAAACACTCTTGTAAAATGACTTTGCTGGGTTCATCTGAAAGCTGGAAATTCGGTGAACATGTTAAATGACACGGGCTGAGAAGTGACGGGACTTTTAAACTGACACCTGAGATCTGTGATCAGAAAAAGTTAACGAAAACTGAGAAATGGGTTACATTACATATTTAACTGATAGCCAAAAAATTGCTGCAATTCTAACTCATGAGATTCCTGCGGCTAGCACCCCCATTTAGGCCCCTTGTATTAGTGTCTTTCTCTTATTAATGTTATAGTGTAAAATCAACCTAACTAAGAATTCTTTTCGTGACGTTATTTACTGTTCAAATGCGACAAACGGCAAGATACACCTAGGAGATACGCGTCTTCTCCTAAACGTTGTTACTAGAAACCAGGTTGCCTCCATCATTCCAAGCCTCAGTGTTTGCAGTCGGATGGCGCGCTTCACATGCCATTGCGGAAAGCGAACTAGCAAAGAAGTCCGGGTATTCTTGCTTGTTTTCCCTCCTCCATTTGATTCGCCGATTTTGAAACCAGATTTTGATCTGTTGCAGAAACGGAAATATAGACGTAATTTCAGTTTTACCTCATTAAAAATGAGACAAGATCACATAGGACGTATGAATCGAATACCTTGGCTTTTCTGTACATGTGCTGTGTACAGCTCCAGTATATCTAAAATGAACTTGTTACGCGACTAAGTTGCATTAGAACTCTACTTTAGAGGACCAGCTACTAACACCAATCCACGTGATTTCCCTCTTGTATTCTGGGGAAGGGGGGGGGGTGGGGGGCAACTCTACAAAGTTCTATACGGGGAGGCTCCGTCCCGAGGTCCAGCCTCTTACCCTATTGCATAGTGCCTAATTAATGAAATGATACAGCCAGAAGGTGCGTCCGTTCGAAATATTGTAATTAAAGGCTTTTTAAAATAACTAAATGACAGATTTCCCTACCCTTTTATATACCTCAACTTGTAAAATTCATACCCCTTTCGAGTGGAGCCTCCCCATATAGGCCATTATAGGGAGTACCCCCCGCCCCGGGCTTGTACTGGACCAGGCGGTGTCTCGAATGATCCCGAGGTTCACAGTCCCACAGGGAAAGATACAGTAAGTTCTAATTCACCTGACATTTCAAAAGGTGTAATAAGCAACAGAGTTAAAAATTCACCTGTGTTTCAGACAGATTCAAGGCTTCTGCTAGCTGCTGTCTTTCAGCGCCCACCATGTACTGCTGGTCAGCAAACTCTGACTCCAGTCGGCTCAACTGCTCGGACGTAAAGATGGTTCGCTTTCGACGTTTTCTCTTGTTGACAACACTGTAACGCTGTTGTCTTGAGTCATCCCTGACTATAAAGAAACATTGCAAGATAAGATGACTTCAAATTCAGTGTAAGTTTAATTGTGATACTTCCGTTTCTGGGCTTTATAATGTGCGTTAACAAATCAGACAACAGATAGACTAGGGAGTTATATTTTTAGCTGTGCAAAAGCAAAACAGCAGCGTTAGAAGTTAGCGCTCAGCCGCTCTCCAATGCGAGTAAGAAAAGCCCGAATTAGAATGGCGAGTGCTATCAAAATTAAGTTTCCAACACTGAAAACGTTGCTAATTTTTAACTGGCTTTCGCGAGGTTTCCCACGCTCAGTCCTAGCGATTCACAGGTTTTTTTAAGGAAAATTATTACACTTATTAGACAATTATTACAATTGCTTCCATTTAAGTGTCTTTACCGTAATTAACAAATTCACGCATGTTTTGGGTTTTACAATGTCGTTGTAAATTGATTTATCTCTCATTGATGATTTTTATTTTACAGTTTTTCAGTGTTTAGTAACAATCATTACAAAACTGCTTCTGTATAAGCAACATTTATTGTGAGTTACATTTGATTTTACAATGTAATTGGCCTATTTAGCATGCCTCGTTGATGAATTTGATTGTAATTTGCCCTTTTCTTTCTTTTAGGTTTTTTGGCACTCCCATGACCGAGTATTTTTTTTTTTTTTTGCTGGTTTCTCATCAAAACATCTTTCTTTGTCAAGTTTTAATTCGGTGAGCAAAGCCTTTAAATCTTAGAGGTGAGTTTCTTTTAATTGCCTATTCAAAATTTTGTGATCTATCATTTCTTTAATTTTAGGTAAGAAAAACAAGGTTATCGAAAACTATCGGCTTGAAAGCCATCTATTATAGGTGCGTCTTGGAGAAATTAACTACAAAATGTTAAAATGTTTTACTGTAATTGCAAATCGCAAGAAATTAAACTCAAGGTTCTAATTTTTAAAGCTTATGTTTTCAACCTACCATTGTTGGAATTGATTTCTTCCCTGCCAGTTCTTGCACGTTGTGCGTGCGCTATATCAACTGTTGACGACTGAAAATGATGAGGCGAAAATGATGTCATATTAAGCGACTCAGCCGGGAAGCCATATGACTCGGGCGAGCGCAGGGCCATGAGAGAATTCACCGGAAGTTCCATATGTGATTCTGGACACGGCTCCCCCGGGTACCTACAGCAAGGTCGCAACGGAACGCGCGGATTGCCTGGCAGAGTGCACAGGGGGCAGAAGACGTGAGCAGGATGGAAAGTTAAGCGATAACCTGCACTGTGGAACATCTTTTGCTGAATCTTTCACGCTAGCTGGCGATGAATCGGATGAGGGCAGTTTCCTTAGAAACCGTTCATCGATAGCAAGAATTCAGCGTGTAATTAGCTCGGTATCGCTTACATAATGAAGCAAAAACACAATAAAACAGTGCCTTTTATGGGATATGATGAGATTTCGCTTCTTTAAGTGTAATCATATATTTATTAGCTATCACGTAGTCTTGCACGGAACTAAATTTACCTTCACTGAAGATGGGCGCAGAGAAAAAAAAAGGGTGATTCTTAAAACAATCAAAGATCTCCTTAATAATTTTTTATTTGACGCATTTTGTATGCTATTATTTTTTAACATGTAAAGCTATATTTAACGCTCTCCGGATTAGCAATTGTCTTCATATAATCATATCTCCTTGACGTTCTAAATGTCAAGGGATTATTCCAAATGTGAACAGTACCTACATAATGAATTATAATTAGAGGAGGTGTGGAAAGACACGGGTTTCTCAGAACTGCAGCCATGTTTATTATTTCTACTTTTTAAAAACTACTCGGGTCTCAATAATAATAAATAATAAATTTCGCGATTCTTGTCAATCTCCTTTTAATTATAAGCACGAAATTAAACGCAGCAATAACGATGAAATATTCATTTTAAATGCCAGCTATATATAATGAACAATGAGTCACGAATTTTACACACAACTTTTCAGTCAAGGAAGAGACTTTTTAAAAACAAGTTGATGTTGATGTTTAAATTTTGGGCATCCTTTCTTCCTCTGGCCTCGTTTGTTTGAAACAAGAAAACTTTTAAAATAAGTATTTCGAGTATTCCATGGGGTTTTAATTAGATAATGCAGTTCATGATCACTCATAACAGAATCGCCAGCATAATAGCGTGGCCTAACTAAATATACGCGTCATTTAACATATGTTGAAAGTGAAAAAGAATTATGTGAAAAGAAACAATTAAACTGGCTCCTTTTTTCACAGCTCGTGCAGATGGCGGCCGTAACATCCTTTGTTGTAATTGTTTTAAAACTGAATAACCTTATTGATCCTTTTCTATTTCATTTTGTTTTATTTTATTTGTTTTTTTTTCTTGGTTGCTATAATACATGGTTCAAGTGTCAATCATTGTAAAGCGCTAATGAATTACTGGGAAACAGCGTTTTAAAAAACTGCACCGTCATTTTTCAGTTTTGAAACTTTAATACAGAGCTTTATATGGTTACCACTGTTTGACCAACGTTAACAAATAAAACAATGTATTTATTATTACTGTTTACTATTATTTTCATATTTACCGTACCAACTCACAGCTAGCCAATCACAAGCCGTGTCTACTATCCAAGTATTCTGCAACATGGCTGTGATATCATAGTCACTTGGACGAATTTAGGCACGGCAAATACCTTATCTTCCCTATTTGCTAGCAAATGTTTTTAAGCAAGCAACCGTGGTCCTGCTGGTATACATTGATCAATAATGATCTACTTACCATAGAAAAATATATAAGAATATATATATAAGAAGAATATAAAAAAGGGAAGACTGATTCAACGTAGAATATAGAGGACAGCTTTTAAAAGTTCATTTCACGTTGTACCGGTCTCTGCTTTTACACTTCGGTGGTATATCAGGTTCATTTAGTCCGGCTAGCCATGGGTATTTTGAATCCGGCAACTGATACCCGGAAAAATACGAACCATGGCGCGACCAGCTCAAACTGATAAGTCACCGAAGCGTACAAAAAGTACTATTAGGTCAGTATAAAGTGCCTTTCCATCGCGGCAATTAAAGTATTCGCGAAATCGCGAAATTAATTGCTGCAGCTGTAATTACTTACTAAAGGCAGCCTATTCCGTAGGTTGTGCAAGAAAGACTGTTACATGTATATTCTGTGACATGAAACCTGTTCATATTTCGGTTCGACTGTTTTTTTAGCGAATTTCGAAGATGTTATTTACATTTCTTCCATTTCTTCTCATAGATATATATATTTTTAATCTAGAAATCGTTTTTGGTGGGGAATGGTATTTTTCCTTCCTTATAGAAATGTCCCATTCACGGAACATCATATTCTCGCCTATATAATGTTTCGTCCAGAAACTTTTAAGTGCACACTATCAATCGTCCCATCCACCTGACCAGTGTTTACTTTTGGGCCGCCATCAGGTCTCAGGGGGGAGGCTCCCTTTGACGGTTAAAATAAAAGCCGTTTGGGACGGTTGACGGTTAAATTTTAGGTCATTTGACGGTTGACGGTTAATGCTTTCGGAATGACGGGAGCTTTTCACACCTGGAATAAACGTTGGGGGCGTTTTTAAACTTAACAACGCGGACCCGATAATACGAGTAATACAAGGGCCACACGTTATACAAGTTGCGGTAGACTGCAAAACATTCGTTTCTCGGATACCGCAAACCACAGCTTGTAAGCCCTCTCGCTTATAAGCCCCTCCCGTTCTAGGCCCATCTACCTGTAAACAAACTATTGATTGCGATTTTAAACCCCCGGATAAACGCCCCCTAGTTTAAAGTGAAATGAATTCGATTTGTAGTGACGTTTCAAAGCTAAATTTAAAACAAGTTTTTAATTAAGCGGGTTTTTTTTTTATTCCGCCTATAAGACCCTCCCCCTCCCCCCCCCCCCTACTGTGCCATATTTAAGCCTCTCCGTTTATAAGCCCATCCAAAGCCCCTTACGAAGTTGTATAAGCCCAGGGCAGTTTACGGCAGTCTCCACCCGATCTCCCGAGTACTAAAATCTCTTTCTAGCGGAGCTCCGGCGGAGAACCATACTCATAGGTACCCATGAATTGCTTTTCTCATGGTCACCATGGCTAGCGGTATTGCTCGTGGGCGCTTACTCATGACGATGACGACGGTGACAAAATCGCGCAAAATGGCGGCCATACTCCGGCTTATTGGTTGACCGAGACATGCAGCCTTGGTTTACAGTGTATAACTTTGATATTAGACATCCATGTTATGAGCAATTGATACCTGTTTAATCAAGGTATCCGCTGGCCAGTGTCACGTGACCATATCGCAGGGTCAAGTTTAGAGCTCATCGAAGTCACTTGTTTTTTTTTTTAAGTTGACTGCTGCCCAGGTACTGGTTTTTCAATTGCATTGCAGGCTCAAGTACTTATTGTAATCAGAGCCAAGTTAATGCTAACCCTGGGTTAAAAGTTAATGGAAGTATAAATTTTTCTTGTATAAAAATGTTTATCACTGCTTATGTTTAGTGTAGTTTGAAATAAATATTCAAACTCAAAACAGAAGGCCAAACAATATAAACTGAAAACCTCACAGAAAAGTTACAAAACTCAAATGAAAATTCTTGCCTCTCCTGGGTTAGCTTAATCTGGCTTTGAACAACCTGGCCCAGGCTTTTAGGCTTGGCCAAATCTAAATATTAGCATTTTCTACTTTGTGTGCTTTACATTCTTTTAACAGTGTACAATACAATCAAAAATAATTATTATTGCCGTTAATATTGTGGGTTTAAACATTTGTGCAAGCCCACACAGAAATGATTTGCAATATCAACTATGAAATGGAAAAGGAATAAACAAATGGGGTTGTTGCACAGCAATTAAGAGGAAATCAGCTTTTGCTCTCTCCTTGTTTGACATTCGAAAAAGGCTTCTGGCATCACAAAAATGTAAATGTAGTTTACGAAGATCAGAGAAGATGCTGACAGCATTTAGGTTTAGTATTTTCATTTATTACTAACAATACATGTCATTTCAGGGTTTAAATACTCCCAAATATGTAAATTTTATATCTGCTGTTATTTATATAATCAATTTATCATTTCATCAATCATTCCCTATAAGTGCTATGTACTACTGCCTACTTCTTAGTGAATCGGTTTAAATAACAGCTAAAGCTCTGTACAACAAGACAAAATTTCTGTCTGCAACGGAGACAAACAGTATCTGTGCAATAGTTAAGTATTCATTAATTGCAATTAACCACTTGCATTTTATGGTCTTTCTTCTAATAGGTTCACACAACAGCAGCCTACTGGTACTCTAGAGGATTCTCAACTTTGAGAGGTGAAGAATGGCACCTAATACATCATCGGTATTGGGAACTTTTGATCCTGAATTAGAAAATTCAGAATCCTTTGTGAGGAGTCATGGAGTTTTGTTTCAGTCTGAAATCTTGCAAGTTTTGGTTTCTGAAGTTTAAATAAGGTTCTTGACCTCTCAGCAAATCTCGGATCTTATTATTCATCACCCTTCTTTGGCCACTGTACATTATTGTTTCTCCAGCTAATTAATTAGCATATGTTAAATGCTCATTGGTACAAATTTTATTATCTCTATGAGTAATGTGAAATAAAGTCAAAAAACCAGCCTTAAATCAAAGGAAATCTCAAATTGTTTTGTCCTTGCATGTACCTGAACCTAAAAATCATCTGTTAAAATATTTATCATTCTCTCTAAAATGTATCTCTGAAAATATTAAACTGCCACAGGAATGGACATGCAATGTACAAGCAAGCAGAATTTTCTATTGTTACCAATGTTTTTAAATTACTGTATTACATAACTTGTCCTTCTTTCTCTCTAGATTTCCCCTACACTGCAATACAGTCCACCTCAATTTCTTTGAAGAATGCACTTACATGTTTGTAAAATGTAAGCAAACAACAGATGTGTATATGATCACTGAACCATCTGTCGCAGTGACATGCATATGGCAATCCCCTTCTCTTTGTAAACTTTATTATGCGTAATTATACGGCATACATTACCCAAAGGCAAGTCAAAGAAATAGAAATGGCTTGAAGAGTGGGTACTGGGGAAGGAAAGCAGAAAGTTGAGAGAGGATCTGGGGAGTAATTCAATGTTTAATTTTATCCGCAGTGTTGTTATTGATCTTCTCCAAAACGTCCCAGCCCATCCAAGCATTTGATTTCTTTTGGTCTCTTGAGGGAGATCATACCTTAGAACCATAATGACCTAAAAAAGCTATCTAAGAGCCTTGTACCATGGAGGATGTTTTTTGAAAGTGCAACATCAATCTTTTGTAGTCTAACATGTAAGATATTTCCAATAATCACACAGTTGTTTCTCTGTAAATTCCTTCATCAACAAAGCTAACTTCACCACATTGTCTTCCCACGTTTGACTGGTGATTTAATTTAGACAGCTGTCTCGATCTCCACACTCGAATGGTGTGATCATCGCTAGCACTAACCAACATCTCTTCATTGACAGGGTTAAATGCCACGCAATTTACTACATCACTGTGTCCCTTTAGAGTGGCCAGCTTGGCTCCAAAGTGTCTGTCCCAAACATGGGTGCAATGATCCTCAGCTCCACTAGTCAGAGATAATAAATAGAATTATTGCCAATATGACATAGCAAAAGCAATTAAATAAATAAATAATGGAAAATCACTTGCCACAAATGACCTGCTTCTTTAGAAAACAAAACGATAGGTAAGTTTCACTTCAAATCTTTATAGGATTGTAAGATGCATGGATGAGTAGTTAAGGTACCAGACTTAGCAGACTTAAAATCCTGAGATCGCAGATTCAAGTGTCATTCAGACCACTTAGCTGGTGGCATTCTCAGTAGTCCACAGTTCTACATGTACATGTATCTTTGAGAGGTCCTGTAGGACATGACTGTAAGCTTAAGGTTTCTGTTTCCGAGGAATTGTACCAAGCATACGCCTTTTCTACATTGAACATTGAGACACAAATGTTTTTTTTTGATTTGTCACACCAATTCATTTTCTTTCACATGTAGAATTTTCTGCACAGCATATATAGGATAACTACTGCTTGTCTGAACTTACCTTGCAACCAGATTGTCCGCAACATTCAGAAAAATAAAGAAACAGCCATCATTAGGAGTGTATGCCTTATGGCCGACATGAACACCAACAAGTTTGTATGTGGTCAAACTGTACACTTGCAATGATATATCTTTGGAGATTTCTGGAGGAAGCTGGCAGTAGCCAATTTGACCATCTTGCTTCTCCCACTGGCGACAATTCACATAGAGATACTCGTGGTCAGGCGATAAGCTCATTCCAATTATGTGTGCGTTGGTTTCAATGCAGTGGTTTGGTTTGGAAGAGAAGGACTGGTATTCACTTGAACACATTTCAGTATCTTCCTCCTGTCCATTGTGGGAGGAGTTTTTCCTTGCACCTTTGTGATTTTTGCTGGTGCCATTTGTGTGTCTTAACCACTTGAAAACTATTTGATGAGGGACATAAGTCATTGTGCCATGAGTAAAAATTAGACAAATCTGATCGTCTTGTTCACGAATAGCAGAGGCATAGGTGCGTTGTAAACCGCCACTTGGTCTTGCGACAAGAACAGTCCGTACTGAGCTAGAATTACGGTTAACAACACGTGTTAGGTTTATCTGATTTTCTGGCAATTCATCAACACAATTTGCCCAAAGTTCTGAGACTGATGACCCATCATTTTCAGATTCCAGAAATTCAAATGTTCCTGATATGTAACACCTCTCAGTCAACCATGCTCCAAACACATCATAGGGTTCATTGTTAATCCCATGAACCAATCCAATGACAGACGATCCCTGAAGCTCACATATAAAAATTTCACCTGGTAAAAATATACACAAAACAAAAAATAAATTATGATAATAATGGTAATAGAAAATAAATCATGCATAGAAAATAATTAAACAAACAAATAACCAAACAAACTACAAGCAAAACAAAACAAAATAATTACAAATAAGCTTCAATATTTATTCTAATCCATTCACTCACCTCTAAAGCTGAACTGTCGCAACTTGTTTACCCCTGATACGAGAAGCAAAGTGTCGCTTGCATTGAACTCACAGAACTGAACGTACTCCCAATTATACTCTTGGAAATTGATCTTCTGGGCAATACCAACACGATTACAGTTACTCACACGCCACAGAATCACACTGCAATCTTTGGAGCTTGAGGCGAAAAGTTGGCCATCATGAGAAAACGCAACATGAAGGACTTCATCGGTGTGTTCCTCAAGTACTTGACTTTCCACAAAAGGAGTCTTAGAGTGAATCCTTTGAAACTCTGCCAACCAAGAAGTGGATGAATTGGGAAGCTTAACCTTATTCATACCAGGATTTAAAGTTCCTTGAAGTAAGAATTTCCACAGCATTTCATCTTTGGACAGGCGATGCCAATTTCGGCAGACTTCACCGGCAAGTAACACTTCCTTCGGGGAAAGAAAGCAAAAGATATGCAAAAGAAGGTTATCTGGGAGTTCGGTCCAAACAGATTTCGCCGATGATTCGTCCAACAGCTCTAACAAAGTTCCTGGACCTCCGGTACCTTTTTGAGTTTCGTCTGCAATGAGAGACATTGTTTTTAAAATGCTGCTTCACTGTAATGACGCTAGTTAATTTTCTGCCCGGAAAAAATGCTAGTCTTCCGCGCCGCCATCTTTCTGCATGAACTTAGTAGCCGCGCAAAAAAGTCTAAACATAACCTCACCCACCCGGCCCTCAAGTTAAAGTTTGCAGACTGGACTAATGCATCCTCGTCCCCAGGGTCTTCTCCCGAGGAGCCGTTGAGGGGAGAAGACCCTGGGGAGAGCTTTCAGGTATGCGTTTTAGATAGCGGCCATTCTTGGAAGGAACGGCGATGACTTCGCAAAGACTGAAATAGAAAGCTTTCGCGATACGGCTGGTTGAAGTCACTCTTCACGGCCTTTTACCCTTTAAAACACAGTACTACTCTTCAAGAGTAGCCGAAGCCTATGAGAATGATGCAAATATCGGTGAAGACGTTAGATTCACAGACAAAAGTCTTCACGGTGCCCGACGAGGTAACTACCTAGGAAGCGAAGTTTTATCGAATTTTTGATAAATTACATACAACCTTTCAGTTTTATGAACATTTTATGGCCTTCCTTTTACATTTTATTTACTTAGTGATTCATTTGACTTCAAAATTCACTGTAAAGCACAGCTTGAACTCTTTTTAGACTCTTTTATCGAGGTAATTTTTCACAACGACATCTTCGCGGCCATCGAGCAGTTCTTCTGTTATGTCGGTTTGAAATGTGTCTTGTTTTTGGCAGTGTACCGTAAAGGAATTCAAGGAGCATATTTCACCTGATGTGGTAAGTGTTAAAGTATAAGATGATATGACTACGCTATGAACTAGCTAGCTTGAACATACAAATGTAGCCCTATAAAGCTACATATATACACGTATTTTACAAACAAAACTGAAAGCAGAAAAAATCATGGCGGGTTTAATTCACGTTTCGTATAGGCGTAGCATGGAAAGGAAAATCTTTTTTAGCTCATGTGCTTGCTGTCGAGTGCAGAAACTTCTGCTGCGAAGTTTGGCTGACTGTTAATTATTCTCTTCGCCCAACTATGTCGGCTATGATTTATTTTCTTGCAATTAAACTTGGTATATCAAATGAATTAAGGAAGTTCTTTAAAATGCACGGTTGTGCAACACAGCATCGAGTGGTAAAAGCTGTCGTTGCAGCTGCCTGGAGGTTGACATGCAAACAGGATAAGTATTTGGGTCATTCTGTCTTTGTGTTGCCCAGATGCTGTGAAGGCTAAAATACAAATTAAAGTGATTATGTTTTCACAGGCAGAACTTTATATTTACCTCCGAACACAGGCCAAGGCCTTTGAAGGCCCTTGTTTTTCGATTATATAGAGACCGGTGTTGTCTCTTGTTGTCTTTTAGCTTTACTGATCTTTACACTTCTTGTGCGAATCCACCTCTGTCCCTCTCATGTGATGTTGAATTCTGAATATCACATTCCAGTATCAACCATTGATGTCCCATTTCCCACCCTTGTCATCAACTGGTCAAATGCATCAACATGTTGAATGCCTGGGGTATGTCTTAGGAGGAGGGGGGGGGGGGGGGGGATTGATGTCTCTACATATAGAAATTGGATCAGCTTTTAATTAAAGATGCTGTGTCTACTTTTGTGAGTCCTTGCACGTGTGTTTAGCATCACACAAGATAAGGTTTACATGGTACGCATGCGTAAGGGTTGACACATTGACGTAATTAACTGAGTTACCAAGTACATGAATAAAATAAAAGCTACATTTTCCTACTGTGACCAAATCAAGTTTAATGAACTTTTACTAGAACCAGGAACACCAGAATAGCAACACATCGCTAACCAGTAACTGTTAATTATTTAATAGTATATTTTTATTTTAGTTATTTATTTTGTTCTCTTGTTTAGCATTTTGTGAGGTGCATTTGAAAATGTACATGTGTGTCAAATTTGTGCCATATAAATTCTTACTAAATATTACACATCAGAGATGTATAGTTTATTATTTGGTTGAAACATGAATGGTATACATTCCATCTAGAGGATTATTTTTAAGGCTACTTGTTTTGCAGTCTGGCATACTGGGTAATAAGTAAATACGTTATACAAGGTGCTGTTTTGATTTGCTAATTTATCGCTTAACTACATGTTGTTTGTTGTTTATAATTTTATTGTTACAATGTACTTGTGATTAATGTGGATGCCCTACCAATTTTTTTCAGTATCACATTTCCATCAATTAATGACCACTTTAGAAATGAGAAGGTGCCTTCATAGTACATGGAGCAAGATTTCTAAATTAAACAATCCTCATTTGTCCGAAATTTTTCATTGTTTTTTGAGCTGTCACATGTACACTGTACAGATCTAAAGAACATTTTTACTTGACATCAGATGGTGCTTGTTGACAATAAAATTTCTTTCTTTTTCAATATAACAGTTATTCTAGAAATTATCGGTGAATGGCTTGCACTGTGTTCCCTGATTATCATTTAAGAGTCTTCCTAATGTGGTAATGGACTTGTAAAGCCCCAAAATGCCCTGCATCACAGCAGGGATTTACTTAACCCTTAGGATTCACTTTTTACTATTTAAATTACCTTCTTCAGAACATACCTCCTGATAAACAAAGACTTATATTTAAAGGCAAGGTCCTTCAAGATGATAAGAAGCTCTCAGAGTATGGTAAGTCTCAAAAGTTATACTTTCCACAGATCAAGATGTACAAGTTACAATTATTATATTTGATGACAACTTAAACGGTCCTAGTCAGCCACACCTTTGTTTTTGTTTACATGCGATAGTTTTGCTGTTGTATTTTTTGAAACAAAGGAAATCATCGTAAAACTACTAAAGATAATTAAACATGCTTTCAGGATCACAACTTGCACCATGCAATATCAATAATTTTGATGGCATCCAAAATGGCGGAGACTGACTAGGGTCCTTTAATTGAGCAAATAGTCTATTTTGCAGCTGTATCTTTAATAGTAGCTACTCAATCCAATCAAAGGTCTCTGCTGCATTACATTTCTACTTTTCATTATTTCAAGATCAACCCTTTACCTTGCTCTCATGGAGAGGCTTGGCTGCATTTGACTAACTTACTGTAAAATGGTGTGTTTAATACTGTAGTTATGAAAAATTGGTAATAGAATTAGTCTAAAAATCAAGAAATTTGCTGAATTATCTAGATACATGT
>Ga0126339_10001173_pt1 | contig 17125 bp, 8 predicted proteins | sample OrbTmetagenome_2_FD_92532 | JGI IMG/M metagenome (GOLD analysis project Ga0126339, IMG submission 92532) | Coral microbial communities from Petempiche,Puerto Morelos, Mexico - Orbicella T R C metagenome | ecosystem: Host-associated > Invertebrates > Cnidaria > Coral | place: Petempiche,Puerto... | reverse complement strand
TGCGAGAAATGCGGAGGCGACGCTGCTAAAATCGTGGCTCATTTCCAAAAGGTTTTCCGGCGAGGAACTACAATTAATAAAGCTTTCATTATTTAATTGTGAAATAAAGACTCGGTCGTTTTACTGGAGACAATTCTTTCCTGTTGACAACTGAGTGATAAAATCAACTATAATACACTGAAGCTCTAGAAGGATTTAATGTATATTTTTTTCAATAATTTCCACTAGTTTATTAAAAGGTTCTTCTCTGAAGTTGAAAAACCATTACAAACACGCCTTATCAAAAAGGACAAATAGTGGAATTGATCACCAGGTCGTCTTTTATTCGATTTGAAAGGTTCTGAAATGACCGTGAACTTGACGGAACATCGTTTCTTCATTGGCGAGGCTAAAAATAGAGTGTATTACTGGCTGGCTGTTTATTACCTTTAAAGGAAATGTTCTTTTCTTAAAATGCCTCCTTAACTTCTGCGGGGTTGACTTAACGATGGTAACATAAAATGGTATGAGGGGCTTTTAAATAACTCCGTAATGTTGAATATTTTGATAATGACCTTTCTGTCAGAATTTGCGGCAAAAAATTTAACGACAGACAGATCGCTGCAACGGTTTTTTTTTTTCTTGAATATGGGTCATTAAAATCATTGTTTGGCTTAACTTGAATACCATTTTTAGAAGGAATTCGATGTCTTTTTTCTGATCTGAACGTATGTTTAGCAAAATCGTGCAGTCGATCTTTTTTAAGTAGCTCGGATTTAGGCAAAACTGGAAACGAAAATGGTCAGCGCTGCAATTAACGAGTTAAAAATAGAACATAATTCCCAGAAACTGTTATGAGCCTTCTTTTCATTCTCGTCTTGTTTTATTTTGTTATCGGAAGATCTGGTGAATCGGATGCAATGTTGTATGAAAACGTTTTCTGTCGCGTGGGCATTTATGTTGAAAATAAGAAAGGTTTTAATCAGCGATATGAACTACACACTGCAAACTAAGGAACTTACTAGATTTGTGGATTTTCACCTCTGTTTTGCTTTGTAATGAACATTATAACGAAAGATAAAATACGACCTTCGTGTTTGGTTGGCATGTGTGGAGCATGGCACAATGAATAAAGAGATTTGTAAACAATCACGGGTTTATATACCAAGAGATCTGTAACCACTGGAAAATACGAAAAATTAATAGCCTTGGTACTGGCAACGCAATGAAATATCAGGTACAGCTATGTTTTGCTAGATCGCAGCTCAGATGAAGAAAGAATGCCAAAGACTGGTGTGCATACAATTGTACACGGACTAGATTACATTTGAGATAATTTTACCATAAAAAGGATGTTTAATGTTAACCTCTAAGAAAGCAAAAAAAAAACATATCTCAATAACTCCGAATGGACTATATTTCACGGGTTCGCACTCTATTGAAGAATGCTAAGAAGAAGTGCACTGAATTATGTAAGAGCTAAATAACATGCATTTTAATTTCATTCAGTCAGTGTAATGAAAAACATGTACGCCAGATGTGGTTCTGTTTTTGTGTCGAGAGGTTTCTCTGCAATCAATTATATATATGAGGTGTGAAAAAGATCTAGTTAATGGAGCCAAAGAACCGGTTCATAACAAATGAACTGAGGATTAGGCATGTAGTGATGGAGTTCTGAGCAGCTAAAGCTGTTCTTATAATTATAATTAAATGGTTTGTAAAATACTATCAAGCGTTCCGAACCTTATTGATAACATTTACACCTTGAATTTATCTCTAAAGGAATCATTTTTTCCTTAATCAATTTACGTACGCCAAAATTGAACGACACTTGAAACTTTTCTTCTTTTGAAGTACCGTCTTTTTCGATAAGACTATCTCGGATTTGCGCTGTGAATGTTTCTGAGTTTAAACATTTAACACCCATGTGTTTTCATTTTGCAAAAAATGTTCTAGGCCTGACTTACTAGTATTTTTCGAAGTATATTTCTTGCTTAGAAACGTAACTGGTAAGGCTATTTGGGATTTGCGTTGTGAATTTTTCTGATTTTCAACATTTAGCACCTTTGTGTTTTCATTTTGCACTAAAAACCTCTGCTCCCGATTTAGTTTTTTGATGTACTTTTCTTGCTTCGAAAAGTGACTGATTAAGAAAAGATAAAGTGGAAACTGTTTTACTTTTAACGTAGAAAATGGCTTGTGATAACGGAACCACAGCAAAGGTAAAATGCCGGAATTAAAGTCAATAAAATGGAAGTACTTTATGGACTCTTAATGGTTGATTGGCTTGTCTAACGGAACTAAGATGACACTGAGCCATCATTAAGCATTTTGTAGTCTCCCAGAAATTCAATTTATATAAACTGAAACGGACTTGTCACAGCAAAAAGCTTTCAGAGAAAATCGGATCCTGAGAACATGTCATTATAGGAAGGTATAGACGAGAATATATATTTTTTTCTCGGGCCTGGAAATTAATAACTTCAAATCCAGATTTAAGCTTCCTTGTTACTGAAGATTGTGAAAAGCTATTAGAGGAAGCGTAACCTGTTCTGCCCCACCAGGAATAACTAATATAAACATAAAGATTATGTGGAGACATATCCCATGAAATTCAAAAACGCACAGAAACAGAACGAATGTATACATTATCGCTCAATCTTTACTTTCTTAGCTGACAACGGATAAGGCATTACATACTTCTGACCCACACTTAAACCACACTCCAAAGTAAATATTTTCAGAGATTAGCGTTTGGTCACTAAATTTGCAATCAATATTTCGTCAGAAAAGCAAAACAAACGCAGAAGATAAAGATTTCATTATTATAAGTTTTATGGCGCACCAAGTGTTGACTTGCCTGAAATATCTGTAAACCGCCATTTCATTTGGTAACGTTTAGCCTGAGGACATCATCAAGTAGTTTCATGTATTTAATATTTTGTTTTCTCAGTCCTTTTTTTTTGACAAAATATAGCAGTGTATATTGTCTTCTTAACTATATGCTCGAATTTTAAAATCTAACCAAGTTAAAATAAAAACGGGTAAGAAAAATTCTAAATACAGGTTTAGAACGAAGAAGAAAAGACAAATGCCGCACAAGTAGATACTACTGTTTATGGAAAGCACTGTACGACATTTTAAGCCTGGGGAAGAGATTCTGCAAAGCTGTCATGTAGTGTCTGTCCAAGAAATTGACTTTTTATTTGCTCAATATCTAAACACAATCAGTAGAAGCTTTTAATTTTGCCACATTTCATACAATGTTTGTTCATTCATTCGGTTGACAGCTGTGCCTTTAGACCACACAGTGGAACTTCCACAAAGTGGAGAACGTTTGATAAAAGTTTAGAACACAAAACGGAAGTGAAGCCGGTTGCGGAGTGTTTTCAAACTAAATGCCACGCGGCGGGAGAAAGAGCAAGCAAACTGTCCTTTCCTGTCCTTTCCGTATCGATGTAATATTTATCTTCGCTTCTCAGGACCAATGCTGAGAAATTTTATTACAACCCTACTGTGTATGTTTGATGAAAAGGTGCAAATTATCATTATTACTATTTCATGTTTTGGTCCTACGGAAGAACTATCTATAGTTACGCAACAGTCTCTGAAAATGAAATTGGTTCTGTTTATCACCATCATTTCATTTTGACATAAATCATATCAATTGCTACATTTTTGTTTTCAAAGATATATTTACACATCAAAAAAAAAAAGAGAGAGAATGAAATTTTAACACGGGAAAGCGTTTGCAATAAAAAATCATCAATTTTGACTCGTGACATCCGATTAGATCTTGCCTTCAACAAGAGGTTTGAAAATGAAATTTTCTGCTAGTGATAGATTTACAACGTTAAAGAGGAGAAAGAACAATATATTATTGCAAAAGCGCCTCAATCGACAAAGTTTATTTACCCGAGAGAGAGAGAGGCTGGATTTAGCAATCCCAGAGAGAATGAAAGTGACCGAAATCTTTTAATCAAACATTTCCATACTGGGATGCTGAGGTGTAAAACGAAGATTCACGGCAGGGCGACATAACAATAAAGATGATGAAGAAAGACTTTAAACACAGCAGATTTGAATACTACCTAAACAAAAAGGGAGCAGCAGCTGCCAAACCTCGCGATTAAGACTCCAATGTTGACAAGGATTAGAATATGTAATATTCACCCGGGTTTGGAAAACCGATGCACTGTTATAGTAGACCGCGTCTTATCGACAAAAGACTGCGTATTGATAACATTCTCTTATCAGATAACCTCGTTATATTGGGACACTTTCACCTCCCATCTGACAAAACTTGCGGCCTGTACAAACGAAGGAAAAAACACACACAGGCAAACTTTGACCAAATTTGCACAAACAGACAGTCAAACGCAACTCTTGTCCTTCACGAGAGAAAAAATGTTTTTCTGATCTAACTCTGACTAGAATAGGGATATCTCGAAGGAATTTCACTTTGGAAATCATATAGTAAGGTAAAACAAAAACGAGATTGAACAGTAACTCATTAATCGCCACAGGGGGGAAGCAAAGAATATTTTTAACTTGGCAAGCAAGAGCAGGTGATGATAGCTTGTCACTTTAAAGTTGTCGAGAGTGTGAGTGTTTTTTTTAAAGAAGCCGCGCGTAAGCATAATATTACATTGGGGTTCGAACGAAACTGCCGACTAAAAGCTAATTGTTGTTTCTTTTTATATCTTGAACCCATAGGAAACGGACGTTTATTTTTTTCTACAGGATAGAAACAGTCAGGTTCAGAATTCGGTAAGGGAATATTTGTATACCTCGACGCCACGAGAGTAATTTCGACCTACGTACACATCACACGAGGCAATAGGTAATAACCGCGCATCACGCCGACTCGGTGGGAAAATCTCCGCAAAATTTCTGAGCTTCGGCGACAAATTAATGGTAGAAGAGGAAGACAGGCGAGAAGAAATTAGAGCGAGGCGGTTTAATTGAAAAGAAAATTGCCTGTCTTTATTTGATGAGTGGACTCGCACGGGTTATCCGTTTGATAATGTGTAAAGACCTTGATGGGCATGTCGGCTGGTGCATCTGCCTTAACTAAATATCCAATTGAAAATTCATCAGATTTAGTCAGTCAGTACATGGAAATTGGCTATAAAGAACAGTAAAATTGGCTTCCCTGCGTTCATCATAGCTGCCTAAGTTTTATTTGGACCAATCGCAGGCTGTGGATCATCGTTGACGTCAACCAGTGTTCACAGTTGTAGATGCTATACATTTACAGCCTCCCTTCAGAGCTCCGTTAAATTAAAAGGGATCCGAGCTTTAGTCCGACACATCAAGGCATCCGGTTGAACGCGTTCAGTACAGTTGGCTGACAGCAAGCTCTTGTAAACTTTGGTGGTTAAGACAAGTACTTCTGGGAAGCTGTTAAAGAACAGTCGCCACTGAAACTGAAAACTAACAACGGCAATATTATTTGATTCAGCTCCGCTGCAGGATTCACTCACAATATTGGCTTTTAAGATACGATTGGCATAACGCCTTAGTTTAGAGCCACTAATTTAGCGGAACCTACAGCGACCTTAGAAACAACAAATAAACACAAATTAAAGAAGGGACTACGGGCCGTTTGCGTTCAGTAGCATTCAGTTTTCAACCGCTAGAATGGTGGACTCGCCGCAAAGAAATTTCAGCAATGTGACCTCGACAATGCCTCCAACAACGCAGTACGAAGGTGGCGACTTAGATTCGATTACTTTGAAGTGGCTCAGAATTGTATTTTACGGTGTCATTTGTATTGTAGGCACTGTAGGGAACGCTCTCGTCATATTAGCTTATCGAAATCCTCGGATGCGAAGCGTCACCAATCTTTTTATAGCGAACTTGGGCGTTGCAGATTTGACAGTGACTCTCATAAACGTTCCATTCACGGTTTCGTACTCCACACTTGGCTACTGGCCGTTTGGTGCTTTCCTTTGCAAGGCAATCCCTTTCATACTTGGTATCACGATTTTCTCCTCCGTCGGGACGCTAATAGCGATCGCAGCGGACCGCTACAGAGCGATAGTTCATCCACTGCTTCCCAGAATTCGCACTCGACATGCAATCATGATCATTGCAGCGATTTGGCTCGTCGCTTTTATCTATCCAATCCCGTTAATGATCTACCAAACTCTAACGGAAGAAGGACGCCAGTGCAGGGAAAAATGGCCTACCAAGAACGCTCAAGAAATCTACACCGTGATACTATTTGTGGCGCTTTATTTAATACCGCTGATTGCTATTTCAGTACTGTATTTTCTAATTTGCCACAACCTCAAAACATCGGAATCATCCGCTCAGGAAGGTAAGTGCCTGGCTTATGAAAGCGTTACTGTTATTTCGTTATTCATGCGCCGCGCACATTTTGACTCTAATTATTGCCGAAAAGGTACCAAAGATGAGACGGAAACGAATATTTACAAATACACAACAAAAAATTTTGTTGGTAGAAAAACCTTAGATAATGCTGTCTGTTTTTGGAAATAATCTCCTAACTGGGGCTAAATATGTACGGATTCAGCATCTGTTAATAGCAAAACGCGTGAATTTTGTACTATTTACATTATATATGTTTCTCTGCTACATCTTGCCTAAAAAGCGACTCAGTGACCTTGAAAGACAAATTTATGTAATAGATTTTGCCCAATGTATTTATCAAACGAAATTTTTAAATTTCTACACAGGCTCATGTAAATGTTGAGAAAGAAAAAAAATTTTTGCATTCGTAGCTAATTCATAAGGTCTGTTTGCTATTTCTAATCTGTAAACAAATACTCCAAAGCCAAATTTGCATTAATGATTGTGATTTTTCCACTCGTATTTTACCCGAGTAGATTGTGACAGCTTTAAGAACAGTAAAAACAACTGAATCAGTTAAGAAGAACTGGAAGAAAGGCGAAAAAAAAGAATGAAAATGGCGTTCGAAACAATGGTTCGAAGAAATTTAGCCATAATAGATCCGGCACTGAAACAATAAAAGATTTAGCTCGTCATGGGGACTCACACCACCGCCAAACTATTTTGCAAAACGGAGGATTGAACCATCTGTTTGGACCCAAAGAATATTACTTTCTGAAATGCCCACTTGAGATTGTTTTTCTATAAGTTGGTTTTAGCAAGATAGTTACACGCTCCGTATCAATGTTTATGTAAATTTGCCGATTTCTCTGTTAATGGATAATTTGAGTGCTTGTCTTTTACACACACAGACTCTGACATGAATGACAGTTTTCAGTTCGTTCGTGTCGTTAGTCTTCTACCGAACTATTGTCAACACGGAAATGGAGCCCTATTGCTCTTTACCAACGTTTATCGCGGTCGCATCGTGGCGACAACTTTACTTTCCTTCATTGCATTTTAATGAGAGTGAAAGCGTTAAAAAGTGGGTATCGCCAAAGGCCTTTAAACAGGAACGTAAACAAAGCAATTTACGGTCGCAAGAACTATAGATAAAGGTACAGCAACGATCCGCGTGAAGTAGACACTTTTGCCCACTGGAACGAAAACAATACCTGGAAGTGTTAATTAATTTCTGCAAAATGCTGCTATTTTATGCAACCGGAATTAAAATCGAAGGTGTGCTCAGCTTAAATAAAAACATTTATCAAGATCTGTTCAAAAATACATTTTCTTTCTTGTAAAGTCTTGCGAGGGCATCTCCCCATATCAACACATTAAAAACTCAAAGTGAATTTGACAAAACGCACTACCCTCAGGGATATTTAAGTCCTTATTTTAGAATCTTTAGAATATTCTTTTACTACAAAATTTCTTAAAATATGCGTGGGAGCGTAGAGTAATTTAATTGAGATTGAAATCCATTAACCTTCTTGGTAGAAGATTAGGTTTAAAGAATCGTGTTGCACTCCTTTTTCGGTTTCTTCGTTTCAAGTAAGAAGAGTCCTGCCAGCTTCCTGATCTTTTTATGAAGAATTAATTCAGTCATTTGGCCAGCAGGGGTTGACCTAAGCCAGTGCATATAGTGTTGAGGGTTGTCTTTTAGCCTCAAGGCTCTAACCGTACTCGCGATGATGAAATGAATGATAAAAGTTGCTTTTGATACAGTTGGAAATGCCCAGTGCGAGCGACACGGATTTATTTACTTCTATAACCGGTAGACATCGCAAAAATCTCCTTCAAGTAAACTCCAAATGAAACGGAAATTTGAAAGATAAATATCGTGCGAACCTTATTTACTATCGTAACCTTTTTGCATTTATGCAGAAAGCGTGCTGCGAGCAAAGGATCTCACGCTGTTCTAGCCTGAAAACGTGAAATTTTTAGAATAAATAAAATTACTATCACCGAGTCAATATCTTTCAAAACTAATATGTCTGATGCAAAGAACATGGAACTATTCATTTTGTCGGCCATTTTCATCATTTTTAGTTCCCTTTCCTTTATTTCTTCGAAATGTTTGAACCTGGATTACCAAATCAATAAATCAATAAATAATTCAAAAAATGTTTATATTCATTTCTGGTGGAGAGCTTGAATGACAATGTAGGTTAATTTCTTCTTTGGAAAAAATATTAGAAAATGGCGTATTTTAGAACTTGACTCAGTCTTATTGTACTTTTTAATTAATTTTTTTTCATTTAGATCTTTAAAGGTGCGTCAAAATTGTGGACTATTCTACAGCGTGGCAAAATTTTACTGTTCCATTTCCGTAATAAAGGACTTGAAACGTCGCCGTCGATTATATGCAAAGACGACAGCATTTTACGATCAAAGACTTATGGGTGTCTTGACCTGTAGGTCTTTTCACGACGTCTTTGCAATTACAATAAAATTTTAATTGATGCCGGCCATTGAAGGCGGCTCTATTGAAATCCCATTTGGTGTATACTTTTAGCAGGTAAATAGCACATTAATCAACAGACGACGAGGGCAGTTAGATCTAATTAAGAAAATTTCACGTTATTTTTCCTTTTATTTTTCATGCGGGTTTTTTGAGTTTGAGTAATTCAACACTTTCGAGTCATTTACACTTCATTGTCCCGCAGCTAAGGGATTTTTTAAAAAATATAACTGGAAACAAAATTGTTTTTGGCAAATTAAAAAAAATAAATGTCGACAACGTGTTTCGTCTAGCAGTTTTATTTTGGGGCTTTTTTCAACGGATTGTTAATGTTTCACACTATTAACTATTCGTAACGTGGACTAATGCAGATTCACCAATTTGTTCAGTTTTCGTGTTCATTATTTGGTCTCAACTAAAATCACCTCCGGCATATTTTACACAGATACTACAGAATGAAAATACCTCATTGTGTACGAGGGAGGTTTTGCAGATAGAAATGATTTCCCCGAGGCTGACAGCTTAATAGCTGCCAGCCTCGGGGAAATCGTTTCTATCTGCTTAAGACCCTACTTTATTTAGCATATACTTATTTTATCCTGTGCTTAAGGGTACAGAAATCCATGAAACCTTGCTTTTACCATCATCGTTGATAAATGTGCACTTGAATGTGACGATAAATTAAAACATAAGTAAAATGGTCTATTGATAATCCGGATGTTTATACTTCAGAAATCCTTTCTAGCAGCTTTTCAAACGGCCGTGTATTCTTGGCTGCAAATTTAAAGCTTGTTTTGCTACCAACACTGTTCGTTCTACTCGTAACAACAATTGCGTATCAAGAAAACCGGCTCAACATTGATAACAATAGGTATTGTTATACGACCTAAAATTGGTCTTATATGGTCATTTTGACCATTTCTTGATACGTGCTTTCTATTATTTCATAAGCCCTGGCGGACCATGACACTCCGAAGACTTATACTCAAGTACTAAAGAAGGGATGAATCGCTTGAAACGTGGCCGAAAAGCGGATTACCACGAAAACCTCCCCTTTGAATTACAATATCTCTAGAAAGACCTCACTCCCCGACAATTTGCCGACAGCATTTTTGGAACAAATTTAGAGTCGGAAGTATTAAGATACTCTACCTAAATGTGCTTTTGGTCTGATTATATGCCAGAAATTAATTGCTTTTCAGCGGATAATTACCATGCAGAATTTAGACCGAAATATATAGCGCTACACTAAGCAAATGGCTGATCTAGAATGTTATTTATGTAACTGCGTGTTTGCTTCACTCTTGAATTCTCCTCAAAACAGACGACTGATTACAGGTTTTTGGTCGTGCTGGGCATCTGGATCACTCGTTAATTATTGACTAAAAAAGTAAAAGGAAAATCCTGACAATACAATAAATTGGTAATTTCAAAAGGTAAAATCGACCAAAAAAAAGGTAAATCACTAGCAAATAACTTGCGAAAGATGTATACTTTTACGAAGTGAAGAGGCCACTGGTCTTTCATTTATATTGAGCTCGCAGCGTTTGCCAAACAAAAAGCAACTACATGTATTGACACACCTGCCTGGTTTTTTAAAGTACATTTTACAGTTTATAAGGTGATCAATCGACTTCTTGTAGACACAACGTCCATTGTATTTGTGGTGTATAAGGTGGCCAAATTTGCGTCTGTTTCAAAACTAGCATGTATGGCTTTCTTCCCATTAATAAATAAATACTAAAAAAACTTTCAAAAAATGCTGCGCGAGCGCAAGAAATTGCACATTTAAGTGTACATTTTCCCTAAGAAATCCAAAACATTATTAAACATTCATTTTTGACAATAGAAAAACGCCAAATAGCAATGTAATGGATTTGTCATGGTTAATTGTTGACAAAGCACTTTTAAAGGGAAATATATATAAGACTGATATTTGAAAGATAAACAACATATTTGTTAAAGACTTCGTTTTTATTTTTTCTTAATCTATATCCATGTATATGTTACCCTTGGTGCAATTGGCATTTTCCTTTGTTCCATATGCATTATAATGTTACCATAACCCAGGACAAAGGAAAATACCACATTGTATGGCCAAAGGATAGTAGAACCGAAGCTTGAAGCTAGAAAGCTATTTTAGGCAAACTAGTCGTAAAATCGAAAGATACCGGCTTAGCAAATAATGATTTGAAAACACTTCACTAAGAAATCCGTATAGGAGTATCGGAAGTCAGTACCGTATTTAAAATGAACCGACTAAGCTTAATCTTCTCCCTTGAGATTTAAAAACCATAGAGCGGAATTAAGGGCTAAAGGTTGCATTATCCTCCCCAGTGAATAAGACAGTTGGCTTCAGTTATCGTGCTTCTGGAAAAATCTGAAACGAAGATTTCAAACTGAAAATGAACCAAAACCAAGCTCTGTGTAGAAAATAAATACCGGTAGTTTAAGAACGCTACAAAACTTTGTAAGCCAAATAATCTATATACAACAACACCTTACTCTTAAGTTAAAAAGAATAATGAAAAAAAATTGCTTTCAAGGAAAGATCTTTGGATTAGTTCCAGGATTGCCGTTCACATCATTGTTCAAACTAATTTTAGACATTGCGGAAGTCTTTCTAAAAGCTTTCTGAGTTGCTAATACCAGATAGCCGGTAATAATACTTCTAGGTTAAATATAATTTTTGATACTCAACATAAAGAAATATTTTTCTTTTTTTCCGTGTGTCATAATAAACCTGCAAAACGACACGCCAGGATCATCTCCTCACATAAATATACTGAATGCTGCAGGGTATGACCAAACAAACAAAAAAAAAAACGTCCATAGAGACTCTCTTTTAACTGACAAACAACTTACGAAAAAATTGCTTTGCGATTCAAGACCGTCACCACAAAACAGCAAAAGAAAAATCCAAAAATCACATGTATTCCGGCCGGCCCGAAACCAATAAGTGAGTGTAAGAATAAGCAACTCTGTTGGAAATAGGTTGCTAAAAGTGAAGTTATGGAGCTAATTATGGAACTCAAGCAAAGTAACGGTTATGTTGGTTACTTCCCAATAAAAGAGGTATCGGATCCTACGGCATACTTACATACCATCATGCATTAAGCGACGGCACGTTCAGCAATACTACTCTTTATATTGATATCAGTAGCTAAAATGGTTGTAAAGTGTTTCAGCTAATGAAACGAAAATCTCCATGGCTTATATTTCCACAGTCGTTGAGCTGAATAACTTAATTCTGTTAGCGTTGTTGGGCATTGTGTTTACTTTAAGTCTCTGCCGACACTCCGTTTTTTCATCAGTCCACCTCTTATTGGAACAATTTGCAGAGGGTAAGGAGCCCAAAATCTTTTTAAAAGACGGTACGCGAGCACGTAAACTGATCATTGTAGACTGACCACAAAGAAAGTTCGCAATCGCGTACATCGAAAGTTTTCGGCTTCTCCAGGAACTGCTCAGGGTCCATAAATACTGGATAATTAGTAGGAGATTTAGCACTACAACTTTTGATCATAACCATTTGTAACCTGAATGCTGAACAGAGACCAAAACCATCATTTTGGCTTGATTTCAACGCTGGAATTCATCTAGGTGTTTGTTGACGGGGTCCCTGTTATCAATGATTTATTCTTCGTTGTGATCCAGACTACATCACATATGAAACCTATTCCTCGGCAGTGCCCGCCGTTCATTTTTCCATGCAATGCATGTATTTTTTCTCTCTTTTTAGATTTTCCACTGAGTTCGAGCTTCGGCAAAGTATTTTTCGGACTTAAGCACTTATGAGCTCCCCTTTGTGCTCATACTCGTGCATGGTTCTTTCTACAGGCGGGTTTTTTGCACTATCAGTTTCTGCTTTTGAATATCTCGGTATCGTTAAAACGAAAGTGTTACGAAATCAGTTTCTGACTATTCCCAGCAACGGGAAGACGATAAAAACTTGTTTGGCGGTTGACCCAGCTTTGTAAGATAAGTTATGATGTTACTGTTTGGCCCATTCTTCATCTTTTGAAATACCTCTAAATGTTTGCATGCATAACTTCATCAACTGACGACGAGTCTTAGGAAATATCTAGGATATACTACACATATTTAGTATATATGTCTTATTAGATGCTTTGGTGTGAATTTGCTTACTGATGAGTTAGACAGTGTTGCCAACGGTACTTGTTGAGCGAGGGAATTGGAACTAGTCAAACTGATTTCGGGAAATTTCCCGCACTACTGTCTCACCGTTCCTCTGTGACTGACTGATCAGCTTCGTTGTTCATTTATTTAGTTAAATGTTATCACTGAAAAGTAGGAATGCCGGAAATAGCCTTCTTTTTGGACCACATCTCTATCCCTATTAACAAAGCTATTTTTACAACCATCTCTCGACAGGGGCTCGTCGTGCGAAGAAAAGTGTTATTCGCATGTTGGTGATAGTTGTGGTCCTGTTTTCGTTTTGCTGGCTTCCATATCACACTCTAGTCCTGTACGATAACTTTGCTGGCAAACGTGATGTAACTCCAGTGTTTTTCCAGATGATGATGTTTAGCCTCTGGTTGAGTTTCGCAAACAGCTGCTGTAACCCTGTTGTTTACGCAGCATTGAATCGCAACTACAGGAGGGAGTTCGGTAGATTGTTGAGGTACGTGGGATCAGAAATTACAGAGGAACCTTGACAGAGCGTTTTTCACTTGAGTGTCCAAAGTGGTTCATATTTTTCTTAAAGTTTTCAATACCACGCCAAGCGATTGACTCAAAAAACTCATGCAGGCCACTTTGTCATCCAGTCAGGGGTAAAACCCAAGCCCATCGTGAGTCGTTCGATTGCACTCGTTTTCCCGCGTCGGTAAAATGTATTTGTGTTGAGCTTTTAAAGAAGCCAAAGCATGCTCAATGTTTGTCACGCACAGCGAACAGCAATTTACGTTTCAATCAGTTATATGTGGGCTTTTTTCTTTCTTCGCATGCAGGTGTCAAACACTAAGCAGTCACAGAAATGCTGACTCGCTGTATGGTCGGGATAGGCGCTTTTCGTCGGAAACAAAATCAACTTATAGAAAGACGTCTAAACAGCAACTAAGTCGACTATTTCTCAAGAGGAAAAGTAACGCCAACGAAGACTTTACCATGCATAATGGGGCAATGGCCGAGATGTCCAATGCGTCTAGGAGTGGCCAGGGTAACAGTTCCAGTGGGACGAGTCAGAACGCCAGAGAAGAAAAATTATTGGTATGTCAGATTGAGTCGGGATTGTGAACGGAAAATTTCTGTTGTTGATGATCTCTTCTCAGGATAACTGATATATTTTTCACCGCAGGAAAAGCAACGGAAAAGGTCGAAGGTGGAGAGCCCTGTTTTAGTTTAGGTTTGATACATTAAAACACACAATAAAGTAAATGGAATTCGTATCGTCCCTTCGAGGTGGATGTATCCAGAACGTCTGCATCAAGGCAAAGAACTATCGTATAGGAAGCATCTCAGCTTTGCTTAGCTGAAGTGTCCAGTTTGAACATCATAGATAGACAGGACCAGAGAGTTACTTAGCAGCCAACTAGAATCCGTCAAGCACTGCAACGTTCGTTACCAACTCGACGGAATGAAATAGTCATCGCTACTACGTCAAATTGACGATGGGATCTGCGAACTTACAAGGTGTAGAAAGAGTGAGAAGGTCGCCTTTTACACCCATCCCGGTTTCTCATCTGAGATGACAGAAAACGTATACTAAATTCACTCGAAGACCGTATCCATGAGCTACATTACACTGATCAACGGTTCCATAGCTCCACGGACAAGTAAATTCCCTTTAAACATGGAGATTCTTAAAGACTACATCAATTCCTTACTAGAACGATTTCAAGTGTTAAATTTTTTGCTAAGAGGTAACTGCCTTCAAATTATGGTAAGAAAAGAAAAAGCAGAAAGGAAAACAAACATAACTGTACCATACTTATGAATTAATATTGAATATATATGAACACGCCCAATGGGCAAAAATGGAGTTAGGTAACAAAACATTATACTTAATGTGTTAAACTTGCTATTATCGATTTTTGTCGACCTCTCCGCAACACATTCGTATAGCTACGCATTGCGTGTAACAATAATAGAGTATTATAGGCTATTTATTCATTTGTAAATTTTGTCATGTCCCTTACGGCACTAACCAAACATACAATTAAAGAGAAAATAGAAAGAGCTAGAAAATCAAATGTAATCAATGAACACTAGGCGACAAAAAATGTGGAAAAGTAGTAGACCAGAATGATTAGTATACTATTTTTGTTTTAGTTTTACGTTTGCCGTGTTGGAATTTGGTTGATTAATAGCATTTTCCCAACATTTACCAATGTAGAGGAATCATGGAGGAATTCCGATGCTTTGTTACGTACAAGCTACCTTTTCTCGTGTTTCATATTTGACGCGAAATATTGACAAAGGAACTCCTGAAAAGTTTTGAAATGAAAGCACAGGCTTTTCACACCAGCAATGGAGATAAACAATGTCATTAATCTCACCAGAGCAAAGTAAATCTCAATTCTATTGAGGGCCATGTTGAATTTGGAATGTGTATGAAAAATTCCCTATTGAGCCTCTACGGAGGAGAGAGGAGCCAACCAACTCTCGGAACTCTGGTGCTGGGGTACTCCTTTATGAAAAGGAAGCCGAGGGGCTGTCGATAAAACTGAATTAAACCCTTAAAGGAGACCTTTATATGGCATCAATCACAAACAAACATCGTGAAAGAGCTAAGAGCCTGCCCCAGCTGTGAAGGATCAATGGTGGACAGTGGCCCTTCACCCACAGCCCTCCTTACGTGCTATAACCTAAGAGTCAACCCTTTCCCATATCATTCTATTTCTAGAACTGTAATAAGCATAGGGGTCTCCTAGTTTCCCACGAAATATCTTGTTTCTGCAAATTATCCCAGTCTTAGCTCGGGTACCACTGGCTATTTAAAAAGGGGACATGTGAGAGCTATCACCAGAGTAAGTTGTTTCTAAAAATAGAAAGATACGGGAAAGGGTTGACCCACAAGGTTAGTATAGGAGATGGAGGCTTCGGGTAATGAGCGTCTGTGGTGGACTGTTCTTGATTGAGCCGAATCTTCTTTTAGCTTTCACCAACAGAACAGACGAAGGGCTTTTCTTCGAGAAGTGTTGAATATTCTTGGCGATCGTAAGGCCGCTATAATATGTTATTTATGCATGTTATTTGCTGGCTGGGAGGTCTGTATAGTGAAAACCTGTGGCCGAGGTCATGAAAATACCTGAAAATGCGGCATTTTCAAGCCCGAGTTTTCCAGTGTATAGACCAACCCTAAACCGGTAAATGCCCCTCTTCAAATTATATAGTTTAGCATAACAATAAACGCTATTGTTTGGGCTTGCTCTGTTTGCTGAGAAAGGTGTTTGACAAGGAATCAACAAACTCTTCAATTTTTGATAAACTTTGACTGGGCTGGCTACATAGCACACCCCTGTTAGAATACCCTAGCCAGCATAGTTAGTTAAGTTTGAATATCAACTAAGAGGCAGAATAAAATGTTTGTCTGGACAATAATTTCTTTATTTTTTTTTCCCGTTTCCCTCAAATCACTTTTATAGAACTCACGAGAGCGTTACCGCAAAAGTGGACAGGGATAGGAAAGTCCGGACTGCGCTATAAAAACCAATCACATTGCAGGATTCGTTACCGTGCCCTCTTGGTAAACAATGTTATTAATGACTGACTACCTTTACGTGGAAAAGTCATCGCAAAGCGTAACGAGTGAACAAATTCTCACTCGTCCAAGAGCCCGTAATGCTGGTTACAGGCGTTGCATTAGCCTACCACGTATAATGAAAAAAGCACGGTCACCACAAAAAGACAAAAACAAAGACAAAGACAAAAAAGTAAGGGAAAAACTTCGGTAACTGAGCTAATCAGAAGTAACCCCTTCTGATGGACGTAACAGACTTCGAAGTAGTTCCCAAGAATGACCAGCATATAATTTCCCCTCACATAATCAATAAAATATCAATCAGAGAGTTGACGAGAATAAAGAAAATTATCATATGACCCGTACGGCCCCGCGCGCAATTTCCTTGGAAAACCATAAGAAAATAGGCCGTCTGATGTTATGTAATCGCGTCCTATTTAGGTTCAAACAGAATTTTCAAAATTTTCAACACAAGTGGTCATATGATAAAATGCTTATTGACAGAGTAAGGTCGGGCCGGACGGAAAAATATTTGGCTCTCGGTCAGAACGTACGGACCTTGCTGCGCTCGGTCCGTACGTCCTGACCTCGAGCCAAATATTTTCCCGTCCGGCCCTCCC
>Ga0126339_10001172_pt1 | contig 17128 bp, 14 predicted proteins | sample OrbTmetagenome_2_FD_92532 | JGI IMG/M metagenome (GOLD analysis project Ga0126339, IMG submission 92532) | Coral microbial communities from Petempiche,Puerto Morelos, Mexico - Orbicella T R C metagenome | ecosystem: Host-associated > Invertebrates > Cnidaria > Coral | place: Petempiche,Puerto... | reverse complement strand
TTTCTGGTTGTGAGCAAAAGATATTTAGACTGTATTTTAGCTGAAACAGAGGAAGGCTGTCAGAGACGCTAAAAGTGCTGTTGCAACGATTTTGTTATTAAAAACATACCAAAAATGGTTTTTGTTACCATTTACCATGTAGTTTTCAGATCTTTATAAACGTGTTTGCTTGTCTGTATGTAAAGGCGAATTCTAAAGAAAGCTGTGAATAAATATCCTCTCCTATTTTCAGAAAAATGCTGATGTCAGCATTTTTATTGAGATTAAAGGCTAATTATCTCGAAAAAAATGCGGGGCTACCCTCTTTTTTCTTTGTGGATTCCGATAGCCATTGCAAAGATCTACTTTTTCCGCAAGGTCTTAACCTGGCGCAAAAACCTTTGTATTTAGTAGGCACCGTCCTTAAACCTGGTCACCAAACGTTCGTCACACCTTGGTTACTCAAAAATTGAAGTTCATTTAAGAACCGTTGTAGCGGGTTTATGAAGGTAGAAAGGCAAAGGAGAGAGAGCCTGGGAACGAAGTTAGCGATGCTGTCGTTTTGCACACCGTCATTTCCCAGCTCTGAAAAACCGTCAAATCATGTCAAGACCCTTCTCTGCGAAAGTATTAAATTTTCTGATTTGAACTGATACCAGTGTGGACTTCCCTTGTTTGTCTTAACTCATTAACTCAGGAACCCAACTAAATTTTACTTTAATTCAAGCCCAATAAATTGCAATACACCAGAGGTTGAGCAAACTGCAGAATTTACTCTCCAAAACTCAAATTTACAAGTACAGGTAAATTGAATAACAAGGTATGTATGAAGGATTAAGAATTAAAATATCCGTCTGCCTAGTATCAAAAGTTAACGGAACAAATGAATTTTTTACCTCCCTAACTAAGTAACATTACACATAGCAGTAAAAACTAACACGTTTTTAGTTTCTTTTTACAAAAAGAAGCAATATTTTACAAGGTACTTTAGCAAAAACCGTTGAAGAAATAGCAGTGTACTCAGGGATGGTAACTTTTCAAATGGCACCACGGTTTTTAGTACCACTTCCTTCTCAAAGCACGATTGCAAGTACAATAAAGAAAAACTTGACGTTCACCCTAATTAAATAGATAAACAGTATTCACACTCGTAATTTTCTTCTTTTCTTCGACTGCCATTCTGGTGAACGTGGATCTGTAAGTTCTTTTTCGCTCTGTTTAATTTCCAACGTGCGATATTTGCGTATGGGATTTGGTTTGTGTACAAGTTGTTTCCTAAGGTTCTTAATATAAATCTTTTCCTCTTCTTCCCGCTCTTTTTCCAACTGCCTTCTTGCCTCCTCTTCTTCAAGCTCTCTCTCAGTCTTGTGCATCTCGTACACTTCTCTCTCCTTGGCGCGCTTGTCGCAATTCATGGAGAATTCTTCGATTTTCGTGCTGGGTTTTGCTATGGACTTGTCAGGGACGAATGGCGCGTTATACAAGACATTGGTGGGTCTGGCTTTGAATGCCCTTTTCATTCTTTCCTGCTGAATCTCCTGCTGAAGCTAAAACAGAAAAAAACTTATCCTTAGTTCAACATTACAATGTTGGTAAATTTGTTAAATAAAAACTCGAGTCTTCTATCAACGTTGCAGGCCCCCTTACACACTATGCCGGAGAAATTTGAAAACGCAATTTTATTTATTTCAACGGTTAAGCCTACAGGCCACACTAATCCGTCACGAAAACGGAGCTTTTCGAAAACGCTCTTCAATACGGAGGAATATGAAAACGGCGGCTTTGCGTTTTAGTGTGGAAGGAAAACATTTTGAAAACGGAACTTTTCAAAAACGTGACATTACGATAATCATGGGATTTCTCTGACCGAGTTTTCCTCAAACACAAATCCAAAATGACCGGAGATTGTTGCGTTTTTAATTTTTCGAAAATCTCGATGTAACTGCCCGAAGAGTTTCAGATTCGTTTCGTTCAACAAGAAAATCTTACGGAAACTCGTGAAGTCAGAAAAGCTAGAAAACATAAACTTAGGTGGTCAACGAGACGAAAAGTTATCGTCCTTATAGGTCCGCAATGCATACATGCATGTATTTGAGTTGTCGCGGCATAATGTGAAGGGGTCACATAGTATTTGACTGAAACTTTTCTACTAATTAAGCAATTAAGATGCAAGCTGATCGAGTACCCTTTGTGTAACAGTCTTGTACTGTCTTAAGCATACCTGCTGTCCCCATTTTTCTGCCTTCACAGCTCCACGGTTGTCTGTCGACAAATTAAAAGGTGCTGGCTCTGTGAGGCGTTTTGACGATGAAGGAAGAGCAGGTGGAGTGAAACTGGGCAGCGGCTGAGCATGGAACTCGTGTGCCTGTCATAGGGAAAAATGCAATCGTAACTCGGACAAATAGCAAATATTTGAGTTGGATATCATAAGGAGTAGAAGTGTTAGAACTGCTCCCCCCTTAAATGAAGTCCCTTACAGGAATATCCCCCCTACCATAAGCAGTACATGTAGCTATTTATTTATTTATTTGTTTATCCCGAGTCCAATGTGGTACACAATTCCATCATGCCTCCACCGCTGACTTTTACAGTGTTCAGCAAACAGTTTTTAAGTGAACAGAAGTGGGCACAATGTAGTGAACTGAATAATCAGCAGGTCTGAGAGATTGTTTGCTCACATGTCTCTCATTTGTCCTCCCGACAAATGTGAGCCAATGAGACTGATCAAAAGAAAAGTAGCCAATTTGTGCTCCTTCTGAAGAAAATTGTCATTCCAAATCGGCAACAATGGAAAGGTTAAAGTATCACACAGATCCTTCAGTTGGAACAGGATTCATCTTACCTGCTGGCCTACATTGTACAAAACTTATCTAATCAGGCAATAAGCTTTCATCAACTTCCCTTTATCTTCAGTGTAATCATCAGTGCAGTCAAGAGATCAGTTTTGAAGCTGTCAATTCTACGCGAAACTGGCTTACCTTCTTTTCTTCCTCTAAGACAGTTTTAATTTTCTCTTCTTTCTTTTGTTTCAGTTCCTTGTCACGGTGTTCAAATGAGAATGGCTGTGAATGGGTGCTGTTGTGTGGCAGTTCAGGTTTAAACACATTGCTAAAGTCAGGAAGAGGTTGAGCCTTGATTTGTCGAGGATGATTTTCCCCCTGTAGATATTATTAATAAATGTAGATATGAAAAAAATACTAAAATCTAAGAAGATGTAAGATCGCAGAAGTAACACTGTATTTTCATTTTTCATCCACAAGGGAGACCTTTATCTAAGAGGAATAAAGATCAAAGAGGGTGCCCTGTACTTTCATTTTTCTTTTATGAAAAAATGTTTCACCCACAATGGAGACCTTTACTGTTGAAATTCTGTAATGTAATGTAACAGCTAATTATTAGTGTTACAAAATTATCTAGAAAAAAAAAACTTAACATGGCAGATGGATCATGTGTACAAAAGGCATCTGCAGTCAAGAGTCACTCGATGCATATTCATGAGTTGGTTGACACTCTGCCAACTATCGACCAACCGTCAATCAAAATGTTGATCAAGTATCAATCTGAAGTCGACCAAGTGTCGAGCAGGATGTCAGTGGAGGGTATTGATCGACACTTGACTGTGGATGCCTTTAGTACACATGATCCTGACAGGTAATTACAAGAAAACCACAAGGGATCAGTTTGGTTAGTGCTGAAACCAATTCTTAAAGATCATTGGGTCTGGCAAAAGCACAATCTGACTGGTCAATTTTAGTTATGGGCTACAGAACCTGCTTAGTTGTGTAATAAAAACTTAAAGTGGTATTTACTACAAACCTCATTGAGTGCTGGTTCTTTGGTCTTATGCACCTCAGCTCGTTGTTCAGTATTAAAATTAAAGGGTTCTACTTCAGTGAGTGGCTTCTTAGGTTCCATATACACTCCCAATGTTCCATTGCACTCAAATATTTTGCGATTCAGTTCAGTTGCCTTGAACTTGTAACTGTTCAGAGAAAAAAGACAATTAGATGGAGGATTGATAATAATGGAATAAAAAAACTTCATTGTCAACTTCAGCACTAAATTAATGGGAGACAGCATGTCTATTACAACATACTGTAAAATTCCACTTTAAAGCCCTGGGCTTATATAACTTCATAAGAGTTTTAGGTGGGTTTATAAACGGGGTAGGGGGCTCAGAATAGGTGGAATATAAAAAAATGCTTCAGAACAATGAGATAAAACATACCTGAGAAATGTAGTAAAGCTAACAAACCATTACAATTAGAGCTATTACCCTATAACTTTTGATTAAAAATTTTGATGTTGGTAAAGGAATGCAAAAGGAACATACTTATACATTAGATGTCTTTGTTAGCAAATAGAAGGACTTATATCCAGGGGGGATTTTAGTAGCCTGATTACAGGCACTTGGTCATTGCATAGTGTTGCTTTGACTCCCTGCCTTCTTTACTGTTTCCACCAATCGTGAGCCTAGAACCTGAAAACTACAACACAACTTCTTCATAACAAACTTCAGCTGTCTTGATTGTGAAAATAAATATTACAGTCGGACCCCTACAACAATGTACATGTAATTAAAATTTCCCGTTCAAATTCCCCATTTTTTTTCGTCATTTGAACTTAAAACTATGTTCCCTCAACCCTGGAATTGCCCTTCAGTCATTTATGATTGGCTTTCTCAAACTCACAATTTAGAACTATTTTTTATTTTGCCTGAGAGTTTGAAACAGCGAGGTTCAACTGGAGTTTTTGCATTGAGTGTCAAGCTACCTCTTCATCTCTGCTTCTTGTTGCCTCTCCTGTTCTTCTTTACTCATGCAATCAGAAGGAAGAGGTCTTGTTCTCTGTTTTGCCTTCAAGTTTGGTGTCTTTGGAGCTGTTAGCTTCTGAGAAGTCTGCTCCTTACTGGCAGGAGGGCCTGGGTTCTGTTCCTGCACAGGTTTGATGCGGAAGCGCTCAGGAGTCTTCTTCTGCCACTGGTAGACTTTCTGCGCCATGGATTGGTATTGCCCACAGAGGTTGTCATCGTTGTCAGGTTCTTTTCGTTTTTTGGATTCTGTCATCTTAAATGGCACTGGTACAGTGGGTTTTCTATTCTTGAAAGTCTGATGGAATCAAATATGTCATGGCTTTTATTATAAGGCAGTTTTAAGCATTTACCTCATAAGAAAAATGTAGGTTGTTCCCTTACACAGAATCAAAATCATAACAAAGAGATTATTGTTAGCATTGCTGGCAACCAAGTTCTAATTTATAGTGATTTCTTACAGGAGATGACAACTCCTACAGTGCACAAACTGTTCGACTTGCAAAATCAATAACACATCATTGGTATACACTAGGAATGGAAGCACCTGGTTGCAAGTTTCAAGCTTGATGTGTTCTCTGTAAGGAAAGAAAATATTTACTGCTACATTCATTTATCACTTACTGGTGAAGGAGGATGTTGCCTTAGTGTACCAACAAAGTTCTTTCCATTTTCTGCGGCACTTGCATGAGCGTTATGTGCACTGGGGCCAAGCCTGTCATCTGTTGCAAAATGGAATTCTTGTGGGCGAGTTAGGTTGTCAACAGCTGACCTACAAGGCATGTATGATTGCCCAGCTAGGGCTTTTTTCATGGAAATTTTGTTCTGTTGTAGTTTCTCCATGGTTTCTTTTTGTTTCTGTGCAATAACCTGAAGCTCATTCTCCTCTTTGGTTTTCTGTACTTGGCTTGTGGCTATCTTAGATTGAGGAGCTCTCCTGGAAATTGAAGGCAAGGAAAAATATGTGGTCAGATCATTTCACTGTATAGTCAGATAAATCCACTTACATAAACAGTTGGCTAATAAAATGTTTGAGTTTGTTGATATATTGTTTCACTAGTGCAGTTCAAGTGTAAGTTCTTAGTGCTGCTCACATAATCAATCAGAATGATGATAGGTTTACTGGATTGATAGAGTATACATTATGTACACTGCATGTTGATTTGACTGTAAACATGACCTAACACTGTTCACACTATCAATCAAGGCGACAAACTGCTTAGGTGATAGATCAAGTCTATGACGTTTATATACCTGATCAAAATCGGAGGTGGTGGGGTATTTCATTGGTCTTTATATTAAACAATTAGATGATGAGCTTGAGATTTCCATCACATGATAGTTGTCTCGGGCTGTGCTCTCATCAACTGTCATGCATAGAAATCAAGGGCGAATAATCTAATTGTTTTAGTTCAAAACGTATCTAAATCCACTTCACAGACACTATGGAAACGCCAAGAAGCGGCGGCATTTTGTCAACAAGGGTACTGCTACGCTTCTCACTATCTATCACAGAATAGATAGCGAGTAGCGTTAAGCCAATTAGAGAACAGCATTCACAATAGAACACTAGTAGATTTATACTAAAAAAAAATAGAACATTACATTGACACTTGGAGATAAGAACTTTCTTTTCTTGTGTCAAAAATGTTTCACTCATGACACATTTTGCAATTCTTGAAGAGGAATTTTGTATCTCCACGTGGCCATGTACTCTGTAATACCCTCTAAAATACCATCCTTTGAATAACTGTTACATGATGGTATACAAGCAAAAACCAAAAGTACTACTCAAAACGGCTGAAAATGCACTGCATTTTTAGACTTAACATTTATCTTTTGCCAAATATTCTCAGGCATACTGAGTAGTACCACTACAACAATGAGATAACTTTACCTCATAAATGTTGGCGTGTTAGGAACAGTGAGTGTCAACGGCGCTTTTATTTTAGGGGCCTTCCTAGAAACAGGATGACCATCAGATGAATTGGACACGGTAGATGCAGTTGAGCAGGTAGACAAAGTTCGCAGCCGAGCTGATCTTCGTTCAGGTTCCTTCTTCTCACGTTTCCTAGCAAAAGCAGGCAAGCTAGTTAATGAAGTAATTCTTTAATTTGTTATTTAGCGCAAAAACCTAAACAGCTAACCTCTTAATTCGGGGTTGTGAAGCTGAAGGGGCCGTGTTTTCCTTGGTTTCTTTGTTAACACTGGTCGTTGTTTTTGCCACCCAGTCTGACCAAGAAGTAACGATGTTTTTCGGAACTTGCTTTTGAGGAGAATCCTTTGCTGATTCTACATTTGCTTGCGGATGTGCGGGTTCTTGTTCAGTCTGTGGAGACGATTTCTGATTGTCCTCTTTCGGGATTTCCTGGAGTTCGGACGCCATTTTGTTGACTGTGTCGGTGGGTTCGTTTGATTCCTGATCACTTGGTTCTTCTTCAATGAAAACGCCGCCTTCGTCAGCTCCTTTCTCATCTTTAAACAGAGAAGATTTGTTAAGTCTTACGTTAAAAAGAACTCCACCGCGAAGAAATCACATCGAAGCAACAACTTACCAAACCACTTGTCTGCTTCAGGGTCTAGTTGCTCGGCGCCCTTCAAGAAATCCACAAACATAGGCGCATCGTACTCATAACTTGGATCAACAAATGCATCCATTCTCGTAAACTAAAACTTCTAAATGTCCTGGAAACAGTCTTAGTTACTCTCAGTAACGAAACAAAAAGGAAACATATAACTCTAGAAAATAGCACGGATTCGGACAAGAACGCTCGCTTGTTTGATCGTTAGATTTGAAACTGACCGCACTAATGTGACGCTCACCTAACGAGCATTCCCATTGGTCAGTTATTGTTGGCCGGACATAAAAGGTAATCATAACCATATTAGGGAGTCATAAACATTCAATATGGCGGGGATTTCGGAAACAAATAGTAATTTCTAGCTAATTTGAGACAAAACATCGAAAATAAGGGAATTTTTTCAAACAAAGGTATAAAATGTCAAAGAAAAAGAGGTAAGTATTTTGGGAATCAATGACTCGAGTCGCAAAAAGACGAAACCGTCGTCAAGAAAGACATCTAGCGAAAAGGTCATTTTCTTCTTTTGCTTTGGAGCTCTAAATCTAGTTAACTGAGATGTTATGTTTAAGTGCCTCACTCTGGGATACTTGAGGCTGATCAAACGATTCACTAAAAAGATAGAAAAGAACGTCAAAAAAGGCAAAAAAAAAATTACGAAAGCCCATCAAAATGGTCAAACTTCCCCCCCATGTCTGAACCTCCACTCCCAATAAAAAGGAAAACCTCTGCTAAAGGCCAAGTTTCTTGTCCTTGGCAGGATCGAAACTTCTTTGTCGTTAATTCTTTCATAATCTTGCTGTGATTGCCTGAGTGGTGTAAAATTCTTGAGTGGTCTCAGTTGAAGTCGTTGCAATGTCAGAATGTGAGACCAAATTTTAATTATTTGAGACCTTCAATATTGAAGTTCCTGAAATTTGATGTGGCAACTTAATGTTCATCACTCTTTTGAGTACTGACTTGTCTTCTGGAGTTTGTACAAATATGGTCTCCCAGGCAGTGTTATTCGGTTTTTTCTGTTTTCAATTCTAATCATAGATATATTATTTTGCCCTGATATTAAAATCATGATTCAATTCTCAGGTGACAGTTATGAATGATCCCTTGAAATTCCTGCCTATTGATGTCACAAAAATACGAGCACAAGATGTCATTGTGGTGGCAGCAGTTTGCATTGCCGTATTTGTGTTCAGAGCTCCTAATGTTTGGGAGTTTCAGCCTTCCTGGCAGCTAGACACTGTTTCTGATATCAAATACCAAACAGGGAAAAACAGGTTGTAAGTAGTACTGCCGTGCAAGTGCAGTTTTTAAAGTCCAGTCAAATTATAATTTTTAGAGACATCACACTTCACATTACAACAATGCAGACAATATAAACAGGAACATATTAAGTAATTGTTTTTCTTGCACATCTATTTGCCCTCTTTGCATGAAGTCCTTGAACACAGGTTATCTTTTTCACATTTATCTCACAAAATACATAGTTCCAGAATCCATTATTTAAAATAATATTCTAAGTTAGTTTAACTGAATTATATTTGTATAACATCAACTTCTGTTGCACACAAAAGAACTTAAAGTGCCACTGAAAATTAAATTTACTTATTTGATAAAAATGTACCGGTATGTATTATTTACAGGCCTCTGCCCATTATTACAGATCTAGATAGTGATGGAATTAATGGTAAGCTATTACCCATTGAGTTACATTTGTTTTGTTCAACAGTAGCTCTGTTTTCTGTCTACCAATCAGCTGTGGGATTAACTTTTTTAATGTCATTTTAATAGAGTTGGTCATTGCGACTGAGGATTCAAGACTTAAAGTATTGATGGTACCTCCGCAGGAAGACCATGAGTTGCCATCCACTCTACCTCATCTTCACTTAAAGGTACTAAAAAATGTCTAGTTGCCATGGAGTAAATTACGTGTTATGAATTTTCCTTGCTGCTAATCTGTAACATGATCTTTCCAGACAGAAGTGATGCTTGAAAGTAATTCATCCAAACCAGCTTTGCCTGTAGCTCTTGGAGCTGGATGTGAACGTAGAAGTACTTCATCCCTTGATGTTTGTCATCAGGTGATGTGTACTCTTTTATTTTTTAGTGTGTGTTTGTTTGTTTGTTTGTTTGTTTGTTTGTTTCATTAGACACACATTTAGATGTTGTTTTGCTCTCACTAGGTCATAATTTCTCCAATAAAATTCAATTTTTTTGGCAGTAGGACACTTTTTGGCCATTTTTTTTTTTTTTTTGCGGTATCAATATTGTTTACTGGGTGTTATGCTGCTCAAGCCAAGGCCATGTAATATCCAAGGTGTCTCTCAAGATAAAACACCTTGTGGCAGGACAGACTATGCACTATTCTTTGATGCATCAATTCATCAACCAAAGACATGTTTGTCAATTCCACAACATTTTATGCATTGGAAACAGTACAGCATAGCATTATTATATATTACAGTTGAAAATATAAATTATGTGATGAACAATAGAAACAACATCTATAACTGTTCAAAGACAAAAGCATTCTTGAGTTTAGATTTGACGATTTTATTACACATCTAGTGTGATTTTTTTTTTTTACAAAATTTTCAGTTTGAACAATATTTCCAACAATATTAAACACTTCATTTCAAAAATGATGGTTGATTCAAAGCTCAAGATAGCAGTTAGCTCACTCTGCTAACATCCCTTGGAATCCAAGATAGCGACTGACTTTTAGTGATTTCTTTATGTTTGTAGATTTTAGTGGTTGTAACAGATGATGGGGTAGTGCATTGTTTCACAGATCAACTGGAGCTTATGTGGAAGGCTAACATATTCACAGACCATAAACTTTCAGATTTAGGATATTTCAAGTAAGTTGCTATTGATAGTCCATGCTGTTTTTGTTTTGATCTTCAACCAGGACTGCCATTTAACTGTGGAAGATAACTGACCATACAGCAAAAGATAACCTCCTTGTGGTGTCATCTTTTAGTCACAAATTTCTGATCTTCCTCACTGCAGTTCTACCCTGTGAGCAGTTGGTTTCTCCTGCACCAAACGAGAAACCAACTGCTCACAGGGTACTGCAGTTCAGTTGCCTATCATCATAGTTTAAAATGATCCTGACCCGCAGGGTGCAAAGAAAACCACTTTTCAGGCTGGTCCTTTGGTCAATCTCAAATAATGAAGTAGTGACCCAGAAATCATTCTCACTAGCCCTAGAACATTGCATCTGTCACAGAGTTTCTGTAATTTAAATTTTTGGCAAAAATGATCCAAAGAATTTGTTTCCTAAGAAATTTCATTGTGCAGTTCCAGAAAATATCCATACTCCCCCCGCCCCCTTAGAAAATTTGCAGGGGTTGGAGGGGGTCTAAGAAAAAATCCATCACATGGGGGAGATATGGAAATTTTCTAAAACTACACAATTGCTATTGGGTAAGTGATGGACAAAATCCAATAGTCCAGCTGGAAGATCCACTAGGCCCTGGCTATCAGACAGGACTTTCTTTCCACAATGGACTCTGCTCTCAGCTCTCCTTTTGATGTTGGAAAGCATGATGGAATGATACTTTCCCCTTCTTTTGTTCAGACATCAAGCCAACCAAAATCAATTAATCAAATTTTGTTGTTCTTGTTGAGCACCTCATCTGTTTTAAATGTCCACACTGAATATAGTGGTATTAATTCAGATCCTTCTCGTATAGCAGTCGAGAGTATAAGGGTGCAATAATTTACAAATTGACAAGGGGGAGGTGGGAGAAAAGAATGTTCTCCTTTGCTCCCTCCTCTTTTTTTAAGTTGGCTCTGCCTTATACTTCAAGTTTTCACATGCCTCATGGTAGAAAGTTTTTGTGGTTCTAGCGTGTTGTTTTCATCGGCCTTGTTGAATTCTTTAGTAAGCTGTCTTTGATTCATTAAGTGTTTCATTTCACTGGTTTAGTGTTTACTGATTGATCTTAATTAAAACAATTGCAGGGAGATCGCTGTGCTTGTTGTACCAGACTCTGGTCTGGTTTTGATTGGAGGCAAAATGGCTAATGAACAGCAACAGCAAGACCATTTAGAGTAATGATGTCTAATTTTAGAACTTATTACTAGTTACTGACTTACGATGACTTAGTTAATAGATTAGAATTAAGGGAAAAGGGTTCTTACGTTCTGTTTTTTCTATCTGAATGGTTTCCAACCCATGGATAAGATATAATGTGGTATGTGTGTAAGAGTTTTTGCTAAACGTGATCGACCGCAGGAGACCTGGAGGAGAACAGTGAAAAGGGAGCTTAGGTGGACCTGGGGGGGGCCTTTCTCGAAAGTCCCGGTGCCTTTACGGACCCCAAGCCATATTTATAGATCTAAATCTAAGGAATAGTAGAACGGGTTTTAGCTCAAAGACCAGTCTATTCTGTTTTGCTTCCTGATATTTTTATTTTTTGAATTTCAAACTGAAACTATTTATACCAAGATCTTGAATGTTAACACGGCAAACAAAAAACAGCTTTTCCGAGCCGGTACCTTAGTACGGGGGCTTTCGAGAAAGGGGCCCGTGGGCAAAGGCAGCATCGGCTGCAGAGGAGAGGGTAGCCTGGAGGCAGAGAGTCTTTGGTCCAATTATCCACCCGGCGAACAGACAAATGATGATGGGGAGGAATCTTTGCTAAGGTCTAATTGGTTAAAAATTACGTGAAATTTTTTAATCGATTGAGAAAGACGGTGGTTTTTGGCCATTCAGGAGTCAAACTTAAACCACTTGCGACTCGGCCGATTCACGTTTTCCCGCACTTGCGTCGGTTGGTTGTTTTTGCTTGAGGTTCCTGCAGTCCTTTTAGCTGGGACAAGTTAATACTAATTAGAAATCAAAGTTAAAAGGCTTCAAGTAACATTTTGCTGAGTTCTTGTGCGAGCAATGTTTTGTTTACTAATGTGCTGTGTTGCAGTTCGTTGCCTAATTCGAATTGTTTAGGGAAAATATGTTTCTCAAACTTGTCCCACCACAACAAATGAATAACGATCACAAACTTTCTCTTATCTGTAGGCATAACCATCGACACAACTTGTCCACTGGTCTTACTGCAGAGGAGGTGGCTAAACTACCACCACGACGCCATCGTAGTGTTAAAACGGTTGGTAATAATTTGTACGCAGTCCCTGTTTAACTTCCTTGATCATCTGGCTAGAAGAAAAAAATGCGCTTTACGCTTCTTGCTTGCTTCTTGATCCCTACATACATTTCGTAGTTAGCCAATCAGAAGCCGTGCCTACCGTCCTGATATCCTGCGATTTCAAGTCACTGATCTCATATAGGATATTACGGTCACTTTCAAGTGAAGTAGCCTTGACTAGACCAAACTCGCCTGATATGCCGCCGAAGCGTACCAAAAAGGTACCATCATTTATTAGAAATATCAGGCATGATTTAAAAGGCGATGTTAAAAGAATGCACATTAGCCCACCGCCTTGTTGGCTCAGTTTGTAGTTTTACTGTGTAGGAGGTCGAGAGTTCGAGCCCCATACCGGACCAACACTCAGGGTCTTAAAATAAGTGAGGAGAGTGTGCTACCTTTGTAAATTACGTCTGTAAATGGTTAATTGGATAAGAACTATAAATCATAGGTCCCGTCTCCCACATATTCTGTATACGTGATTATCAGAGGACGTTAGAGAACCCACACGCTCATCGCAAAGGGTAGGGTACGTAGTTCCCGGATGTTGTGGTCTGACCAGTCACCTTGTCTCAGGGGTTGGTGCTTCACATAGGGTAAACCTCATTGCACCTTTCGCCCGTGGACAGAATTGTCCAGGAAAATTGCTATCATGATGTCTATGTCTAAATGCAATACATGACGATTCCTCTTGTGCAAGAGCCGCTCTTTTGTAACTGTTGGCCTTTACCACGGTGCTTAAGCTGAACAACGAGCTTGCAAACGGGGACATGTTAATCTACAATCATGGACAAAAGTCTTGGGACAAATTTGCACTTTTCGCGCTTTTGCGCACAAGCCAGACTCTAAATAAATACAACTTCACCTGCCTAACCTCGCCCCCCGCCCCTCAAAAATTGAAAATTACTGCCTGCAATTTCTTCTGACTTTCAACATTGTATGGGGTGGGGAGGGGAACAGTAACGCGTTTTTAAAAGGAAAGCAGCACTTTTTTCAAACTTCAGTAATAAAACACAGATAATTCGGTAAATTGAATAAGTGTCCCAAGGACTTTTGTCCACGATTGTAGTTTAACTGTCTGTCGCTTATTTTTTGGTCAACGGCAGGTGACAGAAGAAAAGGAACACTTTTCAACGTACGCCTTTGACAGCAAAACAGGGGCGGCCCGCTGGAAACACGAACCAGGGGACTATGAAACAGACAGAATATCCAGAGAGGTACTGATATCAACTTTACTAACTGGGCTTAATTTACTATCGAGATTGTCGGGAAAACAAGTACAAAGTTAACGTTAATTGAAAGCGTAAATGGTTAAGAGAGGAACTGGGAGGGATCAGTTTCTTTCCCAAGAGCTCGACCCAGACCTCTCGTCTCAATAATCCAGTCCACCGCGCCTCCCTCTCACATTCTTTTCTGATTATTTCCCGGCAGGATCTTGTGTCAGCTTACCATTTCAAGCTGGCTCTTCATTCCAGTCAGTACCACGTGGGTGAAGTTCACTGGAGTCAATACTCCGACTCACTAATCGCGTCTTTACCCTACAGATGGCAACATCCCGCCGACACTGAGCTACAAACAGCTCACTTTGTTAAAAAGCACCCCGCACCCCCATCCAAAACACCAAGAAAAGATTTTAAAACAAGCGATGGACCACACTTGAAAAGAGAAAAGCCAAACGCTGTGGTTATAAAACGTGAAAAGTCCATTGAGGTGTTAAGCCTCGACTCTGGGCAACCCCTCTGTTCCTACCCAGTCTCCAAGGATGTCACAAGTGTAGGTGACGTAAACGGCGACAACGTCATAGATCACGTGACAACCTATTTTACGTCAGAGAGTGTTGTCCAATCAGAAATCAGTCCGTGTTCTGCTGTTGTGACGTCAGGAGCAAAGACTTTGTTCAGTGGGTCTATTTGCCGCGCTACTTCGACATTGGGAAATTTTTTTGATTCGATCGATGAGGCAGATTTCCGAGATGAACCCATGCCAGTGTCTCCGTTGCTTGTGCCAAGTCCGCCGGACAGAACAGGGATTTTCAGCCATCTGTCAGGGAAGACGTTTAAGCGACAGAGCATCCGAAGTTTTGATAGTGTCTTTGTAGTTGCGTCCGGACTACTGACGAGTTTTGGACCGTACGGAGAATTTAATTGGCAGGTATGATCTTGAATTTGCGAATCTATATGTCTGGATTTATGAAAACCGTGTTAAAGAAATTTCTCCCTGCTTTAAGTGTTTTTTTTTCCTGTAAAGAAGACGATCGAAAAGTCAAAAGGAATTTTCCTCTGCTCTCTTTTCTTCCTTTTTGTACTCTTTCCCTTTTTGGGGTCGCTTAGAGTAATTTTTGGGCCTTTAGGGGTCGTAAAACCTAAGTGTGTAGCACACTAAGGGAAAAAAAAAAAACCGCACTTTTCTTTAACCATGTTTTCATAAATCCAGTCGTATATAACTGGACATGGTGAGTCAAATGTAACTTATGGTTTTTAGTGGACAAACCCAAACCCTCGCGGAATCTCTCTTTAAGCATTGTTTCTTTGATAGAGATGACTGGTTGGTGGAGCTCTTTTCCGAAGGGCAACCCTCCTGTACCTTGCAGTAACGTCAGCGCCTTAAGATGACTAGGGCCTGACTTTTTCTATCTTTCCAAAGATACCAGTACACCGTAAGTCAAACATGAACGTGTTAAAGCGACCTTTTTGGGGAACTAGCAGATCACACCAACACTCTCTTATTTAGTTGCTCACTTTTAATTTCCAATGATCTCTTTTCAACTTCTGCTCTTGACAAACTTTATTCAACTCTGGTCATTGCAACTCCGATGCGTAGGTTTGGCCCGCGCTCTTATATCTGGATCACACCCGTGCTGTCAATCAGCTGTCTAATCCATCAAATTCGGAAATCAACGCTGATGTCAGTACATGCGCAGTGTTTTACTAGCATAAATGCGGCTGTGCCGTATGTCACCCTAGGTATGTGCCCTCGCAGAATTTACTTAGTGAAAAATCTTTTCATTCCTGAATTTCCACTATCAAGCGTAGGGTGTATGATCCAAATAAAACAGCACGTACAATATAAAAATTATCAAGAATAAGTTTACAGAATAAAATCAAGGAAAGGTGCCAAGGTCTCTAATGAAAGTTTTTGTTGAAAATTCTGTACGTCTTAAGTGTTACAAGAAATAGGTTTGCAAACTCCCAGCTTCGTGGGCGGGATTTCCAGTTAGAACTATCCATCTCATTAAGTGAACGTGCTCTTGGTACAAACACATTCTAACGAGGTGCCGCTGCTATTGCAAAGAATCTCTTCTTTATTTGGGTCGAAGTGTGAACTAGGAATAAAGTAATTAAACATCGCTATCAAACTCCCTGAAAAGATCAGTAAAAAGAGCAAGGTTTGACTGAAAAATTGGATAGGAGACTAAAAATAAGTGGAGTCCAAAACGACTTATTCCAAAAAGAGCGCTTCCAAATCTAGATTTCAATTTTTATTTCATTTTCTCGATCGACACCCGCGAGTAAACAAACGAGTTGCTGGACAACGCAGCTGGACCGAAGACATGTAGTGCAGTAACGGTGCTCGCAGAAATGAATGTACCAAGGTATTTTACCAAGAATCGGCTAACAAATTATTTAAGTAGATACTGCATTCAAAATAGTTAAGTTACACGGTACCATTTCCAGTGCAACAACAGCTAAGTAATTTACACATTTTTCGCTGAAGAACGTGTTCCTATTTCTATAAACATTACCATTACCTTTTGACCCATTATTACTCACGAATATATATGGTTGGGAATTTCTATCTTGCTTGCATTGTTATTGTTTTACAAACGTTTTAGCTAAAAAAGAGACTTGAAAACCTTGGCCAAGCTTTTTAGTCCTCCTCAATCGTCTCTAATCTTCATTCGTTTCCACACTCCAAACGCTTCAAAGAGAGCTTCCGGAGAAAATTAAATGCAAGCTTCTAAAAATTGGTAATGCTTGTGTTTGTTTGGTTCTTTATTTTTTCCTACATTTTTTTTTTTTTTCATCACAATTGATTTTAAACTCAAGTCGAACACTTGATATCTTATATTTCAGCATATGCATCGAACGCAGGATCTCTGGGTTAAATGCAAATGCTAAAATTTAACTAGATGTAATTAAAACCAGAAAAAACGAGAAGAAAAATACAGAAACTTCAACTGGAAGCAAACTACAGGCATTTCAACTGGAAGCAATTGGAGCATATGAACACACAGAAAAAAAAGAAAGAAAGAAAAGAAAGCTACATGACATGTAGACGTGTGTTTTTCTATTTCTCTTTTCCTGTTTTCTTTTTTTTATATATGTAAATTGCAGAGAAAAAGAAAGAACGAAAAGAAAGCTACATGACATGAGCACGTGTGTGTGTTTCTATTTCTCTTTTCCTGTTTTCTTTTTTATATATATGTAAATTGCAGAGAAAAAGAAAGAAAGAAAAGAAAGCTACATGACATGAGCACGTGTGTGTTTTTCTATTTCTCTTTTCCTGTTTTCTTTTTTATATATATGTAAATTACAGAGAAAAAGAAAGAAAGAAAAGAAAGCTACATGACATGAGCACGTGTGTGTGTTTCTATTTCTCTTTTCCTGTTT
>Ga0126339_10001171_pt1 | contig 17132 bp, 12 predicted proteins | sample OrbTmetagenome_2_FD_92532 | JGI IMG/M metagenome (GOLD analysis project Ga0126339, IMG submission 92532) | Coral microbial communities from Petempiche,Puerto Morelos, Mexico - Orbicella T R C metagenome | ecosystem: Host-associated > Invertebrates > Cnidaria > Coral | place: Petempiche,Puerto... | reverse complement strand
ACACCCAGGCTTTTGTCTTTTGGTTGTTTATTACCTTGCTTGTTGAGTTTTGATCTCACCCCCCCCGCCCCCCCCCCCCCCACAACCTCCTAACCCAACCCCGAACAACAGAAAAATGTTATAGCGCTTCTTTCGCTTTGCGAGGTCAAACCTATTTTATTAACTAATTAGATCATAAGTTCGAGGTTTCTAAGCCTTTCAGGTGATAATTTTTGATTACTTCTCTACGTTGTAAGTAGAACAACATGCGTTATAGAAAGATCTCACACGATAACTTGCAATTTTGCATGTACGCAGATCGGTTTTGTCAGCAATTTCGAGTTTTTAATGTCACTTAATGGTAGCCGTTCGTCTTTTCCTCTTCTAAGGATTTTTCTTATTGAGTAGTATTTCTTAATCTTCCTCCAAAACTTCAGAAAAACGAGAAAATATCAACAATTTGTAGACAAGATCTCAAGAGTCACTGGTTGCGCATTTATGGCTTATAGTGAACGATTGCTCCACCAATCAGGCTGCAGCATTTGGTAAAATGGTAGAATTGTACTAATTAGTGTTATTCACAAACGTTTCCAAACAGCTTCGTCGTGCGACAATCCAACATCCTGTCACGGGGAATCTTGAACATGCGTCCTACCGTATAAGCAAAAGGTTGGTTACTGCTGTTTTTATCAGGTTCATTCATATTTGGTGATTGCTTGGAGCAGAGATTCTAGGGATGATTTTTTACAGGCTAGAATGTGAAGGCTGTTTTCATCCTACGGTCCCGATTGCCTCAGTCGTTTAGAAAACCTGCGGGGATAATTTTTTTTTTAAACCAGTGACTATTGGTAATCCAAAGAAATAACCATAATTTTTTTTGACTTTGTAACCTAAATCTGGTAACAACAACAACGACTTTATTTTCTGAATTCAGATAATGCCAGGTAATGTCTAACTGTAAACAAGGTTCTAATAATTCTCAACTGACGGACTGTCTGATTGACGGACGGATGCACGAACTGAATGACTGACTGACTGACTGACTGACTAACGCACTGATGGACGGAGGGAGGGAGGGAAAGACAGACGGATGGACTGACTGACTAACTGACAGACTGACTGACGGACAGACGGACGGACACACGGACTGACTGACTGACTGACTGACTGACCGGGACCTTACTGACTGACTGAATGACTGGCTGACTGACTGACAGACGAACAGACGAACAGGCAAGTGATGAAAGAAACTAGCCAACGAACCAACTGTTGATCGACTGACTGACTGATGGACGGACGGACAGACGGACGGACGACTCACCGACTGATCTACAGACAGACAGACTAGCAGCAAAAGAAACTAGCCAACAAACCAACCGTCGATCGATCGAAGGAACGAACCGACTAACCAACCAAAGAACTGCGCTATCTATTTACGTAATTATTTATGATTTTAACTATCGATCAAATATGAATGAGCCTTTGTTGATAACAGCTGTAACATCTTCATATGCTCGCTTTATAATGGCTGACAATGCAGAAAGACAGTTGAATCCACGCTAATAGACTTGATTTTACGTTGCTCTGATATCTGATGTAACGCGTTATACTGTAGAGCTAACTGAATGTTTAAAGCGATTCTATATGATTTTCCAGACTTAGCGCTAAATTCTCAGAGATAATGAAGCGAAATATATTACAGCCAATCTTGAACTAATAAAATATAAACTTACATGATAAACATTATCATAACGTATTGTAGATTTGAAGATTCTTCATTTAAACATAGGATCATGAAGGCTGAATATAAGGCTAAAATAAGACATTCTATTTTTTTATTTAAAAAAAAATTGCACTTCATATATTTAAGTAACGGTGATTGTGGCAAAGATGAGAACATCAGGGTCTGCAAAACGTTATCTGGGCCGTGACCGAATGTTCCTCAAGCGTGACAATCGTGACAGCCGCGTCGTTATGTTACGCTCGAGAAGCGTGACGCCATAAATAACAGTAGTGACGAGCGTCTGATAGAAACATCTCCAATTTAATATCGAAAATGTCCATCGAGATAAAAACCATTCCTTTTAATTAATGAGAAAGAAAATTAATACATTTTAACTTGATCAACAATAATCAACAGATGATAATTGTAAACTTTGAAAGTTAAAGTAACGTTTGAATTGACACTTAAATGACAGTGCTGTAAAGTGTTCTGCAGCTTATTGATTGGTTTTCCATCCGGGAAATTAGTACTGATTTTATTACGGACCCGTATGTGAGAATTTCTTGAACCCGCAATTAGGTTGTTTACTGTCTGTTGTTCCCTTTTCTGAATTTTTATATTTTGTTTGTTTGTTTGGCTTTTTTGTTTTGTTTGTTTTTGTTTATTTGTTTACTTGTTTACTTCCTGTAAGTGGCTGGCTGAAGGACGAGGACCACGAACTCATCAGACGAGTGAGTCTGCGCATTGAAGATGTAACAGGCTTGACTATGGACACTGCTGAGGAACTACAGGTGTGTACTGTCAAGGGAAGGGTAGGAAAAATATTACCACTGCTGAAAAAGGGCGATCAATTTGATTGCTAATTGGTCTCTATTTGATCGTTACAATTTATGATTGGAAACTTCTAATCCTCCAAACTGCTCAGTAATGTTCAAAACATTTTAGAACTTAGGAAACTGAATGGTTAATTGAGTAATTTCAAGGATGTTTGAGTGGGTAGGAGGGAGGGAGGCTGAGTAGAGAGGGTGCCTTTAATAGGCCATTTCCTCGTTGCTTTTTGCCTCTCTTTCAAAACGAGTCCTCTTGCAAAACCTTTCTTATCAAATGAGTTTGATTGGCATGAAAATGAACTTATAGATGAAACCCTTTTTCAAAACAATGGTTTCGCACAACAATGGTTTTAACACAGAGGCAAACGGCAACTCGGAAATGGCCTATTTCGCAAAACACCAGCCATGTCTGGCTGTTTACTGGGTCATGCCAAGAGAGGCTGAAGGGTAACAGAGTAAATCCCCCGTTAAAGGCCTTATTCCCAAGGGAACCCCTGTCAAGTTATTTTTAGATCACTAACCTGTTTCGGAAATCCCGAGGGGGTCTATAAACAGCCAATCATGTGACGAATTTTGCTCACGTGGATAGTCAGCTCAATCGGCTTTACGCGCTTTTCATGCTCCGCGCAACGTGTGTGATAATATTATCCACAGGGGAACTGGGTACCATGTCTAAAAATAACTTGAGAGGGAATGATTATTGATTCTCTTTACTCTTCATAATCTCTGGCTCATTTACATAATTTAATATTCCAGTTTCGACTTTGCTTACATATGTGTTTTAATTTTTTTTCTTGTAGATTGTGAACTATGGAATTGCTGGTCATTACGAACCACACTATGACTTTGCCCGAGTAAGAAAAATATTAAAGGCTTCCGTGAACAATTTGCATGAGGATAACGTGTGCACTCGTGTGCCCTCTGCAGCTTGTTAATTGTACAGTATGTTAACTCTGGTGCTGGGGTAGTCGTTACAGTAGGGCCCGGTTCGTACGTCGCATTTCGACGTCTGAATCGGCTGCTGCATTTCCGCCGCACGTTCGATTGGTCTTTTCGCATTATCCGACAGAAATGCGACACCGATTCAAACGTCAAATTTCTGCCGTGTTGAACCTAATACATACATCATGATGATGTATTGAGCATGCGTAAATTTGGTCTGGCCATAGAAAGAGAAAAAACATGGCCTTTCTCGTCCCCAGTCCTACCTGGCAGAAAGGCTCATTGGCTCGATAATCATGTTGCTGATATGCTAGGTGCGATCTGCTCAGACGACTACTTTGCAAGGACAAGTTGCAGTTTTAACCGGAGTTCTAACCTGAACATATCGCTACACATACTGCTGTATTGTCAGCCTTCTCCTTCTCGTTTGATTGACAATTTTTCGCAACAACCCTTCGTCGTTTAGTATCTTCGTCCGCCTTATTGGATACTCTACGTTTAAGACATTTTCCGTTGACTGACATGCGCGACACTGCAAAAATGTTGTGTATATAACTGCGATGATCAATCATGTCTTCATACGCGACAGTATTAATTTTGAATTAACTGCGACACAAGCGCGACGTATGAACCGAGCCTTAGCTACTCCCCTAGACCTGTGGCACCACTCGGCCACAATGTCTTCCATAACTATTTGTGTGCCTGTGTTTTTCTGTTATAGGGCAATGAAGATAGGTTCACGTCACTAGGTACCGGCAATAGGATTGCTACGTTTTTGGCTTACGTAAGTCAGTGCAAAATTCCCTTTTTTAAATTAAAATATGAAACAGATTAAGTAAAATTTGAATTGGATATAGAAGTGAAATCAATCCTTATGCAGTCGTAGAAGCTGTTTATACATTCTAGAATAATCTACACTTAAAAAGGTAAAAACTGTGCATTAAGAAGAACAACGGCCAAACAAATATTTTACTTCAATGTAATCAATTAAGGGCCTCGACAGACTTTAGACTTTAGCTTTAGATAATAGTTCCTGTCGATAGCTATTAGTGCTCGATAGAGGTTTTTCATACAGTAGAGGCAATACTATGTGTGGGAACCGAGAAAAAGAGTATCCCTGCATATATAAGAGTTTATGGCTTGACATTGCTGGAAGCAAACTTTAGTGAAGGCTTGGCTGTCGAAAGGTGTGTCACGGAATAAGAAAACCTCTTTTCTGAGAATTGTTCGTTACGACAACTTAAACTAAAAGAAGTTGTTGAGAACTTATTATTTTGCAATCATCTGTGGTAGAGTACTGAAACATAGTTTGTCCAGTATATAACAACTTTCAGTCAGAGGAGTTACGTCACGGTTTGCACATCTTCAAAAGTTCGTCGTTTGTAATCCGTGTTAATCTTCTCCACCCTTAACCATTCTTATTCCTTTATGGTTTATTATTATCTCTTTGGTGTTTGTCTATCTTAGTAAACTACTATTTTCAGGTTTCCTTCAATTTAAAAGTAGTTTTGTTCGTGGTCAAAATAACTCAAAATACCGTGACTGAGCTCTTTCAAGTGTCCTTGGTCCCGATTGTTCAGTGATTTTAACTCATTGTTCTCGTGTTTTCAGATGAGTAGTGTCGAAGCAGGCGGTGGCACAGTGTTCACGCAAGTTGGCACAACTTTATTTCCTAGCAAGGTAAGAGAGAAATTTGTTTAGATTGTCACGCAGTGCTCCCCATTGCGTGACGAAGTCGCGTTAAGCCTACAATAAATCGCATTAGCTTTTAAGAAGAAGCTACTTTTTCATCTTTATCAATAAGACCATTAATAAAAGCCTTTCAAAAACTATATTTAGGGCAACTGTGTCAGCCGCAATAGTCAAATAAGCTATCGAATGTTTGGTCTGGTCATAAATAGGGTAGGGAAAATCGCAGATTTTGGTCATAAATGGGGTAAGGGTTTTGGAAAGCGGGCCGCACACCCCACCCAATTTTTCTGGGAGTACCCCCCACCCCCACCCGGGATCCCGACGGAGTCCAGGGCAGTCGGAGTTCGCCAAGATGGTATTGTGTTCGTGTCAAGTTTGGGACTTCTGGCGACACTGAATCAGTACCGAATCGTACTGAAATCACAACTGGTTTACACCCACGATTTAAAGTTGTAATCCTAGCGCGAAATAATTCTCAGTGAAAATCCCGACAAACATTTCATTACGCCTGTAGAAATGTGACTGAAAGAGCTTCGATCGACCTTGAAACCTGCTTTAGATAGTCTCCATTCTCTAGTTCTTCTATAAATTCGTCGAGAGCACTAGTAAAATGTTAACCAGTAGAGATTGAACAGGCGCGAACTCCGGGAATGGGTGTTGGGGCGCGCTCGTCAGCGCTTTGCCATTATGACTGTAAAATAAACGGTGAACAGACTAACTTAAAATAGCACCAGAAGTTTAAAATACTAGCATCATAAACTTCTGATAGCGCTGATATTTTGCTTTTAACGATGGAACAATAGGGAGACGCTGCGTTCTGGTGGAACCTGAAGCGCAGTGGAGACGGTGATGATAGCACAAGACATGCTGGCTGCCCAGTATTGGTCGGCAGTAAATGGGGTAAGATAAGTAAATATGTATTTATTTGTGATATTAACCTCTTACTAACTGGACGCCAGGGCCGCACGGGAATATTGGTCCGAGCTCGTTGCAGTACCAACCGAGCGCAGCGAAGTCCGTACAAAAACTTCCGAGGGCATATATTGACCCGTGCGGCTCGAGCAAGCTAGTTTAGTAAGCAGGTTGTTATATGGCAGTCGGCTCTTGAATTTTCCGCTTTTCAAAAAGTGAGAAATACACGGCCTATTCCCTTCGTATATCAAAATCTGACCAAAAAGAACCAATCAGAACCCTCGGATTTACCTCAAGACTACCTTGCCATATAATAAATGGCGTTACTGACCAGGCGCGACGCCAAGAAATAAAACTATTAACCGTGTCCTAGTTTGTTCGTGTGAACCGAGACGAAATCGCGGACGAAAACAATAAACAACGCAATATTTACAACGTTTGAATCGAACAGTCATGACAAATGAGGGTTTCTTCTCTTACTCAGAAAAGGTTATTGAAATAGTCTTCAAGCGAGTTGTCCGGTCAAGTACAAACGAAGCCAGACGCTCTCTAGAACTGACCAATCGCTGTTAACACCCGTGTTACAGCCAATACTATCACGGCTAAACTGACCGATCAGTTTCAACGCACCAGAATTATAACACCATGAATCAATCCAAAAATGACTGCCGCTAGGATTCCTGAAACGTAAATCAAAATAAAAGTCATCTTCAGAAGAACTATAAACTTTGTAAAAGGTCAAGTTCTTAGAGGGTCTTGTATCTGATGAAAGCAAAACCTCAGAGGGATTTTTTTTATTTTTTTTTATTTTGTAATATCGTATGTTCATGTTTTACAGTGGCCAACAAGTGGATTCATGAACGCGGCCAGGAATTCAGAAGACGCTGTGGTCTTTCTCGACACGAGTAATACTGCTGACTGGAACAGCGGGCTCAAAATAACTTTTTTAAAATACCAAGATAACTAAATGGCGGTCGGTTATATAAATACCTATATTTCTACTGATATAATATTTCGGAGGCGTTTTTCGCGCCTTGAGTAGATTTTGTCTGTCACTAAAAATGGCCAACGTGTGATATCGCATATTAGCCTTCAGCACAGTTGTAAACCGCTTTCTGAAGCAAGTCGAGTTATTTCGCTTATCCTTTAAGCTTCTTAGAAATTCAGTTTTCAACCATTTTGGTTACACGAACGATTTAATTTTTTTTTTGGGGGGGGGGGGATGTTATAAAGCGCGCCGCATTTTGCCACATGACAGGAATTAAAGTTTTCCATAATTTCGATTTTAATTGACCAAGAACTAAAAAAGCCGACATAAAGATCTAACAACAAGAAATTCAAACCTGTCTTGAGTGGCATTCGCCAGTCAGGCATTGACCAATCACGTTTAAGACCAACAGAAATGGTGAGTTGACAGCGCGCGGCATTTCCCGCGCCTGCCCCATGTCTTATCCAGAACCCACATCTCCCAGTTCGTCAGCGTTGAACAGAGTGAGATCTGGGCACGAAATAGGCCCTGGCGTGATTGGTTTTTTAGTCATTCGACGTCTGCTTGGTTGATCGCGGTCTCTGTGGTGACTGACTCTGTGATTACTTGGTTCTAGTTTTTCCGCAGTTTCGAGTCACCTCTTGCCCCTAAAAACTGAAAATGAGTACAGGAAAAAACGTGCTGTTTTCGTAATAAGGTAGAAAATATCTTTACGCTGTCAAAGCCAGGCAACTCTACTAGTGTGTTAGAAATTGTACCGATCTTTGTTAGTAACCTTAGAGCGCTTTTCCTTTGACCGTCGAAAGTTATTCTTATTTGCTTTGGTTTTGCATTACAACGCTTTGTGATTGGTTTAAAAATATCGCGCTACTTTCTCGTCCAATCGGAAATAAAACCAAAATCGCGATTCGCCCATAACGTTTTCCCGCGCTTTTTATCAGCGGCTTGTATTTAGTTCGAGTTCTGATTGGTTCGCTTGATTGTCTGTGTGCTTTGTGATTGGCCAGAGTGATCACTGGGTTTGGGTTTTAAACACTCAATTCAAACCCGCTCTAGCAGAATAAGCAATTTTAACACTAGTGCCAAGGAAAGGGGAAAAAGGTGAATTCACGCGTTGCTTTGTGCGCGCTGAGGAACAAAGAACTAGAGATAGTGACTGTAGCTGAGGCATGAAACTGAGTAATGAAGAAATAATCGTAAATTGATAACAATACATAGAAAATAGTATTAGAATTTTATATTAGAATTTTATAATGTTAAATAAAAAGTAATCCATTCTTGTTCAAGTATTTTTCCAAGGCTTCCCTCTCAGGTCAATGACAAACTTTTACGAAATGGAAATAAAGTTTATATATTCCTTATTCTTGTGTCTCCTCTTTTTTTGTACATCCGGATGTTTCCGCCGCAAAGGATTGGAACCGACGCGGGTTACAGTTCCGGTGCAGGAACTTCGTCCTCTCTGCATGCGTTCCCTCGGAGATTTCCAGCGGTTCCCCGTGTATTCTCCTCTTCCACTGTACTACACATGGAATCCACGAGGGGTAACACAAGATATTTCTCAACATTTATAAGTTGGTGATATCCTCTCATGCTATGGGTAAATTGTTAAGTAAACGGAAGACAAGTGTTAAACTTTTGGTAGCATTAGGAATGCAACTCAATGTGGCCTGATCTGACCCATGTTGGTATATGTGAAGTGAAAAGTTGATCACATCATACCAAAAGACGATCAACGTAAGAGAGTTAATCCTTCCTTATACCCAGGGTAACACCTCGAGTTATTTTTATACATGGTACCCAGTTCTTCCGCGGATGCTACTTACGCGTTGCGTTGACGTTTTCATCGAGGTTTTTTTTTTTTTTGTTTGATATTTCTATATTAAAGAAGACAAAGGAGCAACTTCGCTGTTTTAATACATTTCGGAACTTAAAGACAGATGCACCCTGCCCACACATCATCAGCAGCACAACATGGTGTTATGACACCAGTAGTGTGAGCCCTGCCCAGACGTTGAAAACTGAACGTACGGCAGAGAAATGAACAGCCAAAGAGGGCAACCGAACTAACATGGGGAGAAATTTTCAGTAAATTCAGAGATTTTTTTCTTAACTCTGTCAAAGAAGAAGGTTTCAGTTATACATCAACAGGTGGAAAACAGTGCTGATTTAATTAGTGAACGACCAGCAAGCAGAGCCTTTTCTTACCGTAAAAATAAAATAAATAAATAAAAAATAAAAGCGTCTGCTTGCAGGCGGTTACTGAAAATTCCTTTTCCTCGGGCCAAGGCCCAACCGGTTAAGAAAGACTGGTGGCCCTGGGACTCAAATTGAATATTTGCATTGCAAATATCTTTTACACTTTTTCTTCGCTACCTTTGCACGAGGTTCTTTGGAAGTTTCTGCCTACAAACCTTTGCCTAATGCCGTGTCTACATGAGAGGAAATGTTCCCAAACGTGTCCCAGACACAAACTTTTGCTTGTGGAACAAACTGGAGGGAAATTCGCTCACTTATTCAAGAGCCAGAAACAGCAAGCGACCTCAAGATGAAAAGTGTCGTCTTTGACCGTCCACGGTATGTACACGTATTGAAAAATTTATGTTTTATTACTACTTTTGATTACTTAAATGGATGAAAAGACTTTTACATGCTTCGAGATATTAATTTAGCCAAAGTAAATCGATATCTCGTGGATTACATCTTTTGCACCTATCAATGTAAATCCCGCGGGAGGGGTGGGTGGGGAGGAGTGCGGGTAAGAGGCGGGGATTTATTTTCAGTGAACGAATTCCCCAGGGTGGGGAAACAAACGTTAATCAAGAGTGTAAAAAAAAACCCACTCTGGGGAAAAATAAAACATGAATGAACACTGGAAAAAGGGGTGTCTCTAAAACGGAGACCTCTAAAACGAAGACCCTAAGACCCTAAGACCCCAAAAACTCTAAAACGAAGACCCCCTAATTTTCTAAGCATTTTTACCTTTAGTGAAGTTCTGCTCCTTCTTTATGCGACCCGGGTTGATATATGTGAAGTGAAAAGTTGTTCATATCATACCAAAAGAAGATCAACATAAGAGAGTTAATCCTTCCTTATACACTGTACCTAAGGTAACACCTCTTGAGTTATTTTTATACATGGTGCCCAGTTCTTCCGCGGATGCTACTTGTGTGTTGCATTGACGTTTTCATGGAGGTTTTTTTCTGATATTTCAATATTACAGAAGACAAGGGAGCAACTTTGTTGTGTTTTATTACATTTCAGAACTTTAAGACAGATGTACCCTGCCCAGACATCATCATCAGCACAACATGGTGTTGGTTTCTGCCCGGACAATAAAAACTGAATGAACGGCAGAGAAATGGACAGCCAAAGAGGGCAACCGAACTAACTGATGGGGAGAAATTTCTTTTCTCCTGAGGTTCAAAAAATGTTGACCTTCATAAACTGAACTGGCCTTGAGAAGCCCAGGTTCAAATAATTATGAATTCTCCCTTCTTATTGTGATATACTGGGGATGAGTTGTGAAATTTATATACTGCACAATATTTCCTAGTTGCTGAGTTGCTCCACTCTCATCACTTGTCTACTTTATAAAGTATTTAATTAATTTGTCTGGAGAAAATTATTGACAACTGACAGATGGATCCAAAATGTTACTAATAAATCATGATTTGGTCTGAACTCCGTACTGACAACTGACGGAAGATTCCAAATTTTAACTGACAAAATCATGTTTTGATCTCAAAATCCTTACTGACAACTGACAGATTGGTCTAGAATTGATCCATATTTACCACTAACAGAGAGAATGAAATTTTAAGTGACCATTCTTATTTCATTTGCTACATCCTTACTGGGACCTGTCACATGGCTTGAAGGTAACAGGAAAGTGACAGGCAAGTCGTGTTTTGATCTCGACATTGTTGTCAACATTATTGTCAGATGTCTTGAAACTTTAACTGACAAATGTTGTCTTGATTACTACATCCTGACAGATTACTCCAAATTTTTAAGTTAATTCTTCAGAACTGCATATTTTCGCACCCGTACTGTGCACAATTTTCGCATCATCAGCACTCACAAGCGCTCGCACGCACACAGCATCATGCTAATCTCGACAGTGAAATAAATGCTGTTTTTTTTTTCTCAAATGAACACGGTGACCTTTTTCATTACAGAAGTTTGGTGTACAAATTATCTTCTTTAAGTTAAATTTTTTTTAAAAACAGAATTGTTTGCCACCAGATAGTTTGTTTTACTAGGTTGGCAGGGTAAAAGTAAATTGAGAGAGTACATTTATTGTAAATATTGTACTAGATGCAAAAGGAAAGCTTTTCGATAGTTATTGTTGCTGAGGCTGATCTTGGCCTGGGCTACTGTTTAAGCAACAAAAACAACAACAGCAAAAAAAGTTAATGAATCAAATAGTTTCACATTGTTTTTATTCATTTACCACCAGCATTTCTATTGTTAGATTCAAAGCCTGTGCTATAGTCTACTAACTAGTCTCCAACAGTGGCGGATCCAGGCCTTGAGCTAAGGGGGAGGGGGGCAGTTTTGTTTTGCTTGCTTTGCCAGCTTTTCTTCCTTCTGTGATTTCTTCTTTTTTTTACCCAAAATAAGGGGGGGCAGCCCGGCCCCCCCAGACACCTCCCCTGGATCCACCACTGTCCAAATTCAACTAAACATCTTTCCTCTCTATTTTAAGAGCCACAAAAATCAGGATGTAAATCAAAGGCATTATTAATTTAGTAGTTGCTGCAAATTAATGCTGAGGTTTTCTGATCCATTATCTTACAAAATCAGTTCATTGTCAAGCAAACAGGTGATGACAATTGAAAAGAACATCAATACAGGAATTCTTTAGCTAATGTATATGGGATAGGATGAAGAAAGCTTCGTGTAGTTGCAAAGAGAGTGCAAATATAATAAAAAGCTCAGTGTGATGTACATCACACAATTTTTTTTGTTTTTGCTTTCTTTCAGGATTTCTCAGTGACCAGATGATTTAGGGAAGATAAAGGCGAGGGCGAAGGCAAAGGCAAGACCAGACAAGACACCAGATGCAATATTAAGAAGTTAGGACACTAAAGAGAGACACACATGAAGCACAGAAAGGACCAAAGTAAGACAGATTGAGAGATTTTTTTCAAACCAACAAGTAGGGCATATAAGAAAAAGTCTTTTTCGAAGACTAAACGTTAGATTAGCGATGTTTTCCTCACAATTAAATAGAACGCAAAGGCTATCAATAAAAAAATGAACTCGCCCGAAGAATGAGTTACAGTTAGGTTTTTCGGTAAATGTTTCGTGAGCTTTGCTGTACAAAATTTTAATCCAGTTTTAATGCTTTTGTCTTAAAGTTTGTTCACGATACGAGAGCTTGGTGGATTGTGTGACTGATGCGTACGTGACTCTTGAACATCAGTGGTGTTGCGTTACATTAGCGGCCGTTGAGAATATGTTAACAAGGCTTTGTGTGGGAATTTCATTACACGGCATTGCAACAGGAGATTAACTGTTAATTTAGCAAATGAAGATTGTGAAGTCCTTTTGATATTTTGTTGGCTTGTTTAGATAAACGGTAAAGCAGCTGGGTACCAAAAGAAACTTTATTTTCTTTATTTTTTGAGTTACCAGTTAAAATACGGCAACATTCCTGAATTTGAACAATTCCCTTGCAAAACGTTATTGGCATATTCTCAACGGTCGTTATTGTAACGCAACACTACTGTTGTTCTATAGTCTTGTACGTTTCTATCATATGATTCACTGAGTTCTCCTATCGTGAGCTTCGTAAGTCTTTCATTTTCCATGAGGAGCAAATTTTTATAGTTAGCCCTCGTATTTAGAATCACAACTTTTTGCTAGTTTTCTTTGACGGACCAATTTCAGAATGGATTGCCTTGTCTTGTTTTTCCAAAATGACTCATGAAACCAAAAGTGATTTTAAAAAGTTTTCTCGAAACCAGAATTTATGAAAAATTTCGCTGCTGATTTTTTGTCGAGTTATTTCAAGCGTATTCCGTCGAGTTAGTTTTGTACAAAATCAGTTTCTCTTGTTTATTAAATGCTTTCTAAACATTGTCTTGACTGCCTAAATTTACTCTTAGGGTAACCCATGTCAAAATTTTAAATTTTCCCGCCAAAAAACTTAGAAAAAATGCGGGCGCTTTAAATACGCATGCGCCAATTTTTTAAAACAAATTTCTGTTTCAACCCATGTTTAAATATTTTTATTTTCACGCCAAAAAACTTAGAGCGCCTAAAAAACGTATGCGCCGTTTTTTTCTTTTCTTTTTTTCTGATATTTTTTAAACTGTATTATATCATTACACTTAACTTCTATTCAGTAAAGTCCTATATTATTCACTCAATAAAAGTAATATACACAAAAACGCAAACTTGTTTTGTCTTCTTTCGTTTCTTTTATTGACGTCAAATAACTTTAATTAAAATAATGACAAATCAATAAGTCTGAAGTATTTTTTAATTAGTTTATTGAAATTTGATTAAATTAATTACAAAGGTGTCATCAAAAAATTTGCCCTATATATACTAAGACTTTTGGCGGGAAAATTGGAAAAAATTTGCACAGCGTTTCCCCTGACAACTTCTTTGACAAAAATTTTAAGGAGGTACCTCCTTGAATTTTTCCCGCCAAAAAAAATCAACATATACCTTCTTGAACACAAACTAACGAAAATTTTGATTTCTGTCATTCAGGTTTTTCAAAACACCAAGATTTTGAATCCTGTAAATATTTGTTTGTGTTCAAAATGGTATATTCCATGATGATATCTTGTTAAATAGTCAGCCGTAAAACGAAATACAGTGAGAAAACCATTTACAAAAATAAGAAGAGCAAGTTAAAATTTCTACAACTGCAACATTTCTACACAACATTTGGAACATGAGAAAATTTCTAAATCGAAATATTTAAGAAAGTTCATAGAGCTGGGAAACTTGCTCTCCAACCATTAACTAAAGCGATTCTAAATTGTCGCCACCTCAATGTTGTGCAGAAACGTTGCAGTTGTAGACATTTTAACTGGCTCGTCTTCTTTCTGTATATAGATTTCTAGCTGCCTGTCGTTCACAGCTTAACTATGTAACGTGATGTCATCATGTAATATATTTCAAGAAGATAGCAAAGGCAAGTCATGAACCTGATTACTCCTACGAAATAATAAAAACCGCGAAAACTTCAATCTAGTCCTAGCGTTAGAATAATTTTAGAACTTCCGTCACCTTTAGCCGAGATCAAAAAGCAAAACCCGACGAATTATAAGCCAGTTGAAATAAAATATATTCATGGCTTGCTTCGTTATCTTCTAGAAATTACTTCCAGCGAGGTGTTAAAGATTAATGTCTGGTTATCAAGCCTCAAAACGTATCGCTATATTTTATGTCCTATGGCTTCTGTTAAAATTTTCTGTAATACGAATGTGCTATTTGCGAACGAAAGCAGTAACAGAGGAGAATCAGACAATTGGAATTTCAGCTTTGATAAAGCAAAAGAGCTAATAGTAAATGTTTGGTGACTTTTTGTATGTAGCAAACGACAGCGATAAAATTTTCAAGGAGTCAGACAATTGGAGTTAGTGTTGAAAATCAAAGATGTAATAGTGTATAATTTTGGTTAAAATGTTCATCATTTGCGGAAGAAAGCAATATCATTTTAGAACACTCAAACAATTGGAGCTACAAATTTTTGAAAAGCATTTTGGAAAGAGTTGCTTGATACCAGACATAACTCATTAAAGCCTCGCTGGAAGTTAAACAAGAGGATATATTTGGTTTTTGATTGATCTCTTTGCGCTTATTCCCCTTCCGAAGAGAGAAAATGTAAACCGAACGTTTTCCGTACAGAAATGTATAAAAGAATATCTGCCGATAAATTAATCTAGTATTTTCAGAATACAATGATCATCCAGAAACCCAATATCCTCTTCTAGAATTATTTATTTGCAAGGTGGCTCTGCATGTCAATACACATTAAACGTCAAAAAGATGTTCGCGCTTTTTACTATAGCGCATAAAAAACGTAAACAAACGAAGAAAGCGTTAAATAATTGGTTGTGATCATGTCATAAATATTGAAAGCTGAATTAACTTGAATGAAGTTACAAACTCGTTCACGATTCCTAGAAAGAGTAAGTTGAAATGCTTCATAATAAATTTCAAATAACGAAGAAACGATAGAAATTGTTGAACTGAACGCTGTTAATTAACTTCAATACACGCTGCAGCATTTTCAGATCATTTGGGTCATTAATTAATTTTGAGCAACGAATTTGCTCTTTTAACATACACACAATTCACATCAGATGAATTAATCTAATCACCATGACATATCGGAAAAAAAAGGAAAAAATTATAAACGTTCAAGTCTATTCGACTGCAAATCGAAGAATCGATCGAGGCACTTCTTTTATTTCGTATTTAAAAATGCAAAGATTTGAAAAGTGGAAATAATTCTCCGACAACATAACGTTTGATAGCTCAACTGAAACAATTTTCCACTCGGCTACCAGGAATTTAATGTTGTTTTGAGCAAGGGCATTCCCCTTCAGCAGACAATTCACATGATAAATTGAAACTAGACGTTCGTAAAACTGCGTAATTAATTCGATTTTGGAGAACAAGACATTTGGAAATGTTCAGCGTTGACTTATTTGTCCAGTTTATATCAAAACAGAATTTGTTATGACTGACATGATCACGTAACCAATAGTTATTATCACGGTGTTTTCGTTTTCAACATGCAGCGCCACCTTAAAAAAATACTCTACAAACGTTATCGCCTAGTAACGTTTTCAAACTTGGGAGTGATGAGCAATTGTACAACGATTTGGACTTTTCAAAAAATAAAGCAAAAAAATTCTCGACTTTAACAAATACACGTAGTGAAGCATGCAAACACCAAACCGATAAAGTATGATTTAATCACGTTCATGATCGCTCGAGCAAAGAAATAAAACTTCCCATTATGTGAAAACATGTACTAAATGATAGCTCGAAAGCGGTTGAAACCTCTCCGTCAGAAATGGCAGAGTCCATTAACAATCACTACCGAATTTAAATTTTTTCACGTCCAGATGTCATTCCGATCCATCGCAAATATTTCAGCCGAGAAAAAGAAAAAGAAAACTTTTGACCAACAAAACGATTTTGAACACGATTATATCTTTTCTAGCTCAAAGACTGCCATATCGGAGAGATTTCAGTTTAACCAAATTCTCAAATGCCATTCTCAACTTTTTCTTCATCCTCACTGCGTGAATCCTTTTGCCTCTCCTTATGTTTTCCTGATTTTCCTGTCTTCAGTCGTTTACTCCCTGAAAATAGAACAGATAAAAATTGCGTAAGGAACAATCCAAAGTGTGGAAACCAAAGAATAAACGAGGAGTAAAGAATTCACAGTGAATTGTTAAACAAGAGTGCGCGTTGACAAGTACAAGACAAAGTTTGACAAAGAAACGTCACTTTAACGAAGAAAGCCAAACTCACATCGAAAACAAACCGCTGAGAACTTAAGCGTCGCGTATGGTTCCTGAACTAGCTTCTAATGTTCTTTTTACTACGTTACCGTGTAAAGCCATACGGTTGTTCTAAAGTTCAACACGAAATGTAAACCGTGTCCGGCGAGCGCATATGGTTGAAATATTGCTTGCGAAGGTGGAGTACAAAGAAATTGATACTAACCATCAGCAGAAATGGGTGTCAACCGACCTCTCTTCCCCAAACGTCGACCCCATTTCTTCCTCAAAGTAAGAATTCGCTTCTCGTGTAGAAGGAACTACGAATTACACATCTTACTCCGACGGCAAGCATCTCAAAATGACAAACAAGCACCTCGGATCAGCAATAGTCATCATGAATATGCAAAATAAGATTACACCAATCAGCTAACAAATATGTCACAATTTTTAACAAACCACACCTTTTGCACGCTTTCTTGTGCTACAACTTTGCATTTCCTCTGTTTTTATGGAGCTCACGTGAACCCGTACGGACTGTACAAACAGAAATGGGCATTTTCAACACATTATTAACCTTTTTT
>Ga0126339_10001170_pt1 | contig 17133 bp, 14 predicted proteins | sample OrbTmetagenome_2_FD_92532 | JGI IMG/M metagenome (GOLD analysis project Ga0126339, IMG submission 92532) | Coral microbial communities from Petempiche,Puerto Morelos, Mexico - Orbicella T R C metagenome | ecosystem: Host-associated > Invertebrates > Cnidaria > Coral | place: Petempiche,Puerto... | reverse complement strand
TATAATTGGCAATAGGTCTCCTGCTCATCTGCCAAGTTTGGTGTAGAAAGAGTCAATACTTTTTAAGTAATGCGAAATAATGTGAAATACCCAAGAACTGACGAAACATTTGGGGGGTGGTTTAGCTCCTAAGTGTGTTGTAACTCGAGCAATGAGTAAGAAAGAAAACAGTGAGGATCAGATCACATTAGCAGACACTGTCATTAGTCAAGTCCTGGAGGGTGAGTCACCACAAACCTCTGTTTTTGAGCCATTTGAGGTCACTGCCAAGGGCAGTTTATCAGGTCAGGCTGATAAGATGTCAGCATCTCAGTTTATTGCAGAAAAGCATAAGGACTCAGAAGTCCTGTATGCTTTTTTACAAAGAACGGAGTACTAATGAGAAAGTGGACACCATCTGACGTTCCAGTTGAAGATGAATGGGCTGTCAAGCACCAGATTGTAGTCCCAAAGTCACACAGACAGGAGATTTTAAGCATGGCACCTTAGATCCCCCTAGCTGGCCACATGGGCATCAACAAAACCTGTCAGAAGATTCTTAACCATTTCTACTGGCCCAGTCTGAGAAAAGATGTGGTGGAATTTTGCAAATCATTTTATGCCTGAGAGATGGTTGGGTATCCCAAAAGCCCCACTACAGCCAATACCAGCAGCCCAAGAGCCTTTTAGCAGAATTATAGTTGATTGTGTTGGTCTGTTACTGAAGACATGATCTGGAAATCAGTACTTGTTAACCATCACCTGATCAGATCAGATTTATCATGATGTGGCTGTGCTGTCTCAGGAAGAAGATGAAGGTGTGAAACATCAAGTGTGTTACTTTTCAGACCTTTAATGAAAGTCAAAGGAGCTACTCCACCATAGAGAGAGTGTTTAGCATTAGTGTTAGCATTGCAACATTTTAAAGTTTATGTCAGTTCTTCTAGTCTACCTTTAACAAATTGACGTCAGTTTTTCATGCGTCTGTCCTGTTATCGATCATGAATTTCGTCATAACATTGTCAAAGTAGCTGTGGATCCACAAAAGACAGCCGAGTGGATCCGCAGACTAACAGTGCCAATCAGTGTGCATATGTAAAAGGAAGGAACATCTTCAATGCAGTACGGACTACAGGTGTTATTATGGACTATACAAAGTTATAGTTCAATTTTGGAGAATCCTTCACTAAGTGGATATGTCTTTTTTATACTAATATATTGTGAGCTGCATTATGAATAATGGAGTAGCAACTCCTCTTTTTTCAATCAGAAGAGGGGTTAGACAGGGAGACCCTCTCTAGCCCTATTTATTTATTTTAGCTTTGGAAATCCTCCTTACCACTACCAAACAGAATCAAGATATAAAAGGCATAGTAGTAGAAGACAAAGAAATCAAATGCATCACCTTCACCAATGACTTAACAAACCTTTCACGTGATAAGGAGTCTTGACTCTCTCAGTTCCTTATTGAACACATAATTATGGTGAATGTTCAGGGCTTAAACTCAATAAGGACGAAAAAGAAGCCTACTTGTTAGGAAGTTGTTATCGAAATCATGAAGTTCTTGATATAAACAAGGTGAACCAGCCAATTAAAACACTGGGTATCTTTTTTACTTATGATCAGCATAAAAGTAAAGAACTAAACTTCGATTTAAATTTAAAGTCAATAAGAAAGTCTTTAAGTTGCTGACAATGGAGAAACTTAACACTAATTGGTAAAATTCGATTAGTCAAAGCATTCGCTACGCCTAAGTTTATGTATCAAGCCTCCCTTATTTCCTTTGATAAGGATATAATTAAAAGCATAAATTCTGTGATATTCAATTTTGTGTGAAGAGGCAAAGACAAAATCAAGAGATTGGCCTTAACTAGTGAATATGAAGATGGTGGCCTCAAAATGCCTCACCCTGAATCTTTAATTAAAACTCAAAGAATCACGAGTCTTAAAAGGTATTTAGATGATAATGTTAGCCCTTGTAAAGTTTTCTTGTCTCACTATCTTAAGAATACAGGAACTAGTTTTCTGCTTCAGTGCAATTTCAATCCATGGCACCTACCCTGCAAATTACCAATTTTTTTATAAAGAATGTCTTGAAGATCAGTCTGACTTCAATGGCCACCATGATATAATAGCTACAAAACAGGACATTTTAAATGAGATCATCTGGAACAACCAGAACCTCTTGATTAACAAGCAATCAATATATAGTAAGAGAATAAAAGAAGCAGGTTTTGTGAAACTTGGACATATCCTCCCAAACGACTCTAAGTTAAAAAGTCATAATTAAGGTTATAACATAGTCCCAAAGCAGGGCAATTAAACAATACTGTAATAAATTCCCTGCTGAGGGACCATGAACAGCCCACCAAAAACAAAAATAACAGAATCCTCCAACGGGGCCCATGAACGCAAAAGGCAGTCACATAACAATTGAAACTATTTACAAAGGACTAATGAATAGAATAGGAGCTGGACAAGTCACGATCATTCTCAAAGCAAGAACAAGTGAAAAGGTCTAATTAGTTGCTATTATTAATACAACTTTTGGAGCGAAATTCCCGCCTTTGTTAAGGCCATGTGGATTAAGTGTGAATAATTGTGTTAACAGGCTTCTCTGGTAAGCAGTAACTGGTCTAAGTGTAATGGATTTTGGAAGGATACAATTTGCTCAATGACGATGAACCTCATTTGAGAAATGTCATGTTGGTAACTATCAAAATTTACCACCAATTCATATGTTTTTCTATTGCTGAGCATATTCGATTTATGATTGCGGAATCCAATTTTAAACTCAGTTGATGTGGAACCCACATATTGTAAGTTACATTTACAGCACATTGCGAGATAAATTACATTTTTGGATGAGCAGGACAATTTTTGTCAGATAGGATAATGCCTACCCGTGGCCGAGCTTTGGAATTTAGAAGATTGAAGTAGAAAATTCTTGCACAAGTCACACCTATTTTTATCACATTTAAAACAACTGCCCTCATTGACCGTCTGATTAGCAGCAGAGCTCGGTCAAAATTTAGATGGTGCTAGAACTTCTTTGAGATTTTTGGTTTGGCAGTAAGCAGGGAAAACAGAGTTAGCTGGAAAAAATTTCTGTGATTTGAGGTGAAGATCTTAATAAGTGAAAGTGCTTCCTCATGATGTTTTGAATGTCTGGCAAAATGGGGTTATAATCGAGTACCAGAGGAAAAACTTTTTTGTTATTTTTCACCTTTTTTGCTTAAAAGTTTGGATCTCGGAATCTTAAGAGCCTTATCAAACTGATTGTCAACTAAATCTGCTGGGTAATTTTGCGACTTAAGATACCCTTTGTATTCTTCACATCTAGTTTGCAAAAAATCATCAGTGGAACAATTGCACTTTTTTATGATGCTGGTAATGAGCCACTTTATTCCAGGAGTTGTACAAAGAAGTACGAATGTCAGACAACAGAGCCATGGATCGATTTAACGATGCATGGTAAACCACATACAAAATATTTAGGCAGAATATGAAGGTTTACATAAACAATGAACTCCCAGCAGAAGAATATATATACAGTTGTATATAGAGATATATAAGTATCTGTACAAATTATTGCATGGGTTTATATTATTAACCACATCCTTAATTAGATCTAGCTGACTGTGAATGTAATGTAATGTAAATTTGTAATTAGTGTTAGTGTAATAGTTTGTATCGCTCTTGTAATTGAGCTTTAAATAACAATAAAATATTTTAAACAAATATGTTATTTCTCAAAAACAAAGCGCAATTCAACAAAAACAATTATGCAACAATACTTTTCATGTCAAAACAAGTCAGTCTGCCAAAAATTAGCTCGATCTTGCAAAAAATAAAAATCGGCCCAAAATGTCACGTACGCCCGTTTTGCACGAAAGCCTTCCATTGAAATACTAAGTTTCTGGTAGTTTCTAGAATTTTTAGTCACACAATGTTTGTCGCTCCTTTGTAACTAGGATTTCACTACTTAATTGCTAAAATAAATAAGTTGGGTTTGTAGTGTATCTTTTTTGTCGGCTGAATGATACTGTAACAACTGGTATCATAAAATGATGTCTTCTGTATGCAATCAAGGACTCAACTCAAAGTTGTTGATCATAAACAACTTCATGATTGTGCGGGTTACCACTTGTAATCAAAATTTCGTTTCAGTGGCACTTTAACAAATCAGCCCTAAATGAGGCTATACAACTACTTTTAACCTGGTAAATATTAATAAGCTTAAATGCAAGATTTTTCTGTCAGTGATGTAGGTGTACTCAGAAAAAAATCAAAGCACTCTTATCATACATGTTATTTATCATTGGTGACTGCAAAAAACCCAATCATCAGTCACTACTGAACTTGACAGTTGCAAGTTATAAAAAGGTGCAGTAAATAGGCTATCATGGTCAGGACTCAAGTATCTCCCTCATTGAGGGCTTCAGTTACGGAATGATGATATGATACACACTATATGCTATCTGTTAGATTATTATATGGTTAGCTCCATGAGCGGGCATGATTGACTGAATGTCCACTCAGGATTACCTGCTGTTTTCCACAAGTAAATAGTGTCATTTTTCATATAATAAATCCTTTGTTGATCAAGCTTGCTCAGTCAAGATGGCTGGATATTGGCTGCATTCCTTTTTTGTGTGTTTATCCATGGACCTTGACTCTGTCTTGGTCCATAAACACACAAAAAACAACTTGGCCAATATCCAACCATCTTGACTTTACAGTTAGTCCATAAACCATATCTTTTCCCTTGAAAGATTGAAACACGTAACACTGCTTCAAATACAGCAGACAGCAAATAATTGCATCTTTTTTCTACCTTTTGTTTTTCATTATTTAAGCACTAACTAGTTTACAGTGATTTTAAGTTACCCAGGAACAAAGATCAGATAGGAATCACAAGCAAGAACTTAGTTTGAGTTTAACTTTAGAACTACAGTACTTGTATGGGGAAGTTTTGATAGATGCAATACTTACTATTAACAACAATCTCTGCACCAGTACTGTTTCGCCTGGAAATTTCACCTTCCAGCTCTTTTTTTCTGGCCAGTTTAAGACTCCTCTCAACACGTCCAGCACTCCTACTTCTGACAACACTCGTGTAATCAATACCAGAACAGGACCTTGAACTGCTTGCACTCTCAAATGTAACAAGCCCTGGCTCTAAAAAACAAATTATCAGTGAACAAAACAATTTTGAATTTTATGACAAACAAGTCAATATGGGAAGGGAATTCATATAGCTGGTCAGATTGCCAATTAAATAAATATTTTTTCTCCTCAGTGCACAGTGCACTTAAACTAAATTACAATATCAATTGTAAAATGAGCAGTCCAGATTATTCTTCATCTAGAGATCTCATATTTTCAGACAGATGACACATGCACACTTTCCACTTTAAGTATCCTATTTTACATAACAAGAAAAGACAAAAATCTTCACCCAGCTTTTTCTTTCTAGATGTAAAAATATTATGCTCACTCAGTTTTAACCTAGAAATTGCACAAGCAATCTATAGGGTTTTAGTGGTGGTGCAGATTATGCAAATGATATACAAATGATGTCCTCCCATCATCTGTAAACTTTTTGTAGTAATTCCACTGACCAGTAGGTAAAGCTCCTGAAATCACTGTATTAGTCAATATTGCAAGCATACATGTATGTATCAGTTTACATTTCTAGGTCAAGGTCTATGTGACTACGATTGTTGCACTAAAAATGGAAACTTGTTTTGTTTGCTTTCTGGGTATAGTTCATTTAACATTTCTATTACAATTCTAATCTTGAATTAACAGTCAACTGTAAATAAACCAACTGCTGGCTTCTGTAATATGCATTGGGAATGTTTTTGATGACCGAGGTGAAGTTGCTGGAAGCTGCTATTGTGAATTTCTGTTCCAAAGTTTAGTAAAGATTAACAAGAGGCAATCCACTCTACATATCGATGGTACTACTAATGGAGGGTTGAGCTCCTAAAATTACATTTCGGAAATCAAAGCAAACAGTTTCATTGAGGCCACCGTAGCATTTGTCGAAAAAGTCTCTAAAACAGAAAGCCGCAGTCTTGCTAGCCTCTAAAAAGCTCATGATTCTGCCAGATTATAAGTTTGAACCGCAGGTGTGGAATCCACCACAAGAAAATCCTGCTCTTGAGGACAAATTCTCCATGTTACACAAATAACAGTGAAGAAACATAAGTCACATTGGAAGACAAATCCCACATAGTGGGAGCGAGGAGAACTAGCTAGAACTTCATGAACTGAAATCCAATCTGAGCATTAAAAATTAACTTTGCCCACAGAAATACATTTTTGGGCTTGGTCAAGCTGATACACTTTGACACTTGAATAGGCTGATGAGCTATCACATAGCAAAGTCACACAAAATTATGTCTATCTATAGTAGATTTAATCATCAACACGATCGCATGTGTAGTTTGATTCTGAAGTCATTTGATTCAACAAAAAATCGATTTGCGCTACAATTATATGGCAAATTTAACCGGAAAAAAGGTCAAATAGGACTCCTCTGTTCCCTGTGTGCTAGCCACACTAAATGTCAGAATCCGAGAAGTTAGCAGGTTAAGAGACTATGTGTCACTTATTTGTTATCTAATTCACATATTTGCTAGCCAATTTGAGAAAAGGCTGAAGTACTTTCAATTGTATCTTCCCCCTTGAAGTAAGGTTTCAATACTATTATTATACATTGAACTCTCCGTCTCTTTTCTGATTGGCCAAAAGCGTACAGTGAATTTTTGAAATCAGCACCTGTGACGTCATGTAGCTACAAACTATACAATAATCATGTCAAGGACACCTATGGCCATGGGTAATCATGTCATGTATGACCGCACTGCATGATTTCTAAGGGTAGTCATGTAAAGTTTGCATACTTTGCGTTGCTAATGTCATCAGTGAAGAAGCAAAAACATGACTTCCATTTTTTTTCATTCAATGTATAATAAAACAATCATCAGATTCGTTTTTGGTGATATCCAGAATAATCAAGGTCTTGGTAATTAAGGGTTATCAGCCAAAGACGATAACCCCTACCTCGACCTTGATTATTCTGGATATCACAAAAACCAAATCTAACAATTGTTTATGGTTAGAACCCGTGTTCCTTTCTAGTGTACCCTTGTTAGATTCCAGGATTCTTCAGCTTTTCTTTTCCATTTGTTTTTTAACCCACTAGTCTTTTTCTTTTCTTGTTTAACCTTTTTTTTGGTGAAGAACATCCACGAGTAGCTACATGAACTTATTTCAAGCTTGGAACCGACAAGAACACAGTTTTCGACATTTCGCATAATCTTCCAGAATTAGTTTACAAGTCAATGAATTCAGACAGAGATCTTAAAAACAGAATTTGCAAATGCAATAATTATTGTACATGGAGTACACCAAGCCTCAGTAACTAGTACAAATTTCACTTGCAATTTAAACCTCTTGCAGTGACGTCTTGCAATTAAGTGATCACAACCCATAAAACACTCTTTCAGGTGCTGTTATAGACTTTCAGAAAAGTCTTTCGTCTTGTTGATTCAGTACCTGCCAGACAAAGATTAATCAATAGAATCTTATGAAAATCATAGTGCCTTTGTTGTAGTTATCTTTGGGTTTAAGGTCTTTTAGTAAAATTTTTCATTGATTGAAAGAAAAAACATTGGTCTTCCACAAGCCCACAAGGATAAAACAATAAAATCAGTCTGCAATCCTAGGGAGGCGTCTCATAAACAGACCAGAACAAGAAAGTTCAACATGAAATGGAGCTGGGCTTCCATGATTACAAGATATTGAAAAAACATATGGTTTGTGAAACACTACATGGAAACTTTTTTGGGGGAGGGAAGGCATCTTTCTGAATGAGTGAAAATTACACCAGGCAAGTGCATTTTGAGAGTGACTTGCCTGAATGGTGAGTGCTGTCAAAATTTAGTTTCCAGCACAGTTGACACAAGTTGCAAGAAAATTGGTTAACAAGCTAAGTCTAGAGCACAATTTCCGTTGTAGCAACACTGTACAAAGTAAAATGTAGTGTTATTTTCCCAATGTTTGTGACAATGCTGCAAATAATTGTGTTGCCTAGGGGTGTTAAATGGGTGTCAGACTGCACAAAGTTTCTTATGTGCTGTGTTGCATCAACACAACAACACAACAAAATTGTGAGAAAACTAGCATAAAACATTACTTTGTTTAACAGATCCTTTAAGGTTTGATATTTTGGATGAGCATCATGAAAACTAACACTCTTAAAAATTCAGATCTAAGATCAAAGATCCCATTGTTAGTGCAAGTGCAATAACAGGATGGCAAGTATCAATTAATTAATTAGTAACGCTAGTGAGGAATGGTTGGGCTCAACAGGGAAAAGTACCTGTACGTGCTATGTAAAACATGTTTTACCTACATTACTTCTTTATTAACATCACAAAATGGTATATTTGTTTCAAAAACCCTGTGTTATCCTTGAGGTTCTATAATACTTTACAGAGATTAGTCTAAGTTAGCGTTGGCTATAAACTAGGTGAAAGATACATTACTTATGGGATCACACACAAACATTGTGTACTTTTCCTTATAGTAGAACACAGTTTGCAGGAAACATTCATTCAAACATCCTTAGTGTGAACCACTCAGTTCTCTCCTCACGAGCTGTGCATTTTTTGTGGGATTATCCCATCTAGGTGGCAAAATCTTGTGGGTTTGAGGATCTTTGGGAGCATGAATAGTCTGACAGGCAGATTGGGTACTAGTAATTTTGAGTGATTGTTTTCGAGAGAAGGTGGCCATTGCCATATATGGAACCGACACACTAGTTTGTGAGCTGCATATGCTCATGTTATGTAATCTAAAAACAGAAATAAAAGAGTAGGATAAAGTTGTCTGATTTCTACTTGTTAGTTTTCATTCTGTGCCATGATTGTGTGATGCAATGTGCTTTCCGTTGATCTCCATTTAGAATATGGATGTTGTGACATAATAATAACAAGATCTGTTAGATTTCATAACCGTGCTTTTAAAATTTAACTGTTTTCTCAGTACTACTAGTCGCAACACAGTGCACATTCCAAAGCAGTCCTTGATGATTCATTGATTACTGTAGACACCACATCACTTGATCAACACAAACTGTGTTATTGCACCATCGCTCTTAGCCGTTGTGAAATCTATGATGACGTAATGGTCTTTATCTGGAAGTTCGCTTGGGACATGCCCATGAATGATACAAAAAGGAAACGAGTGTCACACTATTAATAACATTATTAATAAACAGTTTTCTTCCTTGAAAGTCAACATTTAATTTGTTTGTGCTATGTGTAAAGGACAAGCAAAGTAGTCACACAATTCAAGGTTTACGCTATCCACGGCTATTAAATTTTAGAACAGTTGTATTTTTTCTCCAAGCATTGACATAAATGCTGCAAGTTCTGGCAAGCTCCTGTTTACCTCAGCAACTATTTAATTTAATTTTCCTTCAGATCTCTTAACTCACTACAATGAAACAGCCAAAGCCACTTCATTTGCCTAAACCCACAAGAAATACTCGCAAAGTCGCAAATAAATTAATGACCGCCGCTTCTGGCAAAATAAGCTTGCAAAGTAAACAAAATCTTATTTGTCACATAGCGAAAATGAAAGCTGTAACATCAGCACATTCCATGGCTGACGTTATACCTTTTTTGGCATATTCATTATTCTCTTCGAATCCAACGCTTCGATAAAACCAAAAGAAAATAATTATATTTTACACCACAATAAAGAAAACAATATCAGTACCATTGTGCATGTATTAATGTTTCAACAGCTTTTGGCAAATAGACATCACAGGTTGCAAGATTCAAAATTTGGCTGAGAGGAAGTTTGGGTCTGGTCACCTACAAAACTAAAAAATAACCACCACGCAGAGCAAGAACAGTGCTCGGCCCATGGCTGTGCAGTCAAAAACAATAATAAACCCCCGTGCAGAGTAAGAACCATGCTCGCCCAGGGTCGCGCAGTTAATTATGCCTGCTTTTATGGCTATCGTGTTTCATCATTGTCTGGGTGTTGTCACGTGGTTCACGTCTCACATTTCACCGTTGGTTATTCATTTATTAACTGTTTGAATGTAACAGAACCAGGTAACAGCACCCAGACAATGACGAAATGCAATAGCCACATAAAGACAGGCATATCGTAGTAATAATCCCCTGGAGTGATGTCGCAACAACCAGTACATTGCATCACACAATCATGGCACAGAATGAATACTAACAAGAAGACAACAGGCAAGTTTATTCTACTCTTCTGTTTATACATGATAATATGAGCATATGCAGCTCACAAATAAGCGTGTGGGCTCCCTATGCCTTTGCTACATTTGTAGGACATTATTGTTGCCAGCTCTTGTTATATTGCATCATTACTTTACTTCTTTGATCAGCTTTTTGGCAGGATTTGGGTGCAGTTTTCAGTTTTTTACTTTTCATTTTTTAACGTGCTGTTTTGTTGCAAGTTTTCTTTTTTTCATCAGATATTAACTTCAATGCACTTGTGAAAAGCTTACAAGATGCCTCGTTTATTCTTTGTTAATTCATTCAGGTGTTGCTGAGCACATTTCCTCAGCGATACAGGAGTTGTTTTGCTCATGCAAGCTCGGCTTTCAAAATACCGACCTCGCTTCACATGGAAATATATCTGTCACGCCATAGAGTGCCAGATATGTGATGATGACATATGCCCCCAATGTCTTGCTGAAAAGCATTCCTTAGATCATAAGTTTTTGCGCTGTCAATTAACTTTATTCTTCTGGGACATATTCCAAACATGGTGGACTAGCAAAACTAAAGACAATGTCACATTAACAGAGAGCATGATTCTGTACAGAATTTTCGTCAATAGAGAACACCTATACTCCTCGAATTACTCACTTCTTATAGCAAAGTACTCCATATGTAGTAGCTGCTTACAAGAAAAAAAGCTTTGTTTTGACAGTTTTCTCACGTTTCTAAGCGAAAAAATTAATATACATGTGCAACGGGAAATTGCTGTTCAAAATAACAACATTACAAAGCTCAAGACTATATACAGATCTCTTTTGTAACTTTTTTATTTTTTGTCTTTTTTGCTTTACTTTTCTTATCTTCTCTTTTTTTTTATGTTTACTAACCCATAGATTTATGTGAAGTTGTGAAGTAATTAGGTTAACAAAAAAATATATTGTTAAGTAAGTAGATATTTATTTATGTTGTAAACTGTTTGTAAAAAAAATAGAGTGCCAGAAATGGGGTTGTGCATTTCTGTGTATTTCAAAGTTCTAGTTACTCTTTTGATACTCTTGGTAAGTGATATTTTCCTTACTATTTTTTCAAGTAAGTCATAATGTTTTTTAAGTGTCAGGGTGGTGTGTGTCTATTAATGTACATATCAAAATATTAATGGAAAATTAAATAATTATTGCTGCTTTGTTATCAATAATCTACTTGCCTTCAATTCTGTTTTAATTTGGTGAATTACAAGGAAACAAGAACTGAGCAGTTGGTGTTGTGAGCAGACACTGAGCAACACATTGTTTAATAAGTCTTCAAATTACAACTTAATAATACTTTACTACTTCAATTTTTATTAATTAGTATTTAGCATGGACTGTTTATTAGTAGTTTATCAGTATTAATTTTTTTTATATATAACTTTAAATATTAGTATTACCTGATGATTTTTAACCGTGTATAAAGAAATGTTAAATAAATAAATAAATAAATAAATAAATAAACATGACCATGACTTGTTTTGACAAAATAAATGTACCAAGTTGTTTTGCGAATTAATTAGGTCAGCAGCCATATTGTGTCACACCATGAATTTGCCATGTTATTTTATAGTTCAGCGGCCAATGTGTCACAAAATAAACATTATTAATTTTACATCATCTGGTACCATCTTAATGCTGGGCAATCAACAAAAGAAACCATATTTTGTATGCAAATTGATTACGGATATTCAGGATGTCGACAATTTTGTTACATAGTCCATGGGCCAGCACAACAAAATTTCGAATTTCTTACCACTCTTAAGGACAAAGGCTATCATACCTTTTTAGAAACTTTGTTCACTCTGCTTTATCTTTATGTATGAGAGCCACGCTAACGATGTAGCTTTCATTTGAAAATCACATGGTCAAATGACGTCACTGATACTGTTTAATGATCACTTTTGTTGACTGGCTTTTGCAATAATAATATAAAATGTTCTACTTTGAAAAAGTGAACTAACTCTGGATTAAATACAATAAATGAGTGCTACAGCATGTTTTGAGGTTGAGATATCTTTGTAAAGGGGTTTCTGTTTGGTTGCTATGGCAACCAGGCCTCATTTCTTAAAAATTTCTCCATATTCTTTTTCTTGATATTTTTTGTTTTCTCTTTGCGACCCTCTAACAAGAATTCCTCACAGTTTAGTTGTATTCCTGCCAAGAACAAACTGACCAGGCTTCTTTAGCATTAAATTTTTAATGTTAAACTTAAAGCACATTTGAGTGAAAAGACACTTCTGTGGAAGTCATATTTCTTTGATTACATTGATACAGATACAAAATAAATATATATAAATCTTTTGTCTTCTAAAATGACGTGGCCCAGGAAGATATCAGCACACCTCTGAACCATGGTGCTGGACAACACACATGATGTCAATATACCTTGTTTTGGCCTGTAATCCACACTTAATAAATTATACACTGAGGAAGGAATGGAACTCTTGAAAGTAAGGGCTAGCACAAACACATCGATATTGTCAGATGAAATCACCACTGTAGTAAATCCATTTCTTCCTGCATGATACACATGAAGCAACAGCCTTGTGTCTACTTCCTCTTGTGTAGATCCTAGCTCTTTGAACAGTTCTGATCTGTCTGATGTTATTTTATAGCGCTCTTCCGCTACTGTGGCATACAGCTCCTTCACTGCAAGCTTGACACTATAACGTTCTTTCTGCCATTCGGTAACAATAGAGTGAATAACTCGCTGTTTGTTCTCTGTGTTGGACAAAAACAGCCTCCACTTCTGTACACGATACTCAGGGTGAATACTCCTGTATGTATTACCCATCTTGGGTCCTCTCTTCTCTCTTTCCAAGTTCTTTATCGATATTTCTCGATAACAATAAAGTGACATAGACTGTATTTTGGACATTAATCTTAATGTATATTTTAGACTTTTATTTTTAAGAGGACCCTCCTGAAAACCACCTCTAGGTGATTGGAGGCCTCCTCTTAAAATATCAATTTATAATATTATTTTTATTATAATAAATAATTATTATTATCGTCGTCGTCGTTGTCATCGTCCTCATCATCATCATCATCATCATCAAATACAACATCGATCCTGGTGCTGCTACTTCCTTCATGAAGGGCCATGGCTAACAGCATCTCTGTAATTTCTTTAAACATTTTTTGATCCCCTTTGAGCCTTTGAACCATTACCATCAATAATGCAAGCCGACCGAAGTACAAGACTTTCAACTGCTGGAGAATTCTTTTGTAACTCTTTGGCTAATGAGGATTTTGCTGTTTTCTTTAGAGAACCATAAGTAGCTGCCAGAGACTAAGGTAGTGGACCAAGAGGATGGGAGAGCACTTCTTTTATGCTGAGTTGTCTTTCCTCTGCAATAACAATCATCTGTGTGAACAGTGCATGGTAGCCCTTAAGAACAATCTCTTTAGCAGTTCCTTTTGGAGCTCCACTTTCTTGTTCATGTGTTTGAAGGTCTTCAGCATTGCTTTGGACATTGAATCATGAAATCTTACTTTTCGGGGATTGGCCTCCAGCCTCTCCTTGCTAAAACTTTGGAATGCTCTTTCACCCAACTGTTTAACTTATAAGAGATCACCAGCACATCCTCAGAAGCCATCTTACCTGTGGACAAACAGATAAGGTCTTGCATGTCACCCTGAAAAGGGTTCATCCAGCCCTCCAGTGTTGTCAGTAAGGACTGTACATCAGCTTCATCTCCTGCAATTCTACTCTTTTGAAGGCCATTGTGATGACAGCTTGATTTGCTCAAGTGAAGCGTGTCTTCAAATTCCTCATAAAAATACTTCTATAGCTTGATTTGCTCAAGAGAAGCATGTCCTTCAAATACCTCATAAAAATACTTCTATATTCAGCAACCAAATAATATTTATTGACTGCTTTGGGCATCAGGCTAAAGCCCTTGGTGCCTACAGGGGTTTGTGTGTCCTTGTTCACACTCTCTTCACACGCTTGGTTCACAGGAATCTTACCAAAGAGATTGTCCTCTCCTAACTGAACAGCAAACCTACTAGACTTCAAATATGTCAAAATGTCTGGATGTTCATCTTCCAGGTGAGACATTTCCAACAGATACGATGGGAGGTTACTCGCATAATTTAGGTTGTTGTATGCAAAGCACCATTGTATGAGGTTTCTGATGGATGAAAGGTGAAGATCCCAGTCACCCTCTCTTGAGACTCTCATCATTGCCAGCAGAATATCGATCAAGTCAAGATAGGAGACCCAGAACTCTGACAGCTTACCATTCTTGCAGCAAAGGAATGACATGTATCTTTCAAACAGCACGGCAACCTCAGCGAAAGAGTTTTCACAAAGTTTCTTTTTGAATTCAGCTTCGCAAACATTGTCACACAAGCTCTGAAGACCAGAAAACATTTCATCTAAAGACGTCTTCTTGTCGTGCTTCTCTGCTACCCAGTTTTGGAATCCAGACCACACCTGTCTCATCAGGGCCTTGTACACAAGCTTGTGCAGCCACACAGCACAGTTGTATTTCTGTTGTACTTCCAGCACAGTACTCCTGACACTGAACCCTCTGCAATCACTTGGGACTCTACACATAGGTTTCTCAAACCAGCATCCTGGAACCTCTTTCCAATTATTCCAAGCAAAGTGCAGATGGTATGACATGCTCCCATTCTGACAATGATATCTCTAAATTGCTCCTTGTGCTTCCATTTGATTTCCATGGCCTTGGCATACATTGCTTTATCAAAAATGACGACTACGGCATTAAGCCTGAGAACGTCCTTGATCTTTAGGGACTGAGATAGCCCTTCAAACACAGTAGATGTGGGTGCATCTATTGTTGGAGGTAACCTATGTTGTCCTGGGAGACTTTCTCTTCATTCTGCACTTTGATGTTTAACAGCAGTCCATCCAGTAACGGTCTGATTCTCTGTGGCATGAAGGCGTACCAGAATTCATAAAAGATTCTTCTTCCGAGCATTTGCCTCGATGTCTGAACAGGTCACCTCCATATATGCTCTCCATGGAGGTCCACAACGTTGTCCTGCATTGTAGATGGGAAGGTCTTTGTCTAACACAACATCATTACTTCTTTCTTCGACTTCAACAGGATGGGAGTCACATCTACTGGAAGGAAATCAGGGCCAAAATGTCGAGCCTGTATAGTGATTCCGTTAACTCGGAACAAAGTTTGGGAGGCTTCATGTTTCCAGTCAGCAACTTAGAAAGAAATGTCCATAGATTATCAGAGATCTGGATAGCATCTTCAGTTAGGTCTGCTGGCTTTGGAGACCACAACATGGAATCCTTGGTTTCCAGTCAGCAACAAAGAAAGAAATGTCCTTATAATATCAGGTATTTGAATAGCGTCTTCAGTTAGGTCTGCTGGCTTTGGACACCACAACATGGAATCCTTGGTTGACATCATCCTTGGCTCACATTTCTGCTAAAATCTTTTCAAAACATCCTTGAAATTATTGTTTACAGAGAGTCTTTTTTAATATGTTATTAGAAAGAAGATATGCAAGAATAAAAGCCAAGAATTCTGCTAGAAAGCAAAAGGATTAATTTTCATACCTGACATGAAGGCCACCATAATTTATTGGTTACCCATAATGTATAGCAAATCAAGCATACATGTATCATTAAACCATTAGAAAAGGTGTTAAGAAGTCCATTTTTGAACTGAACATTGCAAAAATAATTATTAAAAAATAACATACATGTATTCTGTTTGTTTTTCTTCCTGTCCTAAAACTGGTAAGAAAATTTATTGTGGCCCATGGACTCACAGTCATGGTAATGGACTTTCAGGAAAGTCCTTCGTATTGTTTATTCATTACCCACAGGACAAAGGACTTTTCATACTTGATTGCCACCAATTTTAGCGACCCAGAAACGGGTCACTGCGCTTCGACCAATCAGAGTTGCCATGAATATCCCTTGGGACAGGACTGTCAAAGAAATGTGACTTGCGGTTGACTTCAATATGGGGTCGATTGCAAAAGCGATCAAAGAACCCTAAAAGGCCACAGAAAATTCTATATTGCATGACTTCCAGCACAAGGCAGCAGAAGCGTATCTGTAGGAGATTGTTTAGAACAACAGTGTAAATTGCAGACAAAGTTATCATACCCGCTTGATGTATGACATGGTGTATGAAAGGATACACAGTAACAATGGGTAATGGTGTGAAAAACACTATGAAATGAATAAAACAAGCCTAACTAAACTACAAATTGATTTGTTAACAGAAAGAAACAAACACTCAACTTTCTGAGAATTTAAAGACCTTTATATTAATTTATTACAATGGTTGGTGAGCAACAATGTTATAGTTTAGAGTGCAGTACTGTTCATGTCACAGCTTGGTTGGGCCTGGCCAGCAGATCCAGTCCAGATTGCAAAAACCTGACTGGCAGAGAGCATGCAAATTTTAGTCAATCCATATTTAAGGGTTTTTGATTTCAGACTGTTTAGATACTTGAGAAAAAATAGAACAACTTGTTGTCATTGTTGTTTTAAGTTTTGCAGTTACTACAATTAGTTTCCCACTACCACTAACCTGAAGGGAGTACAATCAAACCTTCCGTGGAAATCTGTAAAACACCATAAACCATTCCATCAGTACTTCCTTCATCAGTAATTATGCAAACCATTCATATTCAGAGAGATGCAAATTAGCCCAATTTTATATTTTTTCCAGTCTATGGAACACAACCACCTTTTGTAGAACAATTGACTACCAAGTCATCGTGAGTAGTGATAAATTAATAAAGATGGTGAATTTTAAGCTCGGTAATGAAATGTGAAGGTGAATTAATCAACATGACACGAGCGTGGGACAAAGAAAAATTCTGAGTCCCCGAC
>Ga0126339_10001169_pt1 | contig 17133 bp, 10 predicted proteins | sample OrbTmetagenome_2_FD_92532 | JGI IMG/M metagenome (GOLD analysis project Ga0126339, IMG submission 92532) | Coral microbial communities from Petempiche,Puerto Morelos, Mexico - Orbicella T R C metagenome | ecosystem: Host-associated > Invertebrates > Cnidaria > Coral | place: Petempiche,Puerto... | reverse complement strand
TGAAAAACAACAAAAAATAAAGGCAAACTCCCGGTAGTATATGAATATGGCATGAATCAAGCCAAATTTCTTTTTTAGTATGTGAAATACCCATGAAACAAGCCATAAAACGGTTTACAATTAAAAGTTCACATTTCTTTGATCAAGTTCGTTTCTAAATGATGGCGTGTTTAAAGTAAACTGACGGTTTCCCAAGAGATCAGTTATTAAAAGCAAAATGTCATCAACTGGCTTAAACACAGAGAACGATCAAGAATGCCTCCATAACTGTAACAGTGGGCAGTAGGAACACACCTCGGGTGAGGTAACATAATGGGATATATGCAGTGTGAAACACCGCTACAGAAAAGTCCCAATAGCTCGCCAGTACCAATCTCTATTCCCTAGTGAACAGAGTCAATAAGAGACAAGTGTCTTTCTCTGGTCTTGCTTAAGAACACACCACAGTCACCTCAGCTAGCACTTCAATCCGGAAAATTCGATGTCTACCTTAACAACGCGCAATTCATAATGCCCCTGCGCCGGCCACAACGAGTAATAGTTGAGTTCGTCGCAGAAAATTTTGCTCTTCTTAAAATCTCATTGAAATTTGAACTAAAATGTAGATGAGCGGAATACCTTGTCTTTTGCTCTTTGTTTAGTTTTCTCATCCATCCACTCCACCTTTTCTAAATTGGCAAGAAATACCCGCCTGATGTCGTGAATCATCTCTTCAGCCTGCAAAACGAAGTTAAAGGTGACAGAACGATCTCCAATGAATGGAAGGTGGGAGGCGGGGAGGGGGGGGGTCGATGGGAGAGGCGGTGACGCGTGACGTCACAAAGGGTGCTACCTTATTTCCTTTGAGGTTAGTCCATGGCGTATGACGATGACGAGATATGACGCACCAAGGACGTCATTATTTCCAAACAGCCCCCATCATGGATCGTGGTTTTATGGTTGTTATATAACGTTAAACAACGTCCAAAACTGGCTCAAAAATTTTAAAACGTATAAAGAGGCTACAAATGACTAAAAATTAAAAGATTCCTCTCACAATATAGCTTTATGGAAACATCAAGATTCTTGGTCAATGATATGTCATAGCAAATTGTACCCAGATACATTTTAGAGAAAAAGTCAACGTTCAAAGTTAGTGAGGGCTTCAAGTCCCCCGAACCGGTCTGAATAGGATACTGTAAAATTCCGGATATAAGCTTCCCTCGTTTATAAGCCCCCTCCCCCACCGGATATAAGCCTTACCTTACTTTGTGTACCTCACCATACCAGCCGGTATTTTAGAAAGGGCTTTACTTTGCGCACTTGTGTTTCTTGCTTCCAAGAACATAAAACTCTCAAACATCGACATCTTTTTACACTGTTAGATGTCGGTTTCATCAGCTTATTTCAAAACGCTGCTGCTGCTGTTTTTAATACCCGTTATTAACTCCCCCTCCGGATATAAGCCCCTCGTCCCGGTATATAAGTCCACCAAAACCCTTATGATGCCCTATAAGCCCAGGGCTTTTTTTACGGAATGCCTGTTACCTACCGACTTCTTGCTCTCCCCTTCAAATGTCTCGTCAACAAACAGCAGACCAAATGCCATGCCAAACGAGCTATCTACCACACTAAGACAATCTTGCCAGCGTGGATCTTCGGCGGTGGTCCCCGATATAGCTTGGCGATAATTTTTGAAAACCTCTCTAAACTTGAAGTTCAAATGTGAAGAGAAACGAAGTACCACATGCCACATCATGTAATTAGCGATCACTCTGAAAACGCGGATAAACAGAAACTGTTCAGTCTCTACGGTAGCAGTTTCGCCAACATAACTCATACACAATGGACAAAATAATAAAGATTTTATTATTAATATATAGTTAAAGAAATAGAAAACATGTACTGTGTTTCTATCGAAATTTTAGTACAAATCCACTAACGTTCTATAACGAATGCCGTTCTCTGATTGGCTACGCTACTCGCTATCTATTTAAACAATAGAGTGTTTCTGTCGAAGAACTATCGGCTGATAGTTGCCCTGCGGAAATTTGATGTTCTTAACACAAATATTTCCCGAGAAGCGAAGCTTCGAGGGCAAATATGCTAGTTTTAAGAACATCAAATTTCCGCGGGACAACTATCAGACCGATAGTTCCGAGATTTAAACACTCTATTGTCTGTACTGTTCACCACTAAATTTTCTTCCGCGCGCCAGTGCAAAGATCATATTGAATTATTTTCAAAATGTAAAATTCGAAAAAGAAAACAAACAAAAACCCACTTAATACAATTTCAGTTGTTTATTTTTTATAAGTCCGCTTATTTACAGATTTTTTTTCTTACGGACGAGTACTATCCATCCGGGTATTTTCCTCGGACGGGCACTATGGGCTGATAGTGTCTCTCCGCGGATGAGCACTATCGTGTCACGTGATCACTTTAAACCAATAAGAATCCGAGAAAATTTAGTGGTGAACTATAATCTGTGATAGATGGTGAGTAGCGTAGCAGTGTGCCCTTGTTGACAAAATGACGGCCGCTTCTTGGCGTTTTCGAAGTGTCTGTGAAGAGTATTTAGATTTTAAAAGTTTTGAGCGACTAGTAGATTTATGCTAAAACAATTAGATTATCGCGAATAATCTAACTGTTTAATAGAACCACAAGTGGGAGTTTGGGAGAACGAGAAATGCTGTGGAAACAAGAGCCAGCAGGCGACAAAATCGGCTTACGACTGAAGCATCAAATTCGTGGACAGAGGGTTTGAAAGAGGAGCGGACAAGGGGAGGGGAAAACTGACAGTTTGTCATTATCAGGTAAGACCTGTTAGTAAGAGTTCCCGGATTAGCACATTAAAAGACGGGGACTGGACTTAGTAAAATTTCTAAAAGTTTAGGTAAAGTGGCTTGTTAACAATGTTTATAATTTACCTTTTGCTAGCTGACTTAAAAATCAAAGACATATTTTTAAAGTAGTCCAGTGCGAATGTAACAACCATCTCATCCCCTGTGATTTTATAACCAGTTTCGTTAAACATCCTCTTGAGAAAATCCATCAAGTCGATCTGCAAAATACGAACGTTAGGTTAAAACAATCTGACAAAAGCTTCAGTGATAGAAGCACGAAGCTCTAGAAACCACTTGATAGATTAAAAGCAACTTAAATCCGACATTTTTTTAGCCTTCCCTCAAATTCGATATATGACCTCCGTCATCAACATCGTGTTAGCGTACAACGTTTTGAAATTATCATATGAAAAACTCTATATCATTCAGAGGATCCATTGTTTGGAATCTCTTAGAACCATCCGCTGTCAGGGCCAGAGATTATGCTAAAAGGGCAAAAATTTTCCCGCCCTCAGAAACTTGAACTTTAGTGAACAGTCACCGCAAATGGGTCCCCAGATTGACAGCGATTTCGTCTTTTATTGATTTTATTCATATCTTTTTGGCATTTTTCAATTTTTTAATATCCTATTAACATTTTCTACACGGCCCCACAAGCTATATTATTCGGGACACGAATTCACCTAGCTACAGGGAAGAGTGCTTGAACCCAAGACACCATCTGAATATGGCCTTGTGATGTATTATCTTCCTCCAGGAGCCATTATGGCTCCTGGAGGAAGCAGGAGGAAGCAGGAGCCATAATGGCTCCTGCTTCCTCTTTGCCCGAGCTAGAATTTCGCGCGCTGTCTTGTCCTTTTGATTCTAACTCCACTATGAGCACGACGCTTATCGCTATAAGCTTCTTGTCGAAGAGGAAGTGACCTTTGCAAATTTAGGAAATTATGATGAAATACAAAAATATAGAAGATACCAACATTTGAGGAGCCCGCTTCTAGTCCAGTGAATTTGATAAATTGATCCAGCCTCATTTTCTTGTAAATTTTATTTGTGTCTCGCCGCTGTTCTCTCGGAATAAACGTCTGAAAATTAAAAAAATAAATAAATAAATAAATAAACAAACAAACAAACAAATAAATAAATAAATAAATACATAAGTAATGGTAATAGGACTTAGTGGAGTCCAATTCGATCTGTAATCATAAGAGTGATAACAAAATCGGACGACCGCACATCGGGAGTCCGATTTGTTTATCACGAGTATGATTACAGACCGAATTGGATGACACGAAGTCTTATTACCAATTAGTCATAAAAATTACAATTTCCGAGAAAAGAAGAATAGCCAAGTTATGAAAGAAAGGGAAAATTTGCATTAAAATACCGACAAAGGAGATGTAAACATTCTAAGGCCACCGCGCCTCCTACCGGCAATTAGACGCCAAAAACACAAAAGCAAGCGCGCGCACGCATACACGTAACTACAACTTTGAGTGTGATTGGTTGATTTAAATAAAAACGAAATACAAGAATAAATGAAGAATATCACTGGATGTCAGTGAAAACACATGTAGTCGATTCATGATCAGGGAAACAACTAAAACAATTGTAATAATTTACAAGTGAAACTACATATATTTTAAACAGGTCGTTGGAAGCTTAGCCTGCAAGAGCACCCTTTTTTTTTCGGACAAGGGCCGAAAAAAGCCGGTTTAACCTACGTAATTAGGTGACTGTGACATGGTGAAGGTATGTACACATATTGAAGAACGCCTTACCTTTGCTAAAGATTCTTCGAAATCATAAATTTCCATCATCAACGTTTCTGTGTCTGGGCGATCGACAAGAAGTTTTGCAACATCGACCATAAGCTTTTTGTATGCTTTGCGGACCTAGAATAGCGGAGAATTTCCACCTTAACTACAAGTAAACAATTATTAACAGACAATTACAAGATCCCGTCTAGAGAAATAACATGCACATGCAAAATAAGAAGGAAACCAAATCTGGCTCGTTGGCATTTTTCAGTTCTTCGTAGGTTTTCTTTTTGTTTTTGTGTGTTTTTCCAGTTTTTGAGTTATGTGTATTTTAGCTGCTTACTTTGGATTCTTACGGGACTACGGCATCACTTTCCATCGTCATAATTAGCTAGAATTGGCCCTCAAATGAGTCAGTAAGACGCTTATTTCCCACACAACCTGTTGTTTTGGAAACGATAACCAAAGCAAACACCAAAGAAAACCCTTAAAATCATCGCCCGGGTGATTAGTTTTTATAAGACATTGCTGACATGTTATCGCGTGTTCAAAACCCTCCCTTTTCATTTAATGTAACGCAATACCAAGAAGCGTTGTGTGACAACCCATGGGACGGTTGCGTGACCCACCTTTGCATGGTACGAAGTGTTCTTCAAAAAGCCTTCCTGAGAAATGGCAATTCCAGACTGATCAAGCTGAAAACATAGATACAAGCAAACTATTAAAAAAACACATGTTAGTTTTGTAGTTTCAGTGACGGTACTGCGATTGACTAGTATTACAAACTGTGGGAGTAGATCTACTCCAAGTTGGTCATTCTATGCTACATACGGAAAATACATGGAGTTCATTAGAACCTTACAGCAGGGTAGAGTTGTTTCCTAACCATAACATTTTCAAGGAGAAGAGAGAAACATGCATTTTGCCAAAAAAGAACAGTCTTTTCTTTCTCGCCCTCTAAACATATGGTGACACTTTGAGCGCTTTTCGACTGAGTGTCGAAAGTAACTCGTAAATTTTAGCAGTATGCTCGAGAAATCTCTAGTTTAACCATAAGTGTGGGATCTACCACAGAGTTCGTTGAGACTGTCGAATCTCTGATTCTCTCACGTTCTCTAGAAAATCGCAATGCAAGAGAAATTATTTCAGAGGGTTAAAACTAAAATGAACCAAATGTCGTATCGCCAAACAAAAGTTCACCTATTAAAGCGCTTTTTTCATAAAAATATTTTATTTACCTAGAGTACCAGAGAATATCTCTGTTTATTGATCTATGTATCAATCTATTTAAGCTTATTTAATATCTATTTATTTTTATATACGTGGACCTCGCTGCGCTCCATCCGCATTATTGAGATTAAGGCTGATATCTCATGATACGGTCCTAAAACCATTGCGGCACTCGTGCCCTTGTGCCCGGTCAATAAGAGATTTAAAAAACTCACCACAATAACATTTTTCGTTGAGTCTTTGAGATCAGCTGACACGTACATGTTAAAGAGCGGTGCAATCGACAAATATTTGTGAATTTTGACAAAAGTTTCCACAAACGTCCATTTTTCATCAGTCCAATTTCCGTCAGTTATGTTCCAGGATCCGTAGTCTTTGATCAAGTCCAACAGCGGTTGTGCGCCCAGACTCTCAATTTTGTCCTCATCCATGCAAGAATCGAACATGTCGAAACCTTTCGTGACAGCTTCGTTCTACAAGCGTGAGGAGGAACAAAATAAGATGCAAACATGAGAAAGCGTTTTGCTCAGTTTAAATAGATCGACGGAGCGAGGAAGTCTCTTGCCCTAATTTGGGACGTCACGCAAAGCGTCACGCAAAACGTCAAACAACGCGTCACGCAAAGCGGTTAAGCCTCATGGAAAGAGTCAGCGTCTCCCAGTGGAAGAAGCGTTGCGTCACGATCCAAATGGCGGCTGCGAATGAGACCACCTTTCACCCTCCGTCTGGAATTTTTTTAAAAATCATTTTGTAACCTTTAAATTTTGGTCAAAATAGCACTAGAATGACAGAAATAGAATTTTAGAGAGCCTCTGCCTCCGCATCGGCCGTAGCCTCCCTACGACTGTTACTGGCCTTCCTAAAGCCAAGCCCTTATACCTCGGTACATAATTCATCCACAATGGAAAAAATTATTTGCAAAGCATAACTTACATCTTTATATTTTTTCCTTGCATCTTCGTTGTCCCAAATAAGGTTTTTCATCACCAGTTCATTTCTTTGGTAAAGTACGCGAAATTGACTCCAGGATGTCTTGCTCTCAGGAATGTAATTCTTTTTCATCCACGTTCCACACGCATATTGGTAGAAATCCTCGCACGGATCCGCGCTTGCGTTCATTGCATTAAGAATATCTAGGAGAGAAAATGGACAGATGATGAGACAAATAGACTGACAGACACAAACAGAAAGAAAGAAATGGAAGAAGGGTGGAATGATGTAATAAAGAGGAATATGAGGAAGGAAGAAGACAGAATGCAGTCAAAATAAAGGGAAATTGTGTTTTAATTTGTGTTTCGATTGACAGTCGTCTGGAGAGTAGTTTCACTTTCAAGGAATAGGGTGGGTGGGTGGGAGGGGGGGATAGACATTTGTAGAACTTGCGATGTCAAGAGATGATCACATGTTCTTTTGAACTTTGAAATGTGTTAATTATTCTTTTTCTTTCAGATTTTTTTATTGATTCAGCTCCGACAAGAAGCTTGAGGAAAAGTAAAAGCTAAAAAAAAGAAACAAAACAAAACAACACACAAAAGAAAAATAGAAAAAAACTGGCAGAAAGCGTGCTCACTGATTGGTCAAAAGCGAACATCCATGATGTGCCTACAGACAATGAAAATGTGTAACGGATTTTCTAGTTTTTTAATAAAAACTTTGACAATTCGTAACGGCTGAACCACAAGAACCCGAACTCGGACCCATTTCTCTTGGATTTGTTTTGTTCGTTAGTTTGTCTTCAGTCATGTTATCGGCTATCGGGTGAACTGTTAACTTCGAACTCCCGCTATTTAGAGCTGACTCAGTTGTTTCCTCTGGCCCAATCTCTAACAGAAGAGTTCTAATTAACAAATCGAATGTGGTTTAGCGTGGTCTGTACTCTTATCGACGACGATACGCGTCATCACAGTGGTCAAAATGTTTTGGACTCACGAGGCTATCGCCTCGTGGGTCCACAGGTACTTTGACAATGTTACGACGAAATTCATGATCAATAACAGGACTGACGCATGAAAAACTGACGTCAATTTGTCAAACTGACAACGCTAAATTACATTTCAATTTGTTTTGTTACCACAATATCAAAGCCAAAGCAAATGTTTTTTTCAGAGCGTAAGCTGAAAAAGGCATTGCGCAACACATTGACACGAGCAGCGTGGTCTGAACTCTTATCGACGACGGAAAATTAGCCAACCAGATTGCGAGATTAGCAGCAATTGTGGTAAAAATAAGCACTGCAGCACGCGAGAGTACAGCTCAACTTAGCACCTTCAAGGAGTGGTTGCTAAACTAGACAAACATGTGCTTTCTTGGCAAAGTAAATATGATGGCGGCTGGTGTACGATGGAAATTCTCGTTCATTCTGAAGACATCACTTTACGTCTGGCCCCCTCGAGGTATTGAGAATTTAGCAAAGCGAGTTGCAACAGGCTTGAAGCGAAATCTTTTCAAGAAATGACGTTCAAGGTAATTAAACCTGGTAAACAATGGTTTCGTTCACCACTAGCCGATTCTCTTCAGACCAGGAACTACGAATTCCAGACAATACGACTGCATATGAAGTCGTTAAAGATGAAATTAAACAAAGGTACATGACAACTGCACTGTGTTATTTATGCATTCTGCAACCTGAAGATTAGGTTATAAATTCAGTTACAATTGATGTAACTACCTACGCGTATATACAATACTCCTGAATGCTCTACACACGTACGCAGGCGACCACTTTCGTGTCAGTAATTTCCAGATGTTTCCATGTGTGAGCTACATTTTTGTAGTTTTTGTGACTTACGTTATTTATTTGTTATTCAAGTCAATTCCAGATGTGCCCATCTCCCCTCCCCCTGGGGCAATGTGCTTAGATTAATTGAAACTAAAACGAGAAACGAACAAAATAAAAAGTTTTTGAGCCACTACCCCTGGGCATTTGAACAACTACATCAATTGCAAATGCTAATTTCAGGGGAGGCGGGGCATAGGCACTGCTGGAATAGATTGTTTTTTGATATATTAATTAAAAGTCACCTTGGCAGCGAGCCTAGAGGACAAAAATATAGAAAACTGAATAAGCATTTTTATTCATTTGTGTTGTTGGTGCTCCAGGCTGCACTATCAAACTGAATTATAAGATATCGACTGTAGCCCATTGACTGGTGCTTTGCTCCAAAACATTTGTTTGCATCAGGGTCAGGGAATAAGTAAATTATAATAATTTGTAATAATTAATTTCCCAGCTAAAACGCTGACCAGGGTATTTTGAGCCCCTGACCCTGCTATTTTGAGCAACTTTTAATTTCACTTGAGAATTCGGAATAGCAGCTGCAGTCTTGACATTTATAGCCTTAAGACAATCAGGCGTTATCGTTGGCGTTACGCGTCGCGGGAGTGTTATTGATTCTAAATATTCCAACTATTGGTAACAGTCGTATAGCGTACGAGTCGATTTTAATTGACAGTATATTTGTCTGCACTTGACTATGTTTGAATATCATTAACTACAAATGCACTTAAAGTGTCCTATTTGCATAATTTTTTTTTTATAATTTAAAGGTACTATAATGAAGAGCAGAAGTAACCTTATACTCCAGATTTGTATTTTAAGAGGACAGTGGAGGCTTGAGCATAAAAAGGTAAATAGATTACGTCAGCTTTAAACATTAGCTGCGTTCCTCTTCATCAAACTGACGAGCTAATGTCACGTTCCCACGCAGGAGGGTCTCGGTTAATTACGACCTTTTAGCCACAAAAAAATGTCTTTGTAAACATGTCTAAAAGCCGATCAGACCCTTCACAAACCTTTTGACAGCGAATTGTGAGTTGTTTTGACAGAGGAGCTACTTGTACAAATACGCAAATTCGAACGAACTTAGAAGTGTCTTAATTGGAAATATCTTAACGAGGTCTGGTAAACTAATTTAAAATGCGCCGCGTTTGAAAATCCAGCAGCTTTCAAGAGCGTGAGATCGGAGGTTGCTGTAGTGCAGCATATAATACCGTGCACCTAGAATGCGAACACACTTACCGGAAGACGCTGAAATCCACTCTTTCGATTTATTTTCCGGCATGTGGCTAGGTTTTTTTTCTCCTTTTGACGCCGTTGCAAACAGCACAATGAAAACAATGCACAACACAGCGAGAAGAATCAAACCAGCAATCATGCATTTCTCACGTTTCGATAATCTGGTTGAATCGCGATGCAGCGGCTTCTCGCTCGTCGGTTGAATGTCAATGTCATCAAACAATACCGACCTGTGGGCTGCTCGGACAAAACTGGGCGACTCATCACCTCGTCCCTTCACGAGATAGTTTGCATTGAGGAGCCCTTCTGTACTTGGCTTGTACATGACTATAAACAAGAGTTCCCTTCTGCGAAGTAATCGAGCCAAGTCTGTCAGTAGTGCATCGACTGTGCCAGGTTTGCATGAAGATGCGCTCTTCCTAAAAGCGACAGCCTTAAACAAAGATCTGATCCAGCATGAAATTGGCCCACAACAGGAAAATTCACACTAACTTCTTCTAACAATGATTAGTAAGTTATGCAAATTATTTAACCCTGAGAACGCGATTAAAAACAATAGAAATTATCGTCCTTGGCGATAAATTTACCACATGGGGTGTGGACTACGAGATTGAAATACAGTATCCCTTGGAGGACACAGGGCTATATAAGTAATAATCTTTAAGTGGTGCTATAGTATATTTTTATGGGACAAGGTTCGTTAATAAGAGTTCTCATTGGTTTTAGATGAAGTACACATAGACAGGAAAGTGTCTTTGAAAGGCTGCTTTCTCCCTGTGCAAGATCGTTGCTCCTCGTGACGCTTGCCAAATCAAGCTCAATCGAAGTAACAGGTAGCACTGATGTTGTGCTTAACAGGTGTATATTGTTTTTAGGGGGTTGGAGGCGGCTTGCCAAACTGGGCGTTAATTTGAAAATGACGCATATTTAGGTCATTAATATGACGCAACTGTGAAAAAAGTTAACATCAACTCAACACCATGTCGCGGCAACAATTCAGCACCTACTTTGGTTTACAACTTCGAATTCCAAAGTTCATTGATATGAGATTTAGTACTCTATAAATAGATCCTACTTGTAGCGAATGCAAATGTGGCAAGGGACCGCAAAAGAAAACGGTGCTGATTCTTAGTGACTCAATGATCGTTACCTCCGTCTAGAATTGGTAAGAAATCCGCAGCGAGGAGAATTTGAAACAAAGCAGTGTGGTGAGATGCGAATTTTCCAAAAAGGTCTTTCGGAGCCCTACTGGCATACGACCAAGTGCCTTGTTTTGGTATTGATAGTGGACAATATACACTTAATCGAGATTCTCGAGAAAACAAAATTAACTGTTTCCTAAAGAACCAGTAATTAATTGTTTTGCGATATGGCTGGAAATAAGTGTAAAGTTTTAAGTCAAGAAATCAAAATAACCCGTGCTTAGTGGGAGAGCGGGTTACGATTGCATAATTGTTGCCCGCCGGGCAACATTTAGATTGAGATTTGTCATTGCCACGCGACCATAAATCAACTGAACCAAAACTCCCGCGATATAACAACGTTACATATATTGCACCACACAAACATAGTTTTCCGCAAGCCCGGTCCTCACCTGAGACGCAAGCATAAGCATAAGCTGAAACATAAGAAGCTTATGCGCTAGTGGGAACGGCCAGACATAAGCATAAGTCTTCTTCTTACGTTTATGCTTATGTTTGTGGCGCTGTTATGCCCAGTGAGGACATGGTCGGCCTAAGCATACAGCGCTCGTTCCTTATGCTTAGGCGTATGTCAACCATGTCTCCAATAGACATAAAAGCGACATAAGCATAAGTATCAGCATACGAAAAACGCAAGATTTTTATATTCTTATGCTTGTACGTATCTTTATGCCCTGCCGTCCACTGGCGCATGAGCTTTTTTATACTTATGCTTATGTTCGCGTCTCAAGTGATGACCGGACATTCAGACATTCCTGGAGGAGAAAAATGACCAAGACCTGGGATATTACATAATATTATTATTATTATATAGCATTATTGAAAAGTGTTAAGTAAAAGTACGTGGCCGTGCTCGAATTTGGAAGAAGCATGAAAGAAGCTTTTGTAATTTTACTTAAATCAACTGCTAATTAAACGAGAATTAGGGCTCAAAAAACTTAAATGGGAGTGGAGAGCTAAATTTTTGTAATTGTAATTTATGTTCTTAATTTTGTTTTTCAATAGTGACCTTTCACAACATCGAATTCTAAAGATAATATCAAGATGAATTACACTGTATACTTAGCTTATGAATACATCTGCTTCACATGTGGGAATGAATGCAGGTTAATTAATGATTTTAAAAATAAATCCTCATCCAACTATAATAGCTGCTATAAAACAAAGTGGAGGATTTGAAGAACAACTTGGCGGGGGTTTTAGAGAAACTTTTCTCTCAAAGTTTCGAGTTTCGAAATCTGTCTGAATTTATCAAAGAGTCTTTGTCCGGTATTGCCAATGTACAGTGATGTGCTATTAAAGCTCAATACTGGAGCCAGAAAAGAGCAGGAAACCCATAACATTACTTGTAATACAGGATTATTGACAAATACCGATTGCGTAAAAATTACTAAACTTCTCCTCAAGAACTGTGAGCACAAATGAAGCGTTTCTGGCTACTTTCAAATTAAAATATATAGTTTCTTAGTTTGTTTAGAAAACGAAAGAAATGATATGGATAGCAATGTGGCGGGTTTATTTAAGGATATTGTAGAGACGTCAGAAACCTTTATGTACTTCTCAGAGCTCCTTTATGCGGTATTGCAAATGTACAGCGATATATTGTGCAAGACAAAGTTCTTTTTTTGTGCTCATAAATTAAACCGCAGACACTTTTGGAGCCGGAAAAAGAACAAGTCCTATATTACTTGTAATACAGCATTATTGTAAAATGTCGATTAAGTAAATGGACTTAGTACATCCTCCTCAAGAACTTAATTTGAAACAATACAAGTGAGACGTTTTGACTACAGCAACTCCTGTGGAACACAATCCGGGCTAGCTTCCGAAAATCTAAATCGTAGTGCGGAGGCATTGGAGGGAAATTCTCACTTTCTTTGAGCTAGTTAAAATGGTTGGTTATGCATCTTAAACTTCCTATCAAAGTCCTTTTAAAAGTTTCGGTGTTACTTATATTTGTATGAGCTGTTTGATTGGTTGATTTGAATCACGTTACGTCTATAACCAATCACAGAGTCTGTTTCATTTTGTGTTAGACAAAGTAGAGAGACGTCTAGTATTAGTTAAATATCGGTCCTGGCTATTCAGCCTACTTTAGAGAGTACTTTTTCTGCTCCCAACTGTACTTGGATGCAGCAATTATGCTGATACTCTGCTTGATAAAATATTATTATTATTTTTAATTTCCTCATTAGACAGCGCGTCTCGGCTTAGGTTTTACGACGCCATGTTAGAATTTTGATGATGTTAAAAATAATTATGTGCTGATCTTGGTGTGGACTGGTGGACTTCCAAATGTAAATTTCCTTTTTGTCTCTTTTTTAATAGTTATTCTGTGTCAATCATCCATCTTGTTTGTCTTATTCTCTGAATTAAGTACTTATTTACTTACTTATTACTGGACTAAAAATGGTTCTTGCTCAGTTCATGAGTTATTATTATGCATGGTATATTGTTAAAGTCTTTTTTCAAGAGCTCTGAGAGTCGATTTCAAAATTATCATACTACTATGACTGAACCAGTCACAGAAAGCATTTCTACTTTTGGAAATGCGCAAGACAATGACATGACGTTAAAACATTGCGGTTGTCAAGCCTTCCCGAGGGGAATCTGCGAAGTATACTCTATCTTGATTGCTTAGAGTCCTTCTTGGCTCGAGAATTACCGCGTAAGTTCGGGTAAATGAAAAACAACTTCACCATGGTCTGCAACGCGTGCTAATGCAACCTCTGGACAACCCAATTTGACCTAATAATTTTCGTAACAGAATAAGTCTGGGAAAGTCCCGAAGAAAAGGTTTGTTTTTAAACTTCATGGAAATAGGCGAGTAGAAGGCAAATCTAACGCGGTTATGCACCAGCTGCTGGCAGCGATTCGCTTAGGAAGCTGATGCGACATTTATTAGAGGTGTCGAGAATCGATCCACCGAGATAAACTAATTATTGAATATATCTCAAAGAAAAGAGCTCGAAGTATTTTCCTGTTGCTTTCATTGAAAACGATATGCAAATTTGAGCGCAGCCTCGCCTTACTATTATAATCTGAAAACAAAACAATATGATTTTTGTTCCTTTCATAAGAGCTACGAAATCATGAGAAGGCGAGAAGAAGTACATCACGTTTTATCAAACCCGGAAAAGCTTGAGGGTTGAAGTTAATTTGGTATGGAATATAGTTACGAAAAGCTCACTTTAAAAAAGTTGGGGAAAAGATTTCGCATTGAAAGAGCGCTTTACAAAATGATTTTACCACCTCATTAAACTTTAATCGATCATCGCAAAATGAACGCTTGTGCGTAAAAGCCGTGAAATAAATATAATCCCGGTCTTTTGATTCAATTCATGGCCATGGCGTTTCAAAGAACAGAATATCTTTTTCTTGAAATCTCTATTCCTGGAAGAATTTAAGTTTGAAAATTCCCTCACTTTACCAAACAAAAACAAAAATTACCCCAGAACTTCTTTACACAGTGGAATTAAAACATGCACATATAAAATATTCTGCTCAGGATAATATTTGCTAGCAGATGAGACAATACACTTTAGATATATCATCTAACAAATAAATAGGCCCACGACTTGAATTAAAATGTAGCGTTTTTTGAATTGTAAGCCACAATTAAGAATAGTTCTTACCAAGTGCAGCTTGTTTGACAACTTGAGTTGTACACTTTGAATTGTTAGGGTTTAAATCGCACGTTTCCTTTGTTTTGTTTATCTTCTTTTCCTCTTCACCAGTTTCACCAAGGCCTTTGCAGTTCTCGCTGCCATTTTTCGAAGAAGGGTTTTTTTTCCTCACGTTCCTATATTGCCTCTCAGATACATATAGCGACGCGAAAACAGCAGAGGTTATAACGAACACCACTGTGCACGCCAAAAGAACTTTTTCCAGTTTTGTCATCCCATTTCGCCGACGAAGATGTACAACCGCTTCGGGTCCGCTCTCGATTTCCGAGACGTCTGTCCCGTTTTCCGCTCTGCTGTACTTAATTTTAAGATCCGCCATTTTGTTTTTACGTCTAAACACTGTTGTACATACTTAAGGATTTTTAAATTAAATCGGCAATGCGTATGGACAGACTTTCTTCTTTCGTATTTCGCGACGTATGAAATCAAAGCCGGCGATGATATGGTTTTGAATGCACAAATGTCTAGTAATTAAAGTATTCTTCTTTGTCGCACAAAGGAACACCTTGCAGAGTTATAATTAGCTGCATACTGTTTGACGTGGCTTCCAAGTGAAGATTCAATTAATTCTTTTTTGACACGAAACTTCTCGTAAGGGTGCAATATATCATATGGCGTCCAAATTTCATCAAGTGGCTTTTTGAGATTGTGAGATTGGATTAATTTGGCTTGCACTCTTTAAGGAGGTATCGTTTTGTTTTTGTTTTTGTTTTTTTTTTCTCATCGATATTTTACTGAATCAATTCCATGTTTAGTTCCATTACTTCTAAAAAAAACAGTAACGATCTCGTCGAACCCCCCGGCAACTACATGTATGTTGCCCTCCAAGCAAAAAAAATCAAATCTGAGTCCAAATTGTTACGAATCATAACCGCAGAGCATTTATCGTGACCAAAGGGGACTCGGGACTCCAGTGGTATACAATCTCGAATAGTAATCACACAGGAATAGTGTTGATTCTGAAAAGTCTTGATTACAGGCCAATCGACCACGCCCAGCCATAAAAGAAAACAAATTAAAGAAAATGGTTGTGTTAACGCCATTCTCAATTACCACAAAAGTGATTCAGTCAAATTGGGCTGTGACAAAACTCCCTTAGTAGAGCGATAAGTTCCAAATAGCGTCTATTTGTTTTAGCCTTTATATTGCGTAGAGCGATTTGCCAATTTCCATTTCTTTCACACAGGTTTAACGTAAAATCTGCTATTGCTTGTGAAAAATGAAATGCTCAGCATTTCGCCAGCGTGGGGCAATGAACGAATCCGATGGGAGTTGACCCAATGACCTTCAAGATACCGGTTGGGTGCTCTTCGCACTGAGCTACAAGAGAGGCTCGTGGTTAGCTGGGAGAATTTACCAGGGTCATTTGTTAACGGCTTTTAATTTCTTCAACACCTTATACTTTGTGACATTGCACAGGTGTAAATCGTGATGTGACTCTTTTCTTTCATGTTTAATATAGCAGCAAATTGACAGATTAATGTTATGTCTTTTCTACGTAACCGGAATGGTCGAGTTGTAGTTTGTGCATGTATTTGTTGCTCAGATTCCATCTTTGGACTGTTTGTCACCAAAAAAATAATAATAATAATTAAAGAAATAAAAATAAATAAATAAACATACGACAATTTCAGGGGAAAGGACTTTTAAGTGCTCAGTTTTCAGGCAGTAAGTTTACCCCCCCCCCCCCCCAAAAAAAAAAAACAGAACAAAGATCAACTTTGGTAGTCTGGGACAATTCAGTAAAACAAGAAAAGGAACAATAGCACACGACTTTCAAATGTAACGGTGGTTGTCATTATTGATATTTCTAAACAAAATAACTAAATTTTAACCTTTCTTTAATTTGCAATATTCAGCCATCTCTTCATGTCTTCAGCAACGCGCTAAACCTCGCTCGCACAAGAGAGGGGAGGGCAAGGGGGTTTAGAATTTTGAGAAAGTAGTGAAATCCAAGATGGAGGATTTTGGATGGCAGACATGATGACGTCATGTAACACCATATGACCTTATGGCCAACAACAAAATATGTCATCTTGTGAAGCAAGCCGACAGCTATTTTATGAAACGCAAAATAATTTGTCTTATTACAACGAAAATCCAGTGGAGGGGCTCCATCCACTAACCGCACCTCCCCGCTTCTTTCACACACATTTTACCGCAGTGGGTGTGTGTGTGTGTGGGGGGGGGGGGGGGGAAATGTTTTGTGGTTTCTCCCCTTCCCCGGACAATATTTTATTTATATTTTTTATACATAAAAAAAACAAAAAAAAATAAAATAACAAATGAAGTCATAGTGCATGGTAATTGAGTCACTACACATAGAACAGTATATTAGTAAGAGCTGAATGTTTACAGTATATGCCACAGTGATTTGAACTAACAAAACTACGTGGTGTAAGTGAAGACAGGGCATTT
>Ga0126339_10001166_pt1 | contig 17151 bp, 17 predicted proteins | sample OrbTmetagenome_2_FD_92532 | JGI IMG/M metagenome (GOLD analysis project Ga0126339, IMG submission 92532) | Coral microbial communities from Petempiche,Puerto Morelos, Mexico - Orbicella T R C metagenome | ecosystem: Host-associated > Invertebrates > Cnidaria > Coral | place: Petempiche,Puerto... | reverse complement strand
TGCTGTCCCAATAATTTCTCAATCCTGGGATAATGTTGTCCCAATAATTTCTCAATCATGGGATAATGCTGTCTCAGTAATTTCTCAATCCTGGGATCATACTGTCCCAATAATTTCTCAATCATGGGATAATGCTGTCCCAATAATTTCTCAATCCTGGGATAATGCTGTCCCAATTGTTCTATGAGAATAGGATTTTCTGCACCAGTATTTTCACAAGAATGAGATACACCTGTCCCAGTATATTCACAAGAATATACTGATTCATCGACCCTCCTTTTTCCATAAAACAAGGACTACCTGTTTATATTTACTCCTTTATTTTGGCAAAAGTATTTCATTCATTAAAATTGTTTTTCAAAAGTGGGAAATCTTTTCTAGTTTCACGTGCTTAACATGTGCAACAACAATTTCAAGAATCATGCACCCAATATCATACTTAAGTTCACCAAAAAGTATCTGCAAGTTAATGTCAACTCAAAACAAAGAGGTTTACACCCAGTAATAGCTAATGAAGTTCAAGTTAAACCTGCTTCATTAAGCAAAGCGTCTCTGCAAGTTAATGTCAACTCAAAACAAGGAGGTTTACAAACAGTAATATTTAAGTTCAAGTACTTTCATTGTCCAATGAAGTCTCTACAAGTTACAACAACTTAGAACAAGGTCGCTTCTATACTATAATTCGTAAGTTCAAGTACCTTCGAATTCATATGTCTAAAGAACCTATTGTGAGTTTCTACATGTGAATTTCTTTGTGAACAGTTATATCAGTATTCCTGATATCACCAGAGCTGATTCCACTTTTGAGAGAAACATACTTGAGACTTATTAGCTTCCTTGCTGTAACCTCTAGTATCTGTGTTGCTGTGAGTGGTGTTAGGCTCTTGGACTGAGCCTTCAACTTGTCTTTCAACATTTTAACAAGCCTCCTCCCGTTCTGGAATTCTTCCGGTAACTGCCTTTATTATCACCATTGCCAACTTTTTGTTTATCTTCATGTGCACATCCGCAGAAGCAGATGCAGCTGATGATTCGTCAAAGGCTTCATCTGGGTCATTTTCTACTATCATAGTATCAGTTTCTGAGCAGTCATCTTCCTCCTAAATGTACAAAATATAGCTATTAAATAATTTTGCTAATGAGAGATTTGCTTTATAGTTACTCCACACTAACTTATTTTATTATCAGTTCATTTAGTGTCTAAGCTGACGGATAATGGATTTCTGGAAAGGGGATTTAAAAACTTTGACATCTTTCATTGTGGTCAAGGTTGTGCAACAGATGGCAAGATGGCATGACCATAAAATGAAAAAAGAATGAAAACAAACAAACAAAAAACACTTCAATGCATACCTCAGAATTATCAGAAGTTACTTTTTCCTTGCAGATAGCCTTTGCCTTATTTTCTTTGGGCTGTTTAGCAGAAGACATTATGTAGTACAGCTCATATTTGTTCCTTTCATATTAAATTCATACCTCAAGATCACTCAGCCTTGAAAAATCTTAAGTCCTGGTTTCTAATTCTTGGCATGGCCCAATGACCAAGGACATCTCCAATTTCACTGGCATGCATGTATTTCAGTTTAATTTGTCACTAAAATGGGAAACTACTCTCAATCTATCATGGTCTATTAAATTTACTTCGACTATAATCTCTATTTTAAGTGCTACAGTACATGTATAGAAATTATGCTTAGGGACCAGCCATCTTATTATGGGCTTACCATAGATGGAAGCCTAGGAGAAGATGTGAATTCTACCTCACTGCTGGAGCTAGATTCTGATGGTGATGGTGATACTCCAACCTAGAAAAATGACAACCTGTCAGTAAGATGCCAAAGCAATCATGATGGTAGCCTTGACTAACTTATAACTTAGGAACAGGTTTACAACATTGTTAAGTGTTCCAGCAACCAACAAATTAAACTATGTACACTACCACAAGTGCAAAATCAATAACAGTTGGTTATTGGATGATTGTGATTTGGCAATGTTTTATTAATACCAACCAACCAGCCAACCACATAATTAACTCTTCTGTCAGGTATAAAAGTTTTAATAATAACCCTGATACCTTTTGCCTGTTTTTATGGAATCTCCGTTGCTTGCCAAAAAAGCTTTTAATATGCTGAGCAATACCATCTCTGGAAAAGCCAGCCTCAGGCAGGGAACATTCATCAGAGATCTTCTTAGCAAACTGCTGAAGTTCAGCTTTTTTGTCTGGTGTGTTGAGTTTTGGAAACTTGCCAGTAGAAGTGTTCCAGTGCTCAGAGGCCAGCACTCCAATTTGTTTGCGTCTGTAAACATTAACACAAGATGTGAAGAAGTTGAAGACGAAACAGACATTTGACCATTAGAGTATATATTGAAATGTATTGCCATGAAATAAAACTGCCGTAAATTATTTTTAAAAAGTTACTTGAAGAACATTATTTAATGGTGACAAGCTTAGTGTATGTAATGTTATGCTTACTGATTACGTGAACAATGAGGAAATTTTAGCACCCAAGTTTCACCAAGCTGCAAAAGTCAGAGTACTCAGCGTGCGCTATTCAAGATTCATAAATGAACTCAAACAAATGCAAAAAATTCCATTGTCCATGTTCCATAATCACCCTATGAAGGATTTTTGGCTCTACATAATTTCTTCTTTCCCCCCCTCCCCCCTCCCCCAGAAAAAAATAAAACAAACAACAACAACAACAACAAAACAGTAAAGCCACCTATATTTCTTCTAAAATTTACATGATTTGGTTATAGATTTATTTCTTGAACTGCACCTTACCGTTAGGAATTTCCAATGTCTAATTGCCGAAAAATTGAATATTCTTATCATTCAGCCACTTGCGTGCCAGCGTATCAAAACAATTTTGTAGCAAACACTGCTCTGCTGTTCCTTTGGATAATGAACATAACTTTTCAAACACCTTTCATCTCCATACTTGGCAATAAAGTCAAGGTAATCTGAGAATAAAACACTTACTTTGAAAGGTATAAACGCTTCATCTCTGGAGAAAATGAGGCCATATCGCCCATAGAAGGCTTGCTTGGCGGTGTTGGAGCGGTTGTTGTCTTTCCTCATGGTTGACATTGTGGCATCAGCTTTTCAAACTCTCGGCGGAATAGCAAGGCTTTCCCATAAGTTAAACCAAGTTTCACGAAGATTGCAGAATCTGACTCTCTTCTCAGGAGATTGGCAATGCCCAAAGGGCAGTTTATTTCTTTTTCTGTATTCCAATAAATGATCGAAAAAGAAGAGAAAGTCAAACTTTACAATTCATTCACACTACGCGTACGAGCTCGGCATTTCACAATCCAAGGTTTACCTTCAAACGCTTTGGCAATTTCTTCGCCGAAGAGCTGTGATAATTTTTGATTTATTTCCTCTGCAGAAGTTAAGCTTACTGCTGTTTTATTTTCGGCGTTTATTTTCTGATCACTCATGTTTGAACGAAACCTCCCACACTACAGCTTTTGGAGATAGCTACAAGCCTCGACTGAAGAGAAAAGGAGCGGCAAATTATCGAGCATGGAATTTTTTACTTATTTGGCGGCTCGTGATCGGCCCGTCTTTAGAAAGGTGAAAACTGATTGGCAACAGGTTCCCGCCTAAAAAGGGTGGCAGGCGCTCAGTCAGGCGCGGGCAGCAATGCTGAGCCCACTGTGTTATTTAAACAGCATATACACCTTTAGAAAAAAGTAACATAGCGGCAAATGTGGAAAGTAGCAGAAGAAGTGATCCAATTTGGACAAGAAGTAGCATCACATCGTGCTGTTGCAGCGATAAATCATATCGGCATGTTCACTGCCCTTGCTCAAGCTGCAATGGACGAGCAGTGGATAGAGGTACCAAACTTAGGCACTGGAAAGAAAGCCAAGTTGTTTCCAAAAGTCGGTCCGAATTGGATGAGTTTCGGGAACCTCTGCCTGGATGTAGTTTTACTGAAAGTGACCTCTCGGATGAGGAACAACAGATGGATGAAGATACTGAAGGTATGCAATTTGATGTAGATGAAGATGAAAGCCGTGGCAGCTTTCCGAGAGCAAGAATGATAGAACAATGTACTACTGGCGAACCTGAAGAAAGGGAGCCCAACCCTTTGAGAAAATTAGTGCTTAATGCCGTTCTAGACGCTCTTAGGATTGTGAAGGAAAGTGGATCATCTTGCCAAACGTTTGAGGAAATTTTAAATTGTGGCAAAACTCTTTTATTAGCCAGCCGTGATAGTGAAAATATAGATCGTGAAATTTTGCTAACCCTTTGGCTAAGAAACTGGAACTCAGTGCAGAAACTGTTAAAAGAGGAAGGATACGAAGATGCCAAATTACTGTTTATTTGCATCTGTCGAAATGAAAAGGAGCAAATGAGAAATGGAAAAACTAGTAAGGAATTTGTTTACAGTGGAAAATATAGTATCCTGGAGAATAAGGATGACCTGTGCATTCATTGTGGCAAAAAAGGCTATCTAAAATATTACTACCTAGGCATCAGCACAAAAGTGAAGAACTGGTTTAAAAATGTTGACATGTGCAGAAAAATGCTGTCCCATTAGAATGCACGTGATAAGTGGCTTGGCCGCCAAAGCAGCAATCCAGAAAAAAGTGAATTTTGGGATGGTGAGCGATGGCTTGAACTGCAGTGGTTTTGGGACCCTAAGAGGACCTGGACATTACCAGCACTCTGCCCTCATTGTGGATTACCAATTTCATCAGATCAGTTAATCAATTCTCCCAATGGCAAAGATGGAAGTAAAGATGTGGAATGCCCAAACTGTTTTGAAATCTTTGAACACTGTATTAGAGTCACTAATGGATCTCCTTTGAATTTGGCTCTCATAGGCCATTGGGATGGCTGGCAGCCATTTGGGACAAGTTATAGAGGGTGTGGATCACTGGAAGTTAGCATTGCAAACATGACCAAGAATGACAGACAGCATGTAGAAGAGGTATATGTCGTTGGTTTTATTCCTTGCTACCAGGTTCCCAACCTGCCTGAAGCCCTTGACCCATTTCTACAACCTTTGCTACAGGACATATCCAAAGGGTTCATTGATGGTTTCACCATTTTTAACTAGCCAAGAGAGATAGAGGTAGAAGACTATCAAACTAACGAAGAGCAGACAGTGCATGTATTACTTCTATGCTGGACAGGAGATCATCCTGGTCAGTGTGGGTGTGGTAAGTTCTTGAACCAAGGAAAGTCTGGACGCAGGAGATGCAAATTGCTTGGTAAAACACTGGAGAACAGTACAAACACACATGTATCACTTTAGATATCCTTGGGAGGAAAGATCTATTGAATCTTCTATTGAGGACATGTTTGACATAGACTGTGAAACGAGAGTAAGTGTTTGCAAAGCAATGTCATCTGCCAAAGGCTTTACTGGCATAAGTATTCTTCCTAAATACCTTTACCCACTCTATGGCTTTGACATCCTAAAGCACATGGTATTTGATGTATTTGACACTATTTGCCTCAATGTTGTGAAAAATCAGTTAGAAAGAATTCTAGAACTAAAGCTCATTGATCCCTCATATTTGGATGATCAAGTTGAGAATTTCCCTTGGACACAAGAGCTTAAAGCTGGAAGAATTCCTTGATCACTTGCATAATGTAAAGGAGTACATGTTGGACAGTGGAAAGCTGAAGGACTTCAGAAGTTTTCCTTTCCTATGGCCGACTGTATATTTATGGGCAAGCTGGCTGACAGGCATGAATTGGAAATTGCATCACTTGTTTCAAGGCTTACGGAACTCCATTTTTGTAGTGGCAGAAAGTCGTGGAATGATGACATGATTGAACTGCACAGAAAGTTGGCATGGCGGCTCAACATTCAGATTGAAGAAATTAAGGGATTACAAATGTGCACAATATCAGTGCATAATTTGACTCACATACATGAAGACATCATCAACTTTTCATCTCCTGACAACTACTGGTGTGCAGTATATGAGAGGGCTGTAAAACAATATGTCAAAAAGTCACATAACTGCAAAGGGATTGAAGCAACATTTGCTCAGTCAGAGTCCAGACGGGAATTTTTAAAGGCACTGCAAGCTGCTGATCAGAGGAAGGATGGAAAAGTTGACTTAGTTATGGTGAATGTGTAGTGCTTTTATTTATACGATCCTTCAATAAAGGGGGGTGGGGGGGATTAGGGGGATTCTTTTAAAACTGCATTGTTTGAAATGCATTTCAAATGTGTTTTACTTTGTTTGAAATGCATTTCAAATTGGTTTCAAATGTTATAATTATGATATTCCATAACATATGGTATTCCATAACTTATCACAGTACATATTGTGCGAAAGTACAAAACGTACAGTCAAACTGGAAAACCATATTGTTAAGCCTTGTGGTTTTATATTGTATATGATTGCTTGTGACACAATAAGCATTCCAGGATGATTTGAGGCTTTCTGGTTTTCCAGATTAGCTTACTATACCATTGGAAAACCGAATCAGCATTGACAGAAGACATTTGTTATGGAGGATATATGAAATTTTGCACATTCCACTTGTTTATTTCATGTTCTCTTGTGGTTATTTTTGTGTTTCAGGGATTTGCCAGTTCAGCTGAAATTACTCACATGGAGTCACAGAAGAAACTTCAGGATCGAAGGATCATTTCTACTGGGTGCAATGTCAAAGGTCAAATCACTGCCCATGAATGAGAAAGTGAAAAAAGCAGACGCACTGGATATTTCTGTGAGAGAGGTACCTACAGTTGGCTTTGTTTCAAGGAAAGCTTTCCTGCGTGATGTAGGATACCAGGGATCTGTTGTCTACAAAGGAGAGACTGTTATCGCAGACATCAATGGCCAAGAGACAGTGCTATTGATAAACAACTTTTTCTCTGTAAGATGCGAACAAACAGTACATGCAATGCTGTTGGCATTTGGGCCAAGTTACCCTCCTCTCCCTGCAGAGGATGGAAGTCAAGCAAGGGATTTCTGGAGTGGGTTTATTAAAGTTAGGTCTGAACCAGATCCCGAGCAATTGTTTTTTCCACTTGACTGTATCAAGAGAAAGGTTATACTCTATAATTGTGGCAGTGGTGTAATTTCTGTTGCTGACTACCAGAGGGAAGCAAGACAGCTACCATACACCATCATTGTACCAGTTTATATTGAGTGTGGAGATATGTTGTCAATTCAGGGTGAACTATTCCATGAAATTTGGTTTGGCCATGTCCAAAGTGTTGACCATTGTCAAAGAACAGTTGATGTTTTTTTCTTTGTTGAAAGTAACAGGCACAAGAATCTCTTTGTGAGGGAGATGCAAGGGAGGCATGGTAGAAACACTGTTTCATGGGACTCTGTCATTGGAATTGCAAGTGGGGAGTGGGTTTCTCGCACACAGTGGAGAAAGAATGAATGACTACAGTGATTATTGGTCTTAATACAATGAAATTAGGTTACTAAACATTCATTATACAATGTGGTTATTTATTAGCCTCTAGTGCTAAAATAGGAATTTTCTAGTTTGTAATATAAATGAAGGAGAAGCTTTTTGTTTCTCATTATAAGTAATGATAGTATGAAGAGCATGTGTAGAATTGGATGAGCTAAACAAAATCCATAGACTCTGTCTTTTGGGAAAGTTTATATCCTTGTAATCACCATGTCCAGTTTTCAACAGTATATGTATTCCTACACCCCTGGCCTAATAGTATGTTGTTTAATATGCAAGTCAACACCACATATGTCTGATCTCATTACTTTCATTTTTTATCTTTCAATTGTACTATATTATATAAAAGCAACTTTAATACCACGTTTAATACAAGCTTTGTGTTCAATATTAACCTTCTTTACTTTCTTAGAGTCCAAGATTTGGGAAAACTCCTATAGATAACCCAAAAAGTGAGCCCAGAAATGTCCATTGTGGAAAAAGACCCACTTCTAACTAGTTTTAAATTTTCCCAATTTTTCCCAAAACAGTGACATTTACCTGTTTCAGAACTAAAATTCCCAATTTATTACCCAAACTTCTTTAAGGTAAGAGAGGTATGTCCCAATCTTTTCTTAGATTTGGGTTCGCCCAGTAAATACCATAAGTTCTTTTCCCAATATTTTCCCATCTTTTGGAAGATCATGTCCCAAATACAAATAAATTTGGGGAAAATTGAGTGGTGTTAACACACCCCAATATTTCCCCAACATAACAGTTTTGATTTGTTTTCACGACAAAATATTCCCAATATTTTTCCCAATATTTTCCCACTGAAGAAAAATGATGTCCCATCTCTTTCCCAGAATTGGAAAAAATCCCATAATTTTCCCAAAATTGAGTTGTGAGAATATTATTGTCTTTTTTTCCCAAAAAAATCCCTCAATGGGAACTAAAAGGCTGTACAGGGTTCCGAAATTTTGCCACAGTTGGGAAATGTTTTCCCAGTTTTTCCCCAACTTTTTCCCAAATTTGGGAAAAGTAACAGGGATTTCCCGATATGGGAATCTGAAATTTTTCCTGTGAATTGTTATACATGAAACAGTTAAACAGAGCATAGGCGACAAAGCCAGCTTGTTTGTTTCTCAAAGACTTCATCTGGAATTTTGGCACATTTCCGGTGAAACCAGCTGGAGCATTTGTCACACTGTGCCATGTGGTAATCAATATTTGCTTTATCAGTATTATCCCATGGCAAACGGCAAGCACAGTACAACTCAAGAGGTATAGACTTTGGCTTGGCTCTGCGCAGAGGTTTGCTCTGGATGTTATCCTGAGGAAAAGATGTCAATTTCCCTTTGAGATGGCAATGAATCTAGTGCTCCCGCAACTTCTCTTGTGTATGTGCCACTTTGCTTGGATCTTCATGGTTCAATACGCTGGTTGCAAAAGCTGGACCACAGTCTGAGCCATTTCTCTGCTGCTGCACAGGCTTTACATTCACTGTAATCTTAGGACCTGTTTCATATATCAGGGAGGCTATTTGCTTCTTGACAGATGGTTTCAGACTGCCAGTGAACATACTGTCATAATAATTAACTTCTGGTCCCGGACAACCTATGTTAGAAATGCAGACTCAGTGGTTGTTACCATCATGCAGCACTTGAACGAAATCATTTTGATGAATAGAAAATTGAAGATGGACTCCGATAGTGGTGTCTTCCAATCCTTCATAATATGGAAATTGCTTGTGTAACAGGTTCTGGTAGTAGTTGATTCCCATATCTGTCAGCCATTCATTAGACTTAATAATGTGCAACTCCCTGTCATCAAGGCATCTCTTCTTTCTCTTGGGTGTTTCAGCTGAAGAACCCTACAGTAATTACATCATCTTCATACTGCTTGTTTGCTTTTGTGTGACTGATAGTAACCATGGGAGCTGGTGGATGTTGACTTATAGGCTGTTTGCTTGCAGGTTGTTGATGGGTAGGATGTTTACTTGCAGACTGTTGATGGGTAGGCTGTTTACCTGCTGGCTGTTGATGGGTGGGCTGTTTACCTGCTGGCTGCTGATGGGTAGGCTGTTAACCTGCTGGCCGTTGATGGGTGGGCTGTTTACCTGCTGGCTGTTGATGGGTAGGCTGTTTACCTGCTGGCTGCTAATGGGTAGGCTGTTTACTTCTGGGCTGTTGATGGGTAGGTTGTTTACCTGTTGGCTGTTGATGGGTAGGCTGTTTACTTGCTGGCTGTTGATGGGTAGGGTGTTTACTTGCTGGCTGTTGATAGGTTGGCTGTTTACTCGCAGGATGTTGATGGGTAGGCTGTTTACTTGCTGGCTGTTGATGGGTAGGCTGTTTACCCTCTGGCTGTTGATGGGTAGGTTGGTTACCTACCGGCTGTTGATGGAAAGGTTGGATACCTGCCGGCTGTTGATGGGTAGAATGTTTACTTGCAGGCTGTTGATGGGTGCGATTTTTACTTGCGGGCTGTTGATGGGTAGGCTGTTTACCTGCTGGCTGTTGATGGGTAGGTTGTTTATCTGCTGGCTGTTAATGGGAAGGCTGTTCACTTGTGGGCTGTTGATGGGGACTTATTGTTGGGACATCTACATGTACCTGAAAGGTCTTCCTTATTGTTTGTGCCCTGGCACCATGGCGTCGACTGTATTTGTGTTTTTTGCGTAGTTGTTGTTTGGGTATTTGAGGCAGTTTTCTGCGTGGACATTCTTGGTTTTGCAGCTTTCTCTTTTAAGGCTGTGGTTCTCCACCTTCTACTTGTAGACTGCCATCAGAGGGTGCCACCTTCTGGAACCTCTGCTGAATTTCTCAAAGCTCTGCCTTTAAATTCTCCAGGTCATCTCTGTTATCCATAAGCAATGTTAATTGCCTTATATCACCAAGAATCACTCGGCAAATACTGCCCAAGTCTTTGGGGGAACACCTCTTCTGTGGGAGGTGTGCATATGACAAGCTACATGTAGGTGCTGAGCCAAGTTCCATTTGGATGTTTTGATTGGGTATGGAGGAGTCTAGGGTGTCATCAACAACTTGATTGCATGGAGGTGGCGTGGGGTTATATGCTGGTTTTCCTATAATGCCTTTGTCCAAGGTAAGCATAGAGGAATTTGTGTAATGCTGGGGCAGTTTCTCCCATCCCCATTCAGGATAATGCCTAAATATAGCAAAGAAGTGCTTGCATGGGAGGTGGTTGTGCACCCAGAATTGGCACTCACAAGAAGGCTCTTGGTCTTCGTTCCCAAATTGTACAAAGTACCATCTTTGGAAGTAATCCTGGCTTTTCACCTTGCAAACACCATCACTCTCTGTTGTTTTGATATGGGAAGGTGGTATGTCTTCTTGTACATAATAGGTTTCGGCCTATTATGAAGATATCTCGGCAACTCCTTTGAGTAGCGACGGTAAAGCGAGTGGCAGCTTGTGTTCTTCTCTACATATCTAAAGGTAATAAATTATAGGTTAATAGACCAAAAAACAGAAACAATCTTACTAAACTGACTATTGATGATTGAAAATACAACTCAAATAAATTCATTTTCCTTACACATGGCTTGAAAACATGCTTCAAAGTCAAGCTTCATGTTTTCGTATTCTTAAAGTTAGAATGCAATGATGCTTGTATTTTGTGTCACTTTTATTGCATTATGTGTGTTCCCTGTTTATCATTTTGCAAATTTAGTAAAGGCTACTTTCATTTTACACCTTGGTTACACTTGTTGACAATGATGTGTTTATTGCTTATCACTATTCCTGTTTCTTTACCAGATACCCGTACCTTGCATGCTTGCCTGGAAGAAAGTCTGTAATGAGTATGGAGAGAAGGCCACTGAGAGACTTGTCACGATGGCTTGCCAGGAAGCTGTACTTCAGATCTTCATTTTGCGTTCTACACCATTTGTTGTGTGAATGGAGATCTCCTTCCGGAATGCTTTTACCCAGCGCTAGAAAATGAAAGGTTTGAAATGACAACAAGAGTGACATATTAAAGATTTCCAAATCTCCAAAGACAACATAAACCTTGTATTATCTAAGGCCAAGCAAGAGTAATTATAATAGCAGTTGCTAGTTTCTCTGTACATAACTTGCACTGACCTTGTGCTCTTTTAACCAGTGGTTTTCAAAGCACACCTGTAGATTTTGGTTTCCTTCCAGAAATTGGATTTTTTCAAGGAGCACACTCTTTCCTGGTAAATCTTCTCTGTCTCTCAATTTGCCATAAGCCGAAATTTTGCAAGTACTTCATCTTTGATAGGTGATACTCCATTTGTTGCTTTGGCTGTTCACCTTTCCCAAGCTTGCTCTCTGTGGAAATCACACAGAAAGACTGTGCACCCTGCAATTCAATAATTTAGCATATCTGGCAAATGATTAATAGTTTCAGACCTGCTCTTGTCCAAACTATTGTCTCTCATGTGGACTTGCCAAGAAGTCAGTGCTGTTACTTCTGAGTGACAAGAACCTGAATTTCTTTGGGAAAGAGCTGTTAAGTAGTCATAATCCAACTGGATGATGTTCAGCCTCTAATAAACTATTTTTAGTTATATGTAGTTGCTGGACAGAAATTATATCTACTGCAAGAGAATAGTTAGAGCACAACAATTGTGGGACATATTCTGAAAATGGTATTCCAAGAGCAAATATACCCTACACAGTTTTATAGTTTACATTCTATAATTCTTTAAGGCTCTACAACTCAATAGTACCTGGAAATATATCTTCCAAAGCTGTTATCTCCTGTTCACAGTTGTCAGTCATGCAGTTTTTTGGGTTCCAACCAGGGTTTTCATTTTGAAGAAGTTGCAAGGCCTCTTTAATGCAATGGGATGTTTCATTTTGCACTACAAATGATCCAGCTACCTGGTAGTCGACATTTGTGCCCACCACGAGGAAAAACAAAGGCAAAGAGTAGCGGGTTGTTTTGTATGTAGCATCCTGTAAACACATGTCATTGCCATATCTTTCCAGGAGTCTATGCTGCCATGCAGTTTGATGGATGAATAGAAGGGTTTGGATATCCTCTTCCTTATCACCTTCCCCAGAAGGGGCCTCTCCATATGGGCAGAAGTGGAAGAAGTCTTCTGGGTTAGACGCTTTCCAATGGTGATTTTTTCAGCCACATTCTCTTTATCAACTTAAGAGAATCTGTGTTTCATGGTTGCCCGGTACATATGGCTTCTTATGTCACTTAGCTTAGGATAAAACCTTCGGTTTGAAGGAGGTGGCTGGATGTCATCCTCCGATATTATTTCATTTTTTACAAAGACATCAAGGTGTCTCCGCATCTCACGGGTGTCTTTAACTCCCACATTAACCAGCTCATCAATTTTTCTGATAATCCTTTCATCCACAAGCTGAAATAGGCCACTTCCCTGAGTAGAAATGAAAATGTGTGGAGACGTCAGATTACCATAATATTTTTAATTATTAAAAAAATGACTATTAATGTTTGGTGTCTAAATTTCTGACACACTCACAGAGAACTGTCATAGCTCTAAAAAGAACTTTTATTACTAGAAAGAGTGTTGTTTGGAAGGGGCACCTTAAATGGCCACTAGACGACTTTAATCTGACATATCTTGAGCTACTTTAGTTCCTTTGGTTAGGGAGTGTCCGGGTGCAAAATCTATGGAATTTTTAAGATTTGTGTTACTGGAAAAGCTCTGACATTTTTGTGACCTCAAAGCTTTTAAGTGTCATGAATTAAAAAAAACATGATTGCAGAGTGAATCCACTTTAACCATTGATCTTGTTTTCATCAGAGTAAGATGTAGGCTTTGTTAGTTTTTACAGATTTTGTGTGGTGATTTTCGAGATATGTTCGTGACTGCCAAAAGTGAAAGCAACCTGCAATAGCCCAAGATATGACAAAGAGAACTTGTACTTAGAAATGGCTTGTTATTAGGGTTAATATTATCGATTTCAAATAATTCAAGTACAAAACAATTTTTCTTTTTAAACAAGATTATTGCATGTACAATTGTTAGAACTTCACTTGGCTTATGTTGCAACAATTCAATTTTTGTAATTAGCAAGAATGACCACTGAGTTAGAGAGGAAAGTGCAATGCTGTCAGATTCCTTGTGAACTTGGGAATCAATCGGAACAATAACATGGAAAAATAGTGTTTGGTTGTATTGTTCAGTAGGAGTTCCAATTGAAACTAATTAATGTATTGCACTTCTTACCTCTCCTATGAGATGATGTGCATGGTCTGTCTGAGTCGGAAACTCTATGTAAATTCTCCGCTCAGATGTCACATTTCCTTTGGCCATATCTTCCCTCAATCTTTTAGATGCTTTTGACCTCTCATGTTTGCTATCCTTTTCAATCTGCAATCAATAATAATCAATAAATTATTATTATATAGAATACTGAAAACTGAAAAGTATAACTTGCCCAGAAATTATTTTCTAACTAATCTATTTTTACTAATTGTTTATATCATAACAATAATTATGAAAAGATGTTAATTGCTTAAATATTAGTCATATTATTACTTTTATTAACTGCCAACACAATAATTTTGTAATTTTGTCATGATGGTGGTGATTTATGAAGCTGCTGATGCTTTTTCTGAGTACATTCATTTCTTGATATTTGTAATGGTTATGAGTTGTCATTTTGCATATAATTAAAGAAATTAAATACCTTTTATTGTGGAAATGCGATGACATCTCGTAATTTTAACCTTGCTGGACAATTGGCTTTTTTTGATGGTTGTGCCAGGAATCGGGTCTTCTTAAATGTGAAGTCTCCATCCTGGACAAAGAGACAAAACAGTAAGGTTTGTGCATGTTTTGAAATATGAACATAAAGTCAAGTGTTTGAAACCAGTGATGCTAATTTTGTAATAAATTGTACACACACCTGCGCACGTGGCTGTTTTTGCTTTCTTTTTAGGGCAGCATTTTCTGTCTTTCCCACGTTAGCAGTCAAATATCTTACAGCCCATTATGTAAAATGGTACTCCTGTGAACTTTATTTTTGTGCCATTGACCTCTTTGGGGTCCTCCCAATAAAGTCTGTGACTTCCTTTTCTATAGTCTATAGGCAACCAAAACCACCATTTCAAGGCCAACAAATGCAACATATGATTTTACTTAGAATTCCCACATATTTACAAAAGGAGATCGTAACATGATACAGATAAGGGGTTGTTGACATAAAAAATTGTGTACATCCAGAATATGTAACTTTCATAGCTGGAGGGGGCTTATTTCAAATTTTACCTCATTTACCTAGGCAGAAAGATTAAAAAAATTAAAAATTCCCAAGAGCAAAATTTACTGCTCTGGGCTAACAAATAACTTAAACACTTCAATTACCATCATTCCAAAGTTCTTGTCAGCCTTGTAGCAAAAAAATTTTACAGTGTTTTTTGCTTCAAAACTTGAAATCAACTTTTCAGCATGATCCAGAGAAGGAACATAGCCCAACGGTTGGAAGGTTTCCTCGGAAAAAGAAGTATCTCTAGCTTTTTCTTTCGATTCTTCTTCCAAGTCTTCCATGTTGTGGTGAAGAGATTGAATTCTCCCGCCAGATTTTCCCGCATTTAGAGCAGGCAGGTCAGCGGAAGAGGGGAGTTAAAGATTAACTTGGTGTGGGACAGGGTGGCGTGACTTGTTTAAAATTTGCCTTTACTTATTTATAAATTTATACACGTATTTTTTCTCTTTTATGGATGTGACTTTCTATTATTTAATATAGATATATTTGTCCCCCAAAAATTATACACTCGCACCCTTATGATTCTCAGTGGATTGGGACCATGTACTGCATGTAATGATACAGTTGAGTTGCATAAAAAACCATGCTTGACGCATACATAGAATGTAAAGGACAAATCCGGAGCAAATGATATCTTTATTACTGTGTACTTTCAAATCTAGTCGGCTTTTATTGGGTGCTATCCGTATATATAGGGAGCACGCATATCTTGCTTGTTTTCAGTACATCCTCTCCCTATGTTATGAACTCCCCTAAACGTGAGTTCAACGAAGTAACATCGGGTGAGGTAGGACAGCATTTTCGATGGTGGAGATTTTGAGAGACTTGATATTTGCCTCCAGAAAGAATCGGTCACTATTCAGCTACTTCATCAACCAAAGAATTCTTGAACTGAACTGAGCTTCCAGCTTTCTTTATGAAAGGAAGACCGTGCTGTACACCAGGGTAACTCCGGGGGTAACTCCACGCAATCGCCGCCATGTTCATTTCCGAAAGAGCAATAGTGTCATCGGAAGGTGACGTCACGAGTACAATCGGAAAATCCCGATCGCTCAGGTTTACTTCACACTATGTTACTCAATGCTTTGTGCTACACCTCATGTATCTTGACGATGATGTAACCTTGTTCTACAGCTTTTATGATTTCTGGGGTGCACCACATTCCCCGGAGACAACGTTCTTCGGGAGTGGGAGGACAGATGCACGACCTGTCTGTCATGTCCTTTAGCATTTGGTCTTTGACGCACATGGCACAAAGAGGAAAGGTCAGTTTTCCACCATGTTGATAGGGGAGCACAGGATGGTAAAGAAGAGGAGGTGGATTGATATCGAGCTTGACCATGCCAAAGTGATGATAAATGTTTTGGTCATCTGGATTGGTGATGATGGTGGGATGTCCCAGTGGGTACATTTTTGTTTTGTTTACCCATGGATAGAGAGAGGTTACATCTACATGCTTGATTTTCTCTCGCACTGTTTCATCTACCTCATGATACAGGCGCACCGCATTGGTTCTACTACCAAAGAACACATCTCCGGGGGTTGAGGGGATCTACCAATTTGTAGGAAGCCAGTAACTGTTTTAGGTCGTTGTTGGGCTTGACTTTGTGATCCCAGTCACATTCCCACATGGTCTACAGTAATGGGAATTGGAGCTTTCATGTTCTATTCGGTATTCAATTGTCCATTCACAGTATTGTTGTTGTTCTTGTGGAACCCCACTCACTATATAACCATTATTATTTTATTGATCAATTAATTATATCATAATCAATGAAACATTTTATTTTTTATTAATATACTTTTCTTCCAGATTGTCAAATCAGTTTGTGTCCATCAAAGTCGTCCACGCCTCGTGGAATCATTGCCTGAAGGCTCAGATGCAAAGGAACTTTACAAGAATCTCTTGTCAAAGTCTTACGTTTGCATGGAATAACATAAAGGTGTATTAACTATAGTAAGGCAATAAATGTACATGTATGTGGGTATTTCTAGATGAAGTCATGCCATGTAAATTTCATGTCATGTATTGTAAATTTCTGTTTCTCTTATTTAGACTTAGTAGTAGGTCCACATCAGCTGTATATTTGCTTATTTTAAACCTACTTATCAAATAAATGTATGTATGTATGTGTGTATGTGTGTGTGTGTGGTGAAACACTGGAATCAATATGCACATAAATTATTAAGCTGACTTGTAAGATAATAAAAGGTTACCATCTTGCTTACAACTTTGATTGTCTTTCCAATGTTAAGTGTAATTGCGCACATCACACAACATCTGTGTCTGACAATAAATAAATGAAGTTTCTAGTTTCCGGTATTACATGTATATATCTTTCTTATTTTTTTGTGTTTAAGTACTGTTAGGGAGCAGATAGCACAAGGCACCTTTGTCATTGGAACATTGGAGCGTGTTTGGGAGAATTCAAGTCTACAGACTGTGAAGGAGAGGGAAGCTGTAGGGGTGGTATCTGGATTTTTCGACGTTCAGAACTTAATGGTGCAGAGTTC
>Ga0126339_10001164_pt1 | contig 17156 bp, 15 predicted proteins | sample OrbTmetagenome_2_FD_92532 | JGI IMG/M metagenome (GOLD analysis project Ga0126339, IMG submission 92532) | Coral microbial communities from Petempiche,Puerto Morelos, Mexico - Orbicella T R C metagenome | ecosystem: Host-associated > Invertebrates > Cnidaria > Coral | place: Petempiche,Puerto... | reverse complement strand
GCGGTTTAAAATACAAATGTTCAACCATTATGACATACTAGTACTACAGTAGCTCTCTGAATGGTATCACTATGACAACTCCTACAAATAAGAACCTACTAAGAACCTAATCAGCCTGAGTTCAGAAAAACTACCCCAAAATATAAGAACCCATTCAGCCTGAACCCAAAAATTCTAGGTTCTTATACGTGGGTGTTTACTGTAGGTGTGGATTTCAGAGATAATTTTTTTCAGTGTACAGTGTGGACACTAGAATTCATGGTATTATTACTGTCTTTTTCTCAGAGGGAAAATCCAGCATTCAATATTGATGAAAATACACCACATAAAGAGTGTTCTTTTGCTTGTGACCACTACACTCTTTTGTTGAATGGGCAGTCTTTATGGCTCTTTCTCAGATGGGTTTTGCTGCTGCACCATTTGCATTTTTTTCCCCCAACTTCCAGGTCAACTCCTTCAGAGAAGGGGAACTGGTGCCAACATAGGAGGAGGTCCTGCAGTGCCATCTGTGATAGCTGTTTCTGTTAGCAGCAGGGCTTCTTCCTCATTGCAAGTTTCCTCTCCATCTTTATCACAATAGGTGTCTCTGATTTGGCAGTTTTTACGTGCTTCTTTCTAAAATAGCAAAGTCAATAAAAGTATATTTTGTTTCCATTTGTTCCAACTAAATGTGGTGAACATCGAGTCATCTTGACTTCACTTTTGGCAAATAACCCATATATATTGCTGCACAGTTTAACACAAGTCGTGTTTCTTTCACAAGCCCACAGGATCAGTCAAAATACAAACGACAAGTAGAAATATACAGTAATAATATCAATTGAAGCATCTAAAAAGAGAAAAAATTGAGCATATGTTTCCTGCAAGAGTAATTTTTGGCTGTTGGGATAAATGCAATTAAATATTATTACTTCTGTACAAATTACTTCACAAATATTTTAGAAATTAATTTTGTGTTCATATTTTGCATGTTTGTTTGGTCCAATAGTTTATGCAGTTTGATTTGCAATATGAAAGTTTTTCTTTGCCTTAGTCCTTGTTCTTCTGTCCTGCTGGTTTTCAATTGGACCCGCTTCTTTTTTTCCCTCTGTAGTCCTTTTTCTTTCCAAACATTTCATTCTACCTTGATTATCATTTGTACGCTGCTGAGAAATAAAAGACAAATTTGTCACTGATATGTAGTAATTGAGTGTATGTGTAATAGAGCAGAACAAAATGTCTGAGATGATTAACTGATTTATTTATTTAGCATTATATCACACATTCATGAGATATATAAGGCACTAAAATTTTGCCTGTACATGTAAACGAATAAGAACTCTTACCATTTCTTGGATGCCATCAAGCTATGGCAAGCCCAGTCTTGAATACAAATCCACTATCCAGTGATAGTCGGACCGTCTCTTCTTGAAGCAGCACGTCATATTTGCCTGTATCAGGCCCAAATTTGTTGATGCATAATAGTGCTTCTGATGTAGGTTAACATTCTTAGCCCTGAACTTAGTAAGGACACTAAATGTCGATTCTGGCAGGTTGGAGTGCCCCTTTCCAAACCCAGGGTCAATGACTTTTTCTGCCTCCCTACCCCTAGAAGAACATTTTATTTCATAGCACAGAGCATGAAATTCGCACTTTAAAACATGGGCTGAATGGTATGCTGCCCCAGGACATTTTAAATTCTCATAAAAACCATCCTCATCGCTTGGGCATTCCTTACAACTGCATTTCTTTAGAGGATGAAACTGACATTAACCACCCTTCCCATTCATGTATGTCACAGGAATGATGTTTTCCCAAACACAGCATAGTCTCCCTATATTTATCAGGATTCTGTCCCACCTGAACTAAAGCACAATAATGGTTGCGTTTTGCACTCTGTATAAATGCTGGGCTTATACAACTACATTATGGTTTATTGCGAGTGGCCACATAAGTGTGCTTCTTCCCAATACAGCAACACTTCACTTTCCCCATATCAGGGTAATCTTTTTTGTGGCTGTCAATAAATGCCTTGCTGAATGAACTGTTGGCCTGGAGTTCGATGAGTTTCTTCCCATGAGCCCTCCCCACATGCCCCCCGCACAACAGTACTCTGGATTCTTGTTCATTTGAAAACGAGTATCGGAATCCTTTTGCTGATGAGTCAGCATCCTGCCAGTTAACCTCCACTTTTAGCCCTCTTCTTTTGCTTTTGCCCACAAAACCTGGGCTAAATGCCCCTCTGCAGCTTTCGATGTACCCTTCCACAAATCTTCTTCACATACATTATCAGCCCCCCTAATTGATAAATGACCATTATAGAGCAGTCCACCTGTCAAGTAATTTTTTACCACAAAGGTACAGTTTTGGCTAAAATGACCTCGGATCTGCCAATAACCATCACAAGTTGTGACAGCACAAGACCAACTCCCCAACTGGTCTGATGGAAGGGTTTTCATATATTCCTTCTCCCTCTCACACATTTCATCAAGGAGGTCTCTGATGTGAGGGAAAGCAAGATCAATGACATCCAGAAAGGGCTTATCTGATATAACACCCAAACCCAACCCTGTTCCCATCGTTTTTCTGTAAGACCCATAGCAATACCCACTTATAAAAAAGCTAAGGATAGGGCTAAGGGACACCAGTTGATGCCGTGACTCCAGAGCAAGGTGACTACTCTGATAATCGATAGTTTCTTGCCAACAGCCATTGCAATTAAACAAGAACTTCATTTCTCCACCAAGCTTTCCTGAGACAAAATATATAACAAGAAAGGAATGTAACTACGGGTTGACTGGACATCAAAAATGAAACTGGGTCATTTCAGAACTTCACATTCTACTGTTCTAGATTTAATAAAATTAATAATACGAGATAATATTCTTACCTAGACATTTACCATCATTTGTTGTACACTGAGTGTGGTGAACGAAGGTGTCGTTGCTAGGTGAAGGGATTATCTAGTCAGATCGGTTTCATGGGAATAATCTTGACTCAAATATGGGCATCATGGCTATATTTGGAGGGATGTAATGCATTTTACAGCTGGCAATTGTAATTGCAGACACTCCAAACATGGCTGCCATGCCAAGAGAAAAAGATAGATGGCAAGCAATTTGGGGAAATTTATGTTGAATTTGAGGACGTTTCGCACCCATGGAGTACAACATTAAGGCACATTTATTGAGTTTTCTTCAGAAGGATTTATAGCAGAGATTACAAACTTTGCAGATGCAAACTACATACAAATACAAAAATATCTGCCACAGTACACACTCGGGAACAAAATGGTAGTCATGTGACAGGAATGCATATTTTTCGAAAGTACTTTTTGCATTTTTTTATTTTTACAACTTATCAAATCAAAATGAAAAGGTGTACTGCGGTGAAATGTTGTATTTTATCCCATTTAAATTGGGTAGCGAGTCTAAGGCCAAAATAATTTATTCTATATTAGATTTGACCAAATTTGTAAAAATTATGAGAAATGACCACACCCTAAATATCTTGAATTTTATAAATTCCTTAAATTGCTGGGGAAGAATTTTTTTTCCAGAAACTAGTTGAAAGAACAAAGAAGTCATGTGGAAACTTCACTCTCATTAACATTGTTTCTGATACAGCCCTCAAAAAATGCCCAAAATCAGCCAAATTAGCCTCCGGTACCACCTTAAGTTAAAGAGTAAGTGTAGCCTACTGCCATTGTAGTTTCTTAGTTCATTCTCGTTTAAGTTGCATTACACTATCTGCAATTTAAAATAGAATTCTACAAGTATACTAATGCAGATGCTGCAATCTGATTGGCTGAGCTACTCGTACAATATCAGCCATTAGAGTACAGTGGCTGCCTTCTACAAAATGGCGACTGTTTTTTATTTCCCAAAATTTTGGAGGAACATTTAGATGCAAATAGATAAGTGAATTCCTGGGAAGACTAAAATAAAGTCATTAATGGCATTTTGACTTTAGAAACTTGAAATTATTGAAAAAATGAGTGTGCGTGCAAAATAACTGCAAATTTTCAATGACAATTCAGTCCGTGTGACTTTGTTAAAGCATGAAGTGTAGTAATATGTCACCCTCAATTACTATGAGGTGATAGTTGATTCTCGTGCCAATGTTACAAGTGATTTGGCTGCGTGACTTGTATTCCATAATCCACCAGAACCTGAGTACAGCAGTGTCAAAAAGTGTTAGGGTCGGCACACACTAAGGACATGTTGCGGGGTTGTGAAGTGGGGTCAAGCCCCTTTGTTTGTATGCGTAGGACCCATGTTGCAGGGACAGTATGCCAGCTGGTGCACATAAAGAGGACACTGTTCTATTCTATGTTGTCGTGGGGACAGTTTGCAAGAGCAGTGCTCACAATGCGACAATTAAAACTGGGGACATTTTGTCCCTGATTCATGAATTCAAACCAGCTGCATTTCATGCAACATGCTTTGGGGATAACCTTTTTCACATGAGGAAAACTTGCACACTAGGAAATTGTCCCGCAACATGTTGCCTAATGTATCCCTATCTTCAGACTCTACACTCACGTTACCTAAACCACGTTACCTCTTCTCATGTTTCTGTCTAGACTTCATCTTTAAAAAAATGATGATAAAAATAATTAACAGTCATTCGCTGCAGGCGAGGTGAATACGGGTGAATATTCACGGAGACTAAGTGGAGGTGAATATTCACCAATGTTCACTAAGCCTGAGGCAAATAATTGTTTTACTATAATTTTCTGAGGTGAAACACAGAATAATGACTAAAACATGGAAACACAGATGCAATTGTTCATTTGCATACACACATGCGGCCTTATGCGCCTACTGGCACCTGGAGAACTGATGATGATGATACCCACCTGCTGCTGTAGCTGTAATAATAAGCTTACATTTACATCAATTGTCAATCAATTTACACGTCAAGTTTGGCAGAAAAACAAACAAGCGAAACACTACAAAAAATAAATTCATCCCGTACCTTTGTTTTACTGTTGTTGACTTCATTGACAGTTGTCATCATCGTTTAAAAAAGAGTAGCTTTAGTTTGAAGAAAAATAAATTAAAGTCAATCAGTCTGACTTGCTGGCAATCAATGTAACCACTGCATTTGTGATTCTTAAATTCCTTGAATACAAGTTCTTAAAACAATTTTTGGTCCAAGGGCAACAGCAGTCATTTTGAAAGTTCTCCATCCTTTCAAATATCCTGGACTTGGAATGATGTCTTTCGAACAAATAGAAATTTGATTCAGCAACTGTCTGCCATGTTTACTTGCGGAGATGGCAAAGGTGGCGAGCTTAGTAACCAGGTCTCAAAAATGTTATATTCACTGCCTGGAGTGCTAAATATAGTGTCATATGAGGAATCGCTCAATCAATGAGATCTGGAAACTTTTTGTTCAACACTGAAATTATACTAAAAGTGTATACACTAGATAAGAGCAGCCGAATCAAAAGGACCTTTTAAGTAGCAAGCTCTGAGAAGAATCACACATTTTCTGCAGTTAGGATTGCGTCACTCCACTTAAGTTGATCAGCAATTCAAAGTGATTCATATATTAAATGAGAGCTATATTTTAATTTCAGAATTTTCTGTCATTGTTACTAAAAAATCGTGTAAGTTAAAGAGCATTCAATTATTAGTTGAGGATAAAACTAAGGAAATTCAGCCTTGTGCCACTTAAAGAATTCGAAGTTGTTGACGGAACTGAGCACATGCCCACAGCTGATCAGTTTCCTTTTAAAACTTGAAATCAAATAATCCAATTTGTATAAATGTGAGGGTTTTTGGACAAAAACAATTGAGGAGACTCTCAACCATTCAGGCTTTACATTCTGTCGAGAAAGTGATGCAGGTTGCTGGACCTCTCCCTACATTCACAACTTGTTAACACCCTAAAAATCAGTACTTAGCAGCAAGATATACTATCCTCCAGGTAAAGTTCGTTAATGGTAATACTAATCACCATGCCTTGTGGAATAGGAACCGAAGAAATACAATTGGTATTATTCGGTAATTAGGATAGGTAGTTAGGATATCTGGGACTTCTGAGTGTATTTTCAATCACTGGACCACACCCTGCACCTATCAAAGCAAAGGAATAAAAAGACAGAGTTCACATTGATAGAACAGTTTTATTTCCTCCAGCTGTTTGTTTCCATTAGCCCTGAAAAGCTCCATTGGTGGAGTGGTTAATTAGTATATTTATTTACTTATTCATTTCTCTAACTTTTTTGTTTCAGTTTCAAAAACCTTCCAGGACCTATCAAGCCACTTCAAGGCACAAAAACACACAGCATCCTTTGTCTCATTTTTAGTCATTACATCGTATCTTATCTTATAAAAAGGATTGTACTTTTTCTATTTTTTTTTAACTTGGACATGATTTTGTCCACATCCTGCCTCTCTTTGACTATGACATCAACGACAATGAAACTAGGAAGGTGTATTTTTTGTGCATACAGCTTCACTTGCAACATCAACAATGACTCTATTTTACAAACTCAGATAATAGTACTTGGTAGCCCACTATTAGCAAAGCTATTCTAGGCAAGCAAACGTAAGCAAGGGATCTAAACTATTAAGCTGAAAGAAAAATAAATAAACCAATAAATAACGTAAGAGAAGTTTCTCGAGAAGAAAAACAACAGTACAGTTCTAACACAAAATTAGCACGAACTGGCTCAGTAGGCCCTTTGCATGATCTGGTCACATGGTACGGAATAAATTATGGTGGGACTTAAGTTACACAGTGCAACTTTCAAACCAAAGGAATGTTGGGCTGGACTGTTACGAGTTCTTTGTCTTGGAAGTCCCACTGTGTAACTTGTGTCCCAGCATAATTAATTCCGTACCATGTGACTGGGTCATGCAAAGGGCCTATTTACAGTTTGTCTCTTCAGACGATCTTAAAAAAATTAAAAAAGCCGAGAAACGTTTGCCCATCAGTTCGTGTTTTCCCTTACACCTCTTTCATGTTCTTGGTGCCTGCTAGCTTTTTAGCAGCAGAATTGAGGTATTTCTTATCTGCTAATTACTTTAAAAAGAATGACCATCCGAAAGTCTTGATAACTTCTGCCCTGATGCGATTAACATGGACTCAGATTTTGTCAGATTTAATGTAAACTAACAACCATCGTTTAGCCTACACATAACATCTGTAATGTAGATGATTTGTTCCGGGCATTAGAGTGGAGAAAACTATTGTATTTCTGACAAGCAACATTCCTCACCTTCTGCCTTGACAGATTATGCTAACTGGGTTTGTGTGAAATCTTTTCTCTAGTATACTACTTGAATTAGATTTTTGTGTGTATAGAATTGTTGTTGTTGTTTAATTTCATTTGGATTTCTTGCTGTTTTTTTCCCATGACATAGAAATGAAAAACATCCCTTTGCTATGTCGTAAGATGGCATTACATTTCATTGCAAATTGCCTCTAGGGAAGCTTCAGATGAATTCAGAACAATTGGTTGCATTTTCATAAAAACATATCAGAAAGATTATGATCATGAAAAATTCATGGGGGTGAGGCAGATTCTCCCCTCCTTGGGGGGGAGGGCTTAAAGAGTATACGCTGATTTTTAACTTTGAGACTGGTGCAGCTGTTGTCTGGGTGGCTGAGTAGCTGAGGCTGGAGTTACTTGACACAAAGCAGGTTTCAGGCAAGATGGACCCTGTGTGGCTGAAATAGCTGAGGTAGTCATTGCTGTTCCACCTGCTGCAGTATAGGCTCCCATGCTGATGCCAAATGCTTGAACAATGAGTTTTATGGTAATATATTAATGAACTTTCCTTTATATTATATTCTTACTAATCAACCTTGCTTAATTAATTACCACTTAGTTTAATATTTTTACTATGGAAATACTGAAAAGTTGACATGTGGTGATCATACTACAGCAATCAAATTACAAGCTGCTCAAAATGTCCTGTATTTATCCTAACAGAAATATTAGTGGGAAAATAATTTCATATTCGCCAAACTGAATGTCTTTGGGCAAAAGCAGGCAAATAAAAAGATCAACGATACGCCCTTTCAGATTTCAGCTACCAAGAGCGTACATTACAGGCTGTCCTTCCTCTGCTCAGTTCATCAACTGTTATTTTATTTATTACCCAGGCATTGATACCTGGGTTTAAAGTTCAGCTCTCTCTTTTCGTTTTTTCCTCATTCAGTCACAAATTGCCATCTGGTCTCTAAAGCACATGCGTCACCTGTGCATGGAATTTACAGAACTTGTCGTTGTGAAAAGTTAGCACAGATTCCGTGATTTCTAGGGTGATGAAACCACATACAAAGAAACACACTGTTCGCAGTAGACCAACACTAAAGGAAGTTAAGCGTTTTCGGAACGGGTCAGTCTACCAGCCTTACGAGAGATCAATTTACGAGCAAACATTTTGAGTGAATTTATCAAGAATCGTGTTATACCAAAGGAGCTATCAACCCCGGCTATCAACTCTTCAACTTGATTAAAAGCATCTTCAGAAGTGTCATTGTATTTTTAGACGTGATCATGAACCATGTAAAATCCCAGCACGAACTCAAGAATGTCTGAGCAACGAGAGCACAAAGGTTAGAGAATTTATTTAATGAATGTATCTGTTTGAGTACACCTACCGGTAAGTAAAACGCTCTGAGAAACTTCGTAAAGTATAATAAAGTTAAAATCTAGAACTAAGCAATATTCTCTCATTATTTTCTTGTAACATAGTTATGTGTTTTCACAAGGATGAAACCCATGTAGTGAATTATTGTACATTGGCTTGCTTGGCTTGCACTATCACACAATCCTAATGCAATAAAAAAATTATTAAAAAACCATTTCGTGGATAAAGTCAAGAAATTGTGATGTTATAGGAGATTAATAAAGGTGACACTTCTCTAAATTTTAAGTCTGTGCATTTTCCTAAACCTGAGATATTTGTCGCAAAATTTGCACAAATTTACAGAGCCCAGTATGGAGCCGCCATGTTGGTGTACCTCTGTGTACCTCTGTGGTACACCAACATTGCGGCCGGAAAATAGTGTTAACATCTGGATCTTACTTTGGCTATCTAGGCAACTGATTATCTGTACTGAACAAACAAACATTTACATAAGGACTTTTCCTAATACTTTAACTTCTGAATGGGCTAAAAATCATGAGATAAGTATATGTCTTTTGACAAATGTGTTCGTAGCTCTATGTCATGCATTGCCATATCTCTGAAATTCAAAATGTCTCGCTTGCTTGAGAAACGTAGAAAAACAACGACAAGGGCTAAGGAAAATAAACTGAAATGTTCATTTCATGCCCTAAAGGCCTGCAAATGAGTAATAAGCTATTAATCGATTCCAAGAAATGAAATCAAAGGCAGAATAGTTTAAGCACATTGATTCGATTGAATTTTGTTCGACTTCAAATGCAGAACATTTATGCTTCTCAGTATAACAACTGCCTGGGTAAATGCAGCAAAGCATCTAGTTTATTTGAGTGAGTGTGTGATGCGGAAAAAGGAAAACGAGAAATGACCGCACAAAAGGTGGGAACATGCTTCCCACCTCCGTGATAAGGAGGGCTGCAACTCTGCCAGCCCTTCTTACCTCCATGGTAAGGTCTTGAGAGACAACAGAGAACTTCATCTCCCTAGAACTAAAACTGCTATGGGCCAGTCCACATTCATGTACGCTGCTGCCAAGGAATGGAATGACCTCCCAAACGACCATCGAAACTGCAGTAGTCTGAAAATTTTTAAAACTAAACTTCTTAAATTTTTTAGTGATTTAGACAAGACTGATCATAAACGTAGTGTTTAGATCTTTTTTTAGTATTGTTTGATTGATTATCGTTTTTTAACCATGTAATTTATAGATACTGATCATTGGCTTATACCAGCGTCTTCCTCCCCGACTTCGCTGATCAGTCTTTCAGTTTTAAATAAAGCTTTTATTATTATTATTATGCTTCTCACTCTTACCTTTTGTGCAGCCTATTTTTTGTTTTGCGCCATGACTGATGGACTGATTGAGAAAAAGAGGGCTTGCTTCTGGTAGGGCAATATAATTCTAGATTTTAAGGTACCTTCACTGAATATTTTCCAGCTTTCATCTCCAAACAAGAATGTTGAATAATGACACACTTTCTTCCTATTACTTCAACTCTGCCAGCCCTTCTGGAAATACAGGTTCCATCTGGATACTTGTTGAAGTATTGGCCTACACCCTTTCCATCTACAATACCTATTGTGGTAATGTCTCTGCAGATCCTTTCCTCATGGGGATGTGTTCCCCCAAATTCTTTGATAAGTGGCAACAACCTCTTTAAGGTCACTGCCACCCCCTTGTATGTTCCCCAATTATTAGCACCTGTCTTAACTTAAAAGGTCACAGCCAGATTTATGCATGTCAGCATCTGCAATAAGGAAGTTTTTATATAAATTAATGAAACAATACAAGTTTGATGCATTAGATAATAATTAATTACTTTACACCGCACTGTTTGACTTTCTCAGTTGAAGTAATTAAATGGCCAATATGTAGCATAAATATTTGGCAGGCTTAAATTTTTGCAGATTTAGCAGATTGCCCTAGATCCCACAAAATAAAATGCTGCAAAAAATTTACTCCCTTCAGCAACTTTCCTCAGCCTAATAGAACTACACAGAACATATTAATACTGTAAACATCAACACCTATTGCTTCTCATTTTCTGACATTTTAATGTTTTATGTATTAAGTAGTGCAAGAATTCGGTGAAACTGTCTCTATAAGCATGGCCTACTGTAAGTTAACTAGAAGTAAAATTTAAAAACAAAAAGTTTCCTTCCTTCTTGAATGTTCTGCTTCTTGAAGAGAAATTTGCAATACTTAATTCCTAGCAGAAATTTTATTTATCTTGAACTGCAAAAATTGTTCTCAGAAAAAATCCTAAAAATCATCAATGTGCAAAATAAAACTCCTTCCTAATTTTCATGCTTACATGGTAGACTCATTGAAATTCTCTGTCAGGGCAGTTTTACTACTGTGGCAGTGAGGCCCAAGGTCAAGGATCTGGCTTTGAGTCTTAAATTATCTTTTCCGTTGGGGGAGGATGGGGGCATCCTCTGACTGAAAAGCAGATTAATTATCAACCATTTGACTTTTCATTTACTTTTTGATCTTAATTCTTTTCATTCCTTGTACATATATTTCTGAATTTAATAACTTTTTATTAAATACTAGCCATTATGTATTTGGAATGTATCTTTTTGTGAAAGAAAAACTTTTTGTATGATGCCATGGGAGTGGAACCTGAACTCCCTGACCCACAGGCAAGTACCATGTCAACCCAGCCAGGGAGAGTTTCATAAAATTACCAGGTGAAAATTAATTAAAATCTTTTGTGCATGACATGCAGAACGAGTGTTTGACAGTGTTTTCAGTTGGCATTAAATCTTGTTTTATTGTCTCCGAAAGTGACCCATCAGTTAGTGAATTTTGAACTTGAAAAAAGGCCAAATAGACTAGATGACTTTCACAGAATTTGAAAGTTATGAGGCATTTCTTAGTAAAAGTTGGTAACAGGAATTTTTTAAAGTAATTTGACATGCTCGAAACGAAAATGCTTGTTACCAAAATTTTTTTTGCCATCTTCAGCCTCAAAATGACGTCAAAAAAATGACATTGAAAATGACGTGATCGTGGTATTAACTTTGCAAAATAAGTTAGATACTAAGCCGTCTGCTTTATATTTGCACCTCAGAATACCACATAAGTTGCCTCCTGCCTAATTCCAGTTAAATTAGTTGGATTACGTTGCAGAATACATTCAAAGCAACATGTGACATCATTAATGACGTCACATTTAGCCATATATTTACTTACTTGTTAATTCCTGCCCGAATGGTCACAAAAATTAATTTGAATACTGATTGAAAACACACCTTACGTTCTGCTGGCTTTATTAGTTGTTCAATTGTGGGTAAACAATTAAACCTGCGGCTAATAACTGAAGCTTACTGCAGATCCTTATGAGTGTTAATCTATACGTATACCCTCACCGAGTAGGATGGTTTCATTTTGTTTTAAAATACAAGCATATTACTTAGAAGTTTCCCTATGAGTAAATACTCATTTATACAGTTGCCGTAAAGTAAATGATAATGCGTGTGTTTTTGTCTCATAAACCAATTTAAAGACTATGCCTCCTGTTACGGATAAAAATCGGAAAAATTCATTCCAAAGGGTTATTTTTCAAACCTCAACTTGATGACTTTGTTGTCAATAAAGGTACGCACATCATGTTCTATAGTGAAATACATCACTGAGTTCATTCGGTGTCGGTATTTTTACAGGAATGTATATTGACATGTATATTGACACTGGTACAAAACAATTTAGCCTTCTTGCAACTGCAGTGGAGATTTGTACATCCAGTAGAGCATGAGCATGAGATTATTTCCTGCCAGGCTTTTGGAATTGGATCTTGTGTCATTAGGAGTAGTTGAAGTTTGTTACCACCCTAATGTTTAAGGATTTGGAAGATGAGGCTCTGAGCAGTGAGCTGGTTTCCATACAATTGCCTGATAGTAAACACGCTTTACATGTAGTGATAAAGCATCGCTTGTCTCTGGCAGTGCCTCTGGCTTTCCTTTCTTTGAGAACAAAATAGCTCGGGCCTCATCAACTGATCCAATGCTATCCAATTTGTACATTTTGCAGACAAATTCCTCGACTTCTTTCATCTTTTCTTTCATTAGCTCTCCCTCTCGTAGAGAGGAAAGAAGTGTGTGTTGCTTTAGGAATACTTTCCAAGCTGATTTCTTTAAATGGTTGCATGTGAAGGATGTTGTGTCGCAACCTGTTAAGGTATGAAAAGGCAGAAGAGCGGATAAAAACCAGCTGAGAGATTTTCGTAGATAGCCCTGATGTTGAAATACTTTCGCTTTGTGGCTGTTCCAGACATCATGTACAGATTAGGACAAGAGATGTGGGGGACATGTGTGATAAGAAGCAACAAGACATCCGTGTCCCTTCCCGATACAACTACATTGTCCAGACTTCTGTTGACGCAGTGAACCCTCAGACGTGTATCTGCTTCCTCATGGGTTGCCTTTAGAGCAGACAGGTCGATTGCTCTTCCTAATGATTGCATTTCCCTTTCATCTACAAATCCTCCAGCAGCTACAACAACTTTGTCTGGGGGTGCATTCACAATGATGTGTTCTGATAGGAACCTGGCTAGATCTGACTTGTTATCTGGCAATGCAAGGAAGTTTGGCCAACTGTGAAGGAGAGAGACACTGCCATCTTCAATAGCACGTCGGATAGGGCGAGTGAACTTTATGTGTCTTTCTCTCGTTCCTGACTTGATGGAATCTCCTCGATACCGATCAAATATGACGTGGATTTGCTGATAGCGGGATCCAGCTTGAAGAACTGCTGCTTGAAAGCTCTCTGCAAAGTCCCCAAACGTTTGAGCACCAGATGGTCTCTGAATTGCAGAAACTAATGCCAGACCATCTATTAACAGACCTGAGCTGCCTTGAAGCTCTATTTCACTTAGGCAATTTATTCCACTTGTAATTAAGTCTGCTAAGACAGATTTATGCCCATTTCTGAGACTGTCATTCATCTCTGCTAAGACTGGTAGAGGCATCAACTCATATTTTAGCACACTGTGGAGATCAACTTTGCGCCCTGCTTCATAAGCAATGATAAGGTGTTGAAGGACATTTCCAGTCGGCTCTTAAAATTGTGGTTTTCCTCTTCTCTTTGCTACTCTTTACAACTTGATACAAGTTATCAATAGTTGGAGCATTATTATTGTGCATCATGTCCCAGAATCTCACTTCTGATGATCTACCTTGCCGCTGTTGAGAGACACTTGGCAACCTTTGCTCCACGAATTCTTTCATTTTTGCTGATTTCTGCCCAGTTCTGAGACTGCCATTCATCTCTGCTAACGCAACTGGTACAGGCATCAACTCATATTTTAGCACACCCTGGAGATCAACTTTGAGCCCCGCTTCATAAGCAATGATAAGGCGTTGAAGGACATTTCGGTCGGCTCTTAGAATTGTGGTTTTGTTCTTCCCTTTGGTGCTCTTTACAACTTGATACAAGTTGTCAATAGTTGGAGTGCTATTCTTGTGCATCATGTCCCAGAATCTCACTTCTGATCATCTATCTTGCTGCTGTTGAGAGACACTTGGCAACCTTTGCTCCACGAATTCTTTCATTTGCTGCCGACCAAGCTCTTTGGCATTTAACATCGAGACTTAAATTTCATCAGTGACAAGATCTTTAGTGGCAATGTTATAAAGACAGGTTGCATGGATGTTGTGATAGTGAAAATACCTTGAGCCGCTTGAGAATGGTGAGCAATGAACATTCATCCTTCTTGTCACAATCTTTCCTTCCAGGAGTAGATTCATTGTGAGAAACCTTGGTGCAATCCAAACATCGTGTGTATTTTCAGCTATCTGTGACCTTAGGTTATAGGACAGAGCCCATCTACTCAATGCTGGTGACGTCTTGGTTATGCCCACGATTCCTCCACCTCTTTTCCCTATCCCGTCCAGCCATTCAATGCTGATGACGTACTGGTTATGCCCACGATTCCTCCACCTCTTTTCCTTATCCCATTCAGCTATTCAAGGCTGTGATCGGGACTGACCTGTTGAACTTGCTTTCATTCCATTTGACAACGAAGTTCCCCGTTTTGAACTCTTCTAAGAATTCCTTTGGCAACTGCTCCATCTCTGCAATGTGCACTGATCCCCATCTTGCATAATTCAGATGGTCATATCTGAAAAAATATGGCAATATGTGGCGGAAACTGTGCAAGCACAGGTCCCATATTCCCTTTCCCTGAGCCCGAGTGAACATGAGGAGAACAGATAACATTTCCATGTAGTTCCACCAAAACTTGAAGTTGACATTTTCCTCGGATCTTTGTGCAACAAATTCGTTGAGCATCTTTTTCACTCACGGTGACTTCAGGGATGTTATCAGTGCTGCAGCATTTTCGGGAGAGCAAGCAAGAGCAGATACTTCTTGGAAGAGATCTGGGTATGATTTGTGGTAGAATTATAACAGAAAAGGCATCAGCAGCTGCCACAATGACTGCAGAGTAATCTTGTGGGCACGCATAGCTCTCTTGTAGGCTTTTCCAGTCATGACATGTCTGGTTGCATTTGGCCCAAGCAGTCCACTCTCGACCCATTCTTCAACCAAGCCTGATCCTTTCATATGGTTTCCAAACATAAAACAATACAAGTATCGTCATTTCTTCCAAGTAAATCAAGCAGATGATCGATAACCTCTCTGTTTGCTACGTCCCTGTACTTTCTTTGTTTAGTCATCGCTTCATAACCAAATTTTTGGTGTAACTTGTAGCTTCTCTTACATCGTCCTTTGGCTTATTACACTTCTGACAGAAGATGCACAGCTTCAAGTCAACTTCCAAAGCCCTCTTTAGGGTCACAACTGGATCCATTCCAACATTTCACAGCTTTAGAAAAGCTTTCTTCTTGCCAAAAATCAAGCGAAGGCATACTAAACAACGAAGCTGAGTAACCAGGCTTACTCACCACCGGACTGGACTCAGAGAGTGAGAGCGAAATTAGGGAAGTGTGACCGTGAACACGTTTCTGTTTTCACATTCAAATGGGTAGCCAACAACTTCATTGAAAAAAAAGCCCCATCGAACCCAAAATAACAGTGCATATGAAATGGCCAGTTGAAAAGAACGTGATTCTCTGTGTGAGAGAATATTATGAAAACATAAATGACGTCATACATTGGCCCACGAGACAGGCAAGTCTTAAATTCCTCAAAATACGAAGCATGTAACATATTATAACAGAACTGGCTCTAGAAAATCCAAATTTGTGACATTTAACTCAGTGGCTTTCCCTTTTCTACACATTCATTGCGATGACGTCATTTTAAATGTCAATTTTCTGACATCATTTTCAGACTGAAGATCACAAAATGAACTTTGGCAACAAGCATTTTCATTTTCAGCATGTCAGATTACTTGAGAAAACTCTTGTTACCAGCTTTTACTAAGAAATGCTTCTTGATTCTTGTGAGAAGGACTTTATCCAACTAACGACTAGTCTAAAAGCAAAGCCCAGACTACAGCCTACCTATCGCCTCTTGCTTCATAACTACAGCTATAGATGAGTAAAAAAAAATTTCCTTATTGTACCTGTTTCACTGGTACTTTGTACACTTCAATACATCTAACCAGGAGATCTACAAGGAGTGGCTCCCCAGAAGCAGGAAAGTTTGGTTCAATCTCTGTTGCTTGCTCTACTTGAAAGTCCCTTACGGCACTTGGATATACCTTCCTCTTGAAAAACATTAGAGCCACTTCTGGTTTAAGTTCTTCGATTTCTGCCCTTTCAGTGACCTTGGGTAGAATAGCACTCTGCACTAATGATGTCATGAAATTTCAGACCCCCGAGACTCAGACAAACAAAGACCCAAATCCTGAGTAATCCTAAGGGAAAATTTGTGAATGGCAAGCAGTTTGCTTCAATCTTTAATGGTTTTAACCGAGGACGACGACGTTCCTGGTTCTAAATTTGACAGAGATCCACAGGAATACACTGTTGACCAGCTAAAACGGTGGTTAAAGTGCAGGGGCTTAAAACTGAGCGGTAAACACGATGACCTTGTGAAACGTGTGAGTGCCTGCATAAAGTGTGGGAATCACCACACGCTCGATGCAAGCATTGACAATGGTAAATGGTTTGCTGCCAAGGTTCTTAAAGAAAGTCTGCAGATACAAGCGACTGGAAGCTCGATTTCGCTGCCATTTATTCCGTCGACTGGCTGGCGGGACTTTCCATCTCATTGCATTCCTTCTCTCTTTAACTACGGCCACGTGTATTACTACACCTTAGAGTCGCTTGCAAATGATCTAGTAGACATCGACGACGGACTGGGACATATGACTGATAAGCCAATGAAAAATGGAAGGAAGTACGTGGATTCAGGCTTTGTACACGATGTGATGGACACGCAGAACGCCGATCACTATTTTGTGAGAGCGCATGTTTGGCCTTCGATGAGACCAGAGCTACCGCACAATGTTGTTGTGATTATATCTGTGAACAGTGGCGCTGTTCTTCACGCCTCATGTGAACCTTGCCGGGCTTCGTCTTTGGGACGTTGTAGTCATGTTGTAGCGGTTTTAT
>Ga0126339_10001163_pt1 | contig 17163 bp, 9 predicted proteins | sample OrbTmetagenome_2_FD_92532 | JGI IMG/M metagenome (GOLD analysis project Ga0126339, IMG submission 92532) | Coral microbial communities from Petempiche,Puerto Morelos, Mexico - Orbicella T R C metagenome | ecosystem: Host-associated > Invertebrates > Cnidaria > Coral | place: Petempiche,Puerto... | reverse complement strand
TGTCCATGCCAAAAAGCAAAGCCGGCGTTGTCAAATTCCTCCGGTTTGAAAAGCCCTTTCGAAAAGCTCCGTTTTCGTGACGGATTAAGTGTGGACGGTAGACCTAACCATAGAAATAAAGCTGCGCTTTCTCCGGTGTACTGTGGACACTTCGGCTTTGTGCTTGTTCTGAGACTCTCGGAAGCCTCAGTGTTGTAGGGAGTAGGAATCAGGACGAGTTTTCAACTCCAATATGGCGGCCTGATGCTCGAACAAAACAATGGAAGCTCTTTCACCCCCAAAAGGCCTACACTGAACGATAGATAATGAAGGACGTTCTTTGTAATTATTCATTTAAAAAAAGCATAATAACTGACTGTTTCCTTATTTTATCTTTTCTTTCATCCCAATATACTAGACTAACGATGTAACAAAAAACTGAGGCCTTACGTAAAAAACAAACAACAAACAAACAAACAGAAAGAAAGGGTTCGCACATTTGCTCTTCCCAGGCACTAAAGTATTTGAGTCATTCTCACCTACACTCCATTCTTATATAAGAATATTGTTTTTCTGGCCCAGGCTGAATATTCTGATTTTCCTGCCGATTTCAATTTCGGCTGAAAATATTCTTGTGAATATTCTTATATTACATAAAGGAATACGAGGTGGACTATGCCGATAAATGTCAGATTATCTGTCCTATCAGGACTCTGATGGCGTTGAGGCAATTATGGAGCCAGACTACAGGCATTTAAGTCTGAAATGACACACATAAATTAATGTTTTTAGCATCGAACATACGGCTAGTGCTGAGTTTGTTGTTTTTTGACTAGTTTCGTCTTTTAGAGAAAGGAAGAATTTTATAAGGCTTAGTTCAAAACATATAATTGTATTGTATTTACAAACTTTCAACACGCAAATTATATTCTTTTCAAAATCTCGGCCTCGGGGTTATTCTTAAAATATTCTGAAATTTTCGAAAAATTTAGCCTCGATATTCTTGTAAAATAAGTTGTTATAAAAATGCGTGTATTTGGCAAATCGGTCCAGTTTTCCTCCATAATGTTGTGCGCCTGGGACATAACAGCTTATTGTCTGTATAGTATGGTACTTGTCGTGCGAACGATGCAGACACTGCCCATGAAAAGAATTTTCACCCGTGGTGCTGTTTACGTATGTAGGGGCAATGCAGGAGAACATATTTTTACTTTACTTCCGTTAAATTCCGTGCTCAAGCTGTGACATTCTGGAATTAGCAACCATAATTGCCTTACCTGGAAATTCTTTAAACCATCGTCTGTCTCCTTGTTTTGAAAGACAAGGTGGTACAGATTATATTGGGCGATAGTGATAATTGAATAAGTCAGATCAAAATGCAAGGAATGTGTGATATACTGTACTTCTGAATGTACTGTGGCAAACGGTGAGTTCTCGATGGTCCTCGCTTGAAGTGAGATTTTTACAGACTTTTTTATTAGCAAAATTGCAACACAGAAAAAGCACCCAGAGAAAGTCTCTCCTGGGCAAAAGTTACTGGAGATATATTCTCCCGGGAAAAAATTAAAAACTCAATTTTACTATTTTAATCTGGTTAGCATAAGAAGGCGCTAGGCTCGCGTGTTGGTTTTCAACAAACAAATTAAAGTAATTTATCAAACCTGCAGTTTGTAACCACACCCAAGTATTAAACGTTTGACAAATATCAGTCATTTAGAATTCTTCGCGGCATGGTTCCCAGTGTGAAGTGTGCATCGCTGGGATGGCCCGAAATAGATCACCACCGTCTTATGACGTAATTGTGACGCAGTCTGTCTTCCTGAGCGGAAATTGGTTCCAAAAATTTTAATCAGCGGCAATCACGAAGATATTTCGGAAAATGTGTTTGATCACTGTTGATGCTATGCTGTGCATCTATTTTTAACAACCACTTTGTAATAAGTGAGTTTTCGTAAATCATTTTAGTGAATCAAAAAAAAGAAAATTCGTGTTTTCTCTTGTTGAAGCAAAAAGATTGCTACATGAGTTATTTTGACAACTTTTCTTCGCATATTCTATAGTTAAAAAACTAGAAATATTTGTTTCTTTCGCGTGTGGTGTACATACTAGTATGCTAGCTTTGAAAGCTCTGCTTTATTTACTTATTAATGTATTAGCACTTAGTTCGTTGCTTATTTGTTTACTTGTAAATTCAAAGGCAAGTTCTGCCTCAAATCGCGTGCCTTGCTCGAGAAAAAGTCTCTATTGACCTTACAATTATTTGTTCCGCGGGTTAGCGGACTGTCTGGCCACTTAGCCTTTTTTTTAAATTTTCGCTTAATATTAGTAAACAAAGTGCATAGATGTGTTTATATTTTGCAATCGAAATTATAAATAGATTTTTTCGGTTTTGTCACACTCTACCGATTCGACCGAAATTCTGTTGTGAGTTGTTGTTTGGTGCCTCTAAAAGATTACCCCAGTATTTCGGTGGTACTCATTCTTAAAATCTTCTCACTTGAGGGAGGCATTGAAGGCTCAAAAGTACAGAATTCTTCGAAAACAAAAGGCAGGTCGGACCGCGGTCAGCGCCCGATGCGACACCCGTTTGATCCATGACAAAATGTCACAAACTATTTTTTTCAATAGCTTTACTAACGACTTTTTATGGCTATTATAGAAGAGGATAAATTGTTCCCAATTCGGTAATCATGCTAGTATACGGCATCAAGTGTTTCTACTACAGTGCAGTCGAACCTCTCCACAACGGCTACCGTTGTGGAGAGGTGGCCGTTATAGAAAGATAGAGGTGTAATACGATACCTGTTTTTGTCGGGGTGTGCAACATTTTTAATTTTATTTTAAAAAAACATCTCATTTTGTGGCATATAAATACGTAACACAATCAAAATATATAAATAAAGCAGAAAACAAGCAGAAACAGAGACCAGCTACGCGCGGTATATGGATCCAAGTTTCGTGACCTTTTACAACTAAAATGGTTTGGAAGTTAGGCCGCGTTTTAGTGGCCGTTGCTTTTTTGAAGAAGTGGCAGTTGTAGAGAGGTTAAAATCAGAGTGACTGTATGGACCGTCCGCCGGGACATGTACAAACGAAAGTGGTCGATTTAGAGAAGTGGCCGTTAGTGGAGGTTCAACTGTATAGCAAATTCCAGTCAGACCGTGAAATGAACGACGAAGGAAAGTTCGATTTGTTATCAGAGAAAAGCTATCGAGTTGGTTGTTCACAAAGACATTTCTCTAAGTACATTTCCCGGTACAGTTGTACTAACCATCGTAAAAGAAAGCCACTGGCCTCCTGTTCTGTACCAGCTTCACTCTCCGATAGCCCCAAAAATCGGCGACTCCGGCAAGAATCCGAACTGTTTCATTCTTTGCGTTTTATTGTGCGAAAAGAATTACGCTGTTTTTGCAGTTCAGACCAGATCAAGCCTTTATTAATTAAGTTGTCGCTGAAAAAGTTGGAAGTCAATCTTCTTGGCTTGTCCAGTTTTCCATTTATCACGGCACGTTTTACACGAGACTGCGTTTCCACTGACAGTAATTTTACGTACGTAAATTTACGCGCGTAAATAAAATGGAGAAATAAGATGCGCGTAAATAAGATGGAGAAAATGAATGGCGTCTGAGAAAAAAAAAAATACCAAGCCACTTGAAATGACCTTTTTCACAGACTACAGCCGTGTACATGTTGTTATGTGTTTTTCGATGTTGTTTACGCGCGAAATTTACTTACCGCGGTGCGCGTGAGGAGGTACGACTAGGACATTTCATGTGCCATCTATGAAGTGAATTTCATCTTTACGAGTAGGTGTTGGATGTTGTGAAATTTTAGCGCCTTGTGTGTTAAAATCTTGCACCGATAATCAAACGTTAATCCGCTTAGAAGCTTTCCAGAAAAGTCTGTTTTGGCTTGCACGGTGTATCAAAGGTGTAAAAACAAACGTGACCATCGAATTGCGATAGATTCTTTGCTTTGTTTATTTACCAAGAGAGAGGCGTGCCCCAAAAATCCATTAAGCAATTAAATATCTCAGATCCCCATATCATCTACCCCAGCCGGCAGGAAATAACTCTGCGAGCAATTTTCCCAACGCGATAATTGCTTTCGTAATCTCGCTTAGCACTGGGATTTGGTCTCGACGGCGTCGAATTAAATGTCTCAAAGCAGAAAAAAGATATCTGTTCGTATTTCACGGGGACACCAAGCGCGTCGAGTGAAATAAAAGTCGTATTAAACGCTATTTTCCGTGATAAACTGCTTAGTGTACTCGGGCTCTCGGTCATCAATAACGTGTATTACTGTGTTGATAGTTATCGAAAGCAAAATACTTATGTCGGGCATAAATTACATTTGCGGACAGCTTGCTAATTGCGGTGAATAATTGTTTTGTTAATTGCTTTACCTCGGTCAGAACACAACACTCCTCTAGATTTCAAGATTATTAAACGACCTTGGGGTCGAAGAAGGCGCCCGTTGCAGTTATTCGAAGTTGCCTTCTCTCGCAGATTCTAGGTGTGAATTTTTTTTTTTTAGTGTAATTTCTACTGGAATCTAAATTAAACAAGATCAGTGGGTCTGCAGTGACTCGTGTCAAGAGCTTAAGCAGGAAATTCTCGATTTCGCACCCTTTCCATGCCTACAAAAATAGCAAAACAACGTTTTCATTGCTCACGCAGAGAGCTCAGTAAAATACACCAGAAAAATTACTTCGGAATTTGTGTAATATTCTCAAGAGAATTAGTTTGGCATTTCTATTTATTGTTATTTTTAGTTGAAAACTTCATTCGTTATTTTCTTGCATCTTGACAGAGTACAATGTACTACTTCAGAACTGCAACTAATTTTACAGCCCCAATATAAATCCTCTCTCTATGCTCCCCATGACCAGGGATCAATTTTAAACGTCAATACATTGACAAAAAATATTAGTTTGACAGTGAAATACAGTACATCCGAGTTCATGGGTGAAAGAAAATGGTTGTCTCAGTGTAACACAACTGATGTCACGGTGAATTGCTTGTAACGCAAATTAAGCTCCATTTTGTTTCTTTTTTCGTGAACACTACGACAATTTGCTCAACAAATTCTCTTTATTTTTCATGTTTTGGTTAATGTGAGCAGAGATGGCACAGTGAAGAGAACGCTCTCCTCTCACCAATGTAGCCCGTGTTTGATTCCGGTCCGGTGCCATATGTGGGTTGAGTTTGTTGTTGGTTGTCGCCTTGCTCCGTGGATTTTTATCCGGGTTCTCCGGTTTTCCTCCCACCACAAAAACAAGCAATCCAAATTCCAATTCGACCAGGATAGAGGACCTGCATGAAAACCAGCTAAAGCCGATTGATGTGGCTTCCTCTCTAGGCATTGTTATTTCTATTTTTGTACGAAGGGCAAAGTTGTTCTGGAAACGGTTTCAAGAGCAAGAATTAAAGCGGTCGTTTTCTTCTTGCCATGCTATCCCACAATGGCAAGAACGCACCGTGAAACCAAAGTTCGAAATTCGAAACGAAGTCCCGTGACAAAGCAGATGAGCAATTATCAAACAATTTAACTATTAAACAATTTTACTATGCCCTAGGGCACGACGGCTGTACTTTCCATAAAGGAGGGGACATTTACGTCGCGTTTCATTACATGAAGTTCTCCACAACCAGTTTCCATTCTACGCAGCCGAACGATTTACTGTCTACAAAATACTTCGAGCAACTACATCACTCTTGTCTTACCAGTATACGTTCCCCTTGTAACGTTAATACAAAACTTTGGATAAAACGTCTCGGCTCCTAAAGATGACATGTAAAGTGCAACGCCAGCTGTACAATCAATTCTGTAATTGCTGCATCGATAGATTGAAAACGTTTAGTATCACGCAAACAGATTGAAATGGTTTTCCATTAAGACGGCTCCTTTTTCCTGTATTTATAGGTCAAGTTTTGTACAGAAGGAGCAAAAAGGTGTAGGCTCTTGAGTGCTTGTTCACCCTTTGTTCGGCGTTTATAATGTTCAGTGGGTCACGGATACTTTATTATTACACACTGGTCTCTCAGTGCACGTTATAATTCATCTGTTGTGTAGCTTTTACCTATCCCTCAAGAAATTAATTACGAGCAGTGTTCAAATGCAATCGATGTAAAGGAGGTAATATATAAACGACAGTTGTCTAACTGAAAAGTTTAAGCAATTTTCTCTAACACCTCTCGTTAGCCAAAAGTTCCTAAAATACGTTTCAAAATAGAGAATCAGGTTTGATTCAGTTACAAGGTATTCAAGGCACATAAAAAAGAAAACATACAGCACTTCTCAAAAATAGACCTTATAAACTTTTTTACACGTGGTCTGGGTGAACTTAATCACTTCTTACCAAGCTTTCGATAAGGAAGTGGAACATACTTTCTTACTTGTATCTGCAATTATCAACGCTGCATATCTACCGATCATGCAGATATCAGAAAAAAACGACTGAATCAAAATGCTAAAATTTCCGGTTCTTAGACCAACTCTTTCTGCAAAAACGTGTCTACTGTTTCATTCAATATCTCACTCGTTCTCCGCGCCGGAAAACTACTCGAGTGGCATCAAATAACTAAGCTTCCTGTATTCGATAATGGACCACCATCGCTTACAGAGCCCTCGACTATACGGCACCACATGGTAAACAAGCTAATTGTAGAAATGACACAAAGTGTTTACTAAGGCATAGAGAGCGCAGTTGCAGTGAGATAGTGGGCATGCTGGCTAATGAAGTTTGCCCATGCAGTTGACATCACAAGTTCATTGAGGAATGCGTTGGTTTAGAGAGTCAGGAGCCGGGAAGGTTTGGAATGATCGAACATAAATTTCGTCCCCCGTTGGGCGTGTCTTGAGGTAAAGAGCGCAAGCAAACATGTTTTCCAACATACCCGCAAGGAAGAAAGCTTGGCAATTAATTAGGAAGGAAAATACACATTTATCAGTTACTTTGCAATTTCGCATTCGTGAGAGAGATCAAACTTAAATCAACGCTGTAAATTACAATGTCAAATGTGAGGAACTGAGTAAAGACATACTGAACTTTACTCAATTTCCCTTGCACGCAATATTTCAGAATCACTCGCTTTAAGCAAGACTAACCCAAAAGCAGAAGAAATGTAGGAAAAGGAGAAACCACATTATTTTAGGAAGTTCTGTCTACAAAATTAGTTCTGAGTTAGATAGATTTACACACTGCACTAGAAGGTGGTTTATATCAAACGTGGAGGGTGACAGAACACAAAATTGCGATGTTTATTCCTAACATTCGAACGTTCCTGCAATCATAAACAAATCTACGGGATCAAAATCTGTTCGTTTGATGGTTTCAACCTAATTTCATTCAATATTCTTTTACTATATACAGAAAACTAAGAGCACAGATGACATCAGCGAGTGAAAGTTCCAACTTCGTACATACGATCGCGTCATCTTGTGCAGTAAAATAAAATAACATTGCTTAAGAGTAAGTTGTATGAACATCTTGTGTTCATGTACATTGCATTGTAACTATATTCGTATGGTAGTTTTATTCGTTATTCCATCGACTTATTTCTGTTTTAATTAATTGGCTTAATTTTGAGCTTCATCAGTTGTCATACACATGTTTAGAACTGTATGTATGCCTTCTTAGTGATAAGAAATCGTTACAATATAACACTCCAAACTTATATAGATTTCTTTCCATTGCAAATGAAATCACTGGGATCAGTCGACGATGTGATTGAGGAGTTTTTTTGCTCATCTTAGATACAGTAAATTTTATTCGTAGATTTCAGGAAAGCCCAAGACTATTAAAGGTCTTTTTACTGTGAAGTACCTTAATTTAGAACAAATGTCAGTGATGCACGCTTATTACCTAATGACAAATTTCTTGGAGCCGTCCGCCCAATTTAGCAATCACTAGCAAAAGCATTTTTGTCATTAAAAATCTTATATGGCTATGGGAAACTCTAGTTTTTAAGATACCATTGAAATGTTTAAATCAATTCAAATAATAAAACAACATTTACCATTAAGCAAATCTAGGAAAGATGTGATACATGTTTTATTTTACACCATTTGGTTTCTGCAAGATTTACCTACAAGGCTTCACCAAATCCTTGTGGTTTTTAAATTAATCAACCAAAAATACTCACTGCATTATATTTAACAGATCTGATCCAGTTTGATGAAATCACTGAGAAAAAACTATGCAATATAGTTTCTCCTGTACTGTGATCGCCTATTGTGTCTATGTACTTCATAATTATCACAAATTAACTGTGGAATTTGAATTTGTAAGTAAGTGGAAAACTTTTGACTAGTTGTACATGAACACAATTTAGTGACCACTCTGGAAATAATCACTAAATGGACTGAGATCTGTTTCAGTTTGCCGAGTTAGTTAGTAACGCATCATTACTGACTAAAAACAAAATTAACCCATAAGGGTCTAATTCACACTGCCCGCATTTCACAATCAACGTTGTCTCTTTATTTAGAGCCCGGCAGTAGCATTGCCCTTGCTCTAAGAAGGAACTAAATTATCGGTTAAGGAAAAAAACGCGTCAGTTAAAAGTTGTATCACTGTCACCGTAGGTTCAAAACATTTTTTCAAAGTAGGGTTAGTCTTCATTGACAATTGTAGAATCACAAGAGGCAAAGTTGGTTTGTTTTTGTTGGAATTTAACACAAGAAGAAATAGGAGTGTTGATTGCTTGAAATCATCACAAAATAGTATGAAAATAGAGTCAGTTTATCACCCATGAATGTATATTAATGTAACTAAGTACTCAGCTATGTTAGAAGCCGATACAAAGAGGTTTCTGAATTCAATAAAGAACATTGCAATGAGAAATCAAAAAGTTTGATGTGTCGAGATATAAATGGTTTATTGTTAGAAATATTCATTACACGATCAAGGTATAGCTTTGGTGATCTGTCCTCAAGGTCTTTATAATGTCGTCAAGAGAGCGGTACATCTAAGAACAAAAGACAATTTATCCGCCCTAAAGCAAGAAATTAAATGAACAACCCTTTCCGTGTTAGCTAGATCTTCTCCTATTGTTTAAGTTCATAAAACAGAGAGTAGTAGACGATTGGGCGCTTAGTCCATTACATGGATAACTTAGTTGAATTCCTTTACTCGACTTACAACGTTTCCCGCGGGCTAAAAAAGACTGAAAACATATGAATGAAATGCGGCATATTGATGCGTTCAAAGAAGTTAAATTATTCTTAAATACCGGGAACACCTCCCTCGCCTATTCGACTGTATTGCGACAAGCAATACAATGTTATCAGTTGTTCTCAAGGCACATTTGGTTATCCGCGAAGGGAAGCCATCAAAAGTCAGTACGTCGTTCCGCCATTTGCCGTTTTGGAAATATTAGCATGTTTGAGGTCTACCTCACAAGCTTTCTGATAAATACTTCCACCGGTTTTCACTAAGCCTACAATAAAACAGCAGGAAAGGAGGGTGTAATAGCTTTAATGGCCGGGAAAACGACATTTTTCAGTGGTTATTTCATTGTAGGAGACCGTAGGGTATATTTCTGATCGTTTTTTAGAAAACGCGTTGATAAATACACTGGTCAATTCACACGAAAATATGGATATGAATACTAAGTTTGGCAGATAACTACTAATAGGTTACATTCAATGAATTTTATCGAAATATTTCAATCATTTGCTCTAGATAGTTTTGCAACAAACATAATTCTGTTTTTATCAGAAAACCCGATCATTTTTAGATCAAGGTCGGCGCAACCTTAAATTCCACTGAATTAGTTTTGAATACAATTTAATGCTCGCACTGACAATTACATTTGGTCAAATCATTTATGAAAATCTTTTTGAATGATTTGATCTGAAAACACGCAGGTTGGGCAGCCATGCTATAAAAGCTATGAATGTAAATGGGAGATTCTTACCAATAAACATTTTTGTTCTTTATTCAGTTTTGAGCTAAAAAAGAGTCATAATTAGGTCTTTAGACAACAATTATCCTAACTGGCTTTTAATTCCAGCCTTCCTTTGAAGTATCTTAAATATTACTTATACTCAATCTTATTTTCCGCTCATGAAGTAATTTCTGTTCAAACAGAGGAGAGTAAATGATTTCTAATAACTCTGTGAACATAACCTGACATGTCTTTCTACTTTAGTTCCATGTTTATTGCGAAATAAAATACAATTGCTACATCTTTGAATCTCAGCTCTTCGTTCAAACCATGTGTACAAACCTCATCTTTTTTTCTTTTCTAGTTCTTTTTTTTTTCTTTCATAAAACCCCTCTTCAATTATGGTTGTTACATGCAGGAATATAACTTGCTAAAACCTCTTTTTGAACTAAAAAATGAGTAGGGCTCATTGGGGAAGACAGACGCCAAACTTGTGTATATTTTGCCTTTGTTTGGTGTTGGTTGTTTCGGCTCCATAGAGGAAACAGCTGGTGTTTAATTGGCGAAAACTAAATGCGTCAAAAGACCGGAAAGTCGATCAAGAAAGCGAAAATACGAACGCGTCAAAAACTCCTAATGTACATTGAAATAGCTAAAACTGCCCGGCTAAAAACAATTTACAAACATGAATCAGATACAACCTAATCTGTTGACAATCTGCGTTCTCGTCCTTTATTGCGACAAAACATGTTGTAGTGTTATGTTACGCAGACCTTGAGAATCCTAATGGTTTAAATGTATATCTTGATTAACGCTACTTTGAATTTGGATTACAACGAGTGAATAGGAAGACTGACAAGGGGTTATCTCTACTCCTCGCAGATTTCTCTCGGCCACACACGCAATACTATTCATTGGCCCTAATGAAAAAGAGCTGCTCTCTGTGTACTCTATCTGTGATTAAACGCCCACGAAGAGAAACTTTTTGAAGCGTTTTTCTTTCCTTAGTTTCTCAAAATTGCACAGAGGACAAACAGAAAACATCAAAAAGCCATTTACAATGGAGCCGATGCGTTTAATAGTGTTTTAGAAGCATTGTTGTGGATATGGGGTGGGCAAAGCAAGAAATCGATAACTAATTCAAGATTGATTACAAAAGAGCAGAAACCCCTTTCAATTAGAGAAAAGACGACCTCCTCGAAAATAAAGACCTCAATGGCTTTTGGCAATCCTACTCTAAAACACTCTTTGTGTCTTTTACAAACAGCACAGTCCGTGGTAATTATTTTATCACATTGAATTTCACACCTTTGTATTGAAAAAGAAAGCTTTTGCAATTAATTTTACTCGGCCAGTTGCTCCGTATCAAAACAATTCACTTGGCGCTTGTGAAAAGCAACGCCGGGAAAGCGTGCGAAGCTTGTTGCTCTGGAACCACGCTCAGGGCGAGGAAAGCTATAAGATAAGGTTTATAGATTGAATCCACTTTATCGCAGTCGCGAGAGCCCTTTGTCGCCATAATATAAACAAATAATTTTCTATCCCTCTGACACAGTACCAATTAGGATTCGTTAATGGTCGGACAAATCGTGGCGTTCGGCGACTTACTCGTCTTTTTAGACAATGGCAAAGACTCGAATGGGAAAAAGTGACTTAAAGAGCTCCGAAATAATTACGGGCTGAAGGGTTGATCTCTGCCTTTTCAAAAGCAAGAGAAAAACTTGTTTGGAAGCACACATCCTGTCTATAGAGCAATTAAAAGAGTAATAATGTGAGTGAAAGCGCAATTCGCTAAAAGACTATGTCAATCTAATCATAGGAAATGTCAGAGATCAAACCGGGCAATTATCTAGTGTCATGAGACTCTCAAAATCGTCTTCGAAATATCCCAAGCATCTTCGTTGGACTGTAATAAATTGCGTTTAGCTTCAAAAATCGCTACATGGACGTTTTTCGGACAAACTTCTGCCCGTTTGTTGTCCTTATGTAACCTTCTTCTAACCTTTTGAGAAAAAGACAAGCATTCATTAGACACACACAACAATGTCGTTTGAGTAAGTTTATTCTCAGTAAAAATGACTAATTGGAAATCAAAGCTATTACACAGTGTTCAATTTACTATTTGCTATCCTGTACACTCTTAGCTTCTTCTCACAAAGTAACCACGTTGAAAATAGGGAATCACAACTGAAATTTCTGAGGAATTTTTATTATATACAAGACATGTATCGCGTATGGCTCTCTAGTCTTTACTTGGGAACAGTTTTGTTTAAACTCGGCAATTAATTTTGCTTTAACGTATAATTCACTAACACTTATGACTTAGCATACGAGTTTACAATACTTGCGTTGCTGATTACATTTAACAACCGGCTTTAAAATCAACTCTTTTCTTTAGCCTACCAGCAAACGTCTCCTCTATTCAAATGAAATAGTTGTGCGACTAAAGAACAGGCCTTTGTGCCAGTCGGCTTTGCGAACCGCAAACTTTCCACAAGTCTGTGACTGATGTAGACTCTGCAATAACATGAACCTCACTCTCAACGGCCAGCGCGAGTTAAATTCTCAACGTTTTGCTTTACGCACGATTTTATACAAAGTCTTGAGTTTTAAACGCTGTAAAACCAGCATTTGGCAACTTCTTAATCTTAAATGTCTTAATTCCAAAACATTCCGTGTTAATGTTCCGAACTGAACCGAACGTTGTGTCTGCCATATTTCGCACTGCGACAGTTCACAATTGTTGAGCCGGTCAATGCGGTGCGTATGAGAGTTCTAGCGCAGGACGAACTTACGAAGAAGCTTTTTCTATCGCCTTTGCTTCTTCATTTTCTAATCTTTCCGATTTCTCGCCTTGAGATTCCTGTTTAAAGCGCCTCCATTTCGCTCTGCGGTTTTGAAACCAGGTCTTAACTTGTCGCTCTGTTAACCCAAGAACCTTGGACAGTTGCTTGCGCTCCGGCGGCGACAGATACTTCTGATTCTCAAAAATCTTCTCCAGCTCCATAGTTTGCTCGTTAGAGAACCGAACCTGGCCACCTTTCTTCTTCTGCGGCTTGGGTAAAAACAGATTCCAGGCACCTAAAAGTAAAGAAGCGACGGAAATGATTACAGATGCAACAATTTCTGCGGGTTAAATTGAGTTCTAAGTTGGGTGCGAATGCTAGAACAGTACTTCCGTTGAGTTTTACTCCCAAATTTTCGCTTCTGAAAATCTTATTATGCAGCTCAAAACAAAATTTTTCTAATACTGATTTCTCTAGATTCCGAGTTCGGGATGAACACACGCGGTTTTCAGGAAGTACACGTTAATCAGGTGGTGTTCAAGGCGTCAATGCTGTCATAAAGAGCAAGTATTATGAAAGCTAACAACAGCATTCAAGTAAACTGCCAAATGGTACAGCGCTTGGCGAACTGAGCAACAAAAAAACTTCAGTTAATGACTTTATGCTCTTATCACTTACTTCACAGCCAGAAGAAAGCGCTGTGGTCATTACAAAAAGCCAGCACGAACCACTAATCCAACTATCCTACTGAGCGCTCCGGCCATCGAGAAACAGTGAAATCAAATTCATCGACAGAACGAACCAGAACTCAACAGTGGTAATCGATTCCGATATCTCACTGAACGAAAGAAATCACTTCACGCTAGTGACCTTAGCGCAGCATTTTACACTCAAACTTTGTTATTCAACTGACTAGCTAGAGAGTTATCGATGCCGTACTTACTGTGATCGTTGTAAGCTTCATAAACACTGGGTATGCTCGGCGCATGGAAACCGAAGCCCCTCGGGGAATGATAAGGCGTGAATGGGCTGCTCAGATTATTGTAGGTTCGCGGTGGAGGTAGATGAAAGGCTGGTGATAGGCAAGGCGGTTTAGGCACCTCGCACATTGTTGAAGTGCAGATGGAAGCTTGAGGTCGTTGTGATCCAGAGCTCAGAATATCATCAATATAAAACGACGAAGAGTTATACGGCGGAAAGACATTGAGACTCCTATTCCAGTCGCAGTGTTGCATATTTAACGATGTCTTCGCTACTTCAAGATGGACGGATTCCTTCGCCGCTGTTTTCGCTACAGATTGTGTGGCTATCTGTCCCTGTCAGGGTATGTACGGTGTTATATACCTCGTACCAGCCGTACAAAGTGAAACAACTGTGTTATGTTGAAATTAGCAACTAATGACCGCAATTTAGATACCGCACTGTGATTGGCTGCTTGACATATTAATAGATGTTCCTTTTGATAAGCGACTGAGTGACAAAGCCAAGAAATTGACCCGTTTGGTTTGCCTGTCACAGGAGTCGACAGCGGTCGTTTCCGCACTAGTATAACTTGATAACAAAAAACATATACATCGAGTTTACATAGACCTTTCTTTAAATGGGCCTCGAGACTGCAAGATTCGCCGCAGACAAGAGGCAAAACCAAACGGATTATGTTCCCAATCTTTGTTGGTCAAGGTTAATGGTGAACTAAACTGTGCTTGGTCGCGATTTCATTAGTTCGTTTAGGAGGTTTACAAGAGTGCGTTTGATAATGGACAGCCTAACACCCTCAGGCGCCCTGCGGACCTGGGTTGACAATAGAGGGTGTTATCAATTAATGATAATTAATTAGCAGACATTTTACAACATTCCGCGCTTTTATTTTTGTAATCAACATTCACAAAATTGCTTTGTTCGCACAGGGAGGAGACACTCAACCGACAGGTGCCACTGATCAAATTCTAATTTAAAACCCAAACAAATCGAAATAATACCTCGAACTGAACGAGAGAGAGAGAAAAGCGAAGCCGTGATTATTTCCCCGCATCTAAGTCGCATTGTAAAGTAACAACAATCCATTCAGATATCACTGTTATTCGCATGGCTGATATGTTAACAGAGTAGATTTGATCGGGGACATGATACGCGTAATACACAAGTAATTTAGCCAAGGTCCTTGTTTTGAGGTTACTTGCTCGAACATAGAATTACTTAGTGATGAAAGAAAGAAAAAACGCACGCAAAAAGTTCTCTGAAGGTGAAATTTCAAACTGTTCGACGATCTGAACGTGATTTTCCAAGCCAACACTACAAAAGAACTAAACAAATACATAACCGCAATGGAAATATCCATGAAACAAAAAGTCAGTTTTGTACGCACAAACAAATGTATACCGTGTGGTAATAATTCAACCAAAATAACCTATTCAAAAGGAATCACACATTAGCGCTAAAAGTTACACCCTTTCAAAAGTCATTTATATCCTTCAATGCCCCCAAAGAACACGCTTGAAATCACAGTTGAAACACAATAAGCCTATTAAGAAGGTGCCTTGAAACCCAGGTGTTTTACAGGTATTATCTTTGCCACAGAGATCTACAGCGTTTTAACGTGCTTGTTGAGAGGGCAAAGATGCTATGGAAAAGCTTATCTGCGGTCGTGGTTTATCGAAGAGCCCCGCGCTCAAATATGTTAAGTGCCCGAATGGAACTGAATGAGTGCTGTATCAAATTTAGCAAGCAAAACCCTATAGGAGAGCTGAACTTATAAAGAGCAATTAATCTGGCGAACATTGGTTTTTTAGGAATGGAGAAATGAGTTTACAGATGGAATTGCTTCTGCTCAAACGCGTCCTAAGTTCTCAGTTTGCGGCATAATTCCACGTAACTCGATCGCACAGAAGCGTGCGAACGAGGGAAAAGATGTATTGTCGCCTGTCTCTTTAACACGAGGCTAGATGAAATCGGCGATAATTTTGTCCATTAAACATGGAAATTTCACAGCTCTCTCAAGAACCAGTATCTTATTTCAAAACTTAAGCAAACAGCCAATCTCGGCTTTTTGTCCAAAGAACCGCCACCTGCCAGCTGTGACGTCACTGGACGACGCCTTGCCATCATGGAGGTATGGCAGAGATCTGTTCTGGATTAGAAACACCGTAAGCGCTTTACGTTAAATGTTGGCAGCTTCCCATTGTAATCGTGTCCTCTTGGGAAATCAATACTCCTTTCTCTCAGGTTTTTAGCGTAATTTCTCTATGACAAATTATGTAAGCTGTTTTGAAATTTATGGTGCTAAAAATTTACTTGAAAGATCTTTTTTTCAGACGTCTGAATTTTTTTGTCTTCGTCGGTGCTTCATTGTGAAATCGTGTCTGCCGTGTGTATAAATATTATTCATTTATGAATTGTTAGCTTACGGGTGGGTGGGGAAGTTATTTAAGGAATGAAAGTTAGTTCTAGCAAGGGTAACTTACAATGCTTTAAAACACTTTGCGGAAAAATTCTTTATTTTATCACAGAAAGCATGCAATATGTCGAGTACATTTGTTTTTAAAACTGAAAAGAATGTGCGCGTAACTGCACGCTGAGGAATTTTTCCTTGTTGATGATGACTGCATCAAGTCTGTTGTTACTGTAGTATAAAAAGTGGGTGTAGTTCAGTTAATGATGTGATGTTATTTCCGCTGCAATATCATCCAGGACACTTCGCAGTAAGGTAGAATTATCAGTTCATCTAAATCACGAATCTTACAATAAACAGAGGTCCAGAAATATTAGTTACAATGCATGAAGTATATTCATGATATTCCCCATTGAATGAATTGGATTACGCTGTTCTCTGAAGTTGCGCGTAGTACATCGATGGACAGATCTGAATTCACACTGTGTCGTGAAAGTTTTGTAACGCTGGAATGGTCGATAGGAGTAGACAGGACGTAAAGGACTGTTTATAGGGCAGTGTCCGCGTGTTTACAACAACATACGAACGAAAAGCTTGCATGTTTTTGTATATTCCAGAAACATTCTTACAATCGTCTTGCCATCGTGGTGGGACGAATGAACCTCAGTCCTTGGGGCAAAGATCAGAAATAAGTGAAGTATTATCCGTCTGTTTGCAAACTGAACTATAGAGGCAGTGATAACTCAGTGATTAAGCCCAAGCATTTAAAGCATATTAATCCGTGAAAGCGTGAAAGCGTGAAAGCTCAGTATAAATGTGACAAATCCGAAACTCGCGTTCCTTATGGCACAAGGAGGTCTCTAAAACAAGTCTGTTCAACACAGCAACGAAAATTCTGGCCTTTACCCCGCGATGTTATATAAAAGTACTTGTTAACTAAATGATGCTTCTGTCATCGTATTGTGTTACCGATAAGGCAGTTGTTAGGTCATTTATCTGAAGTCTGCTTTCGCTGCAGCATGTCATTCCCTCCTCTAGCAATTGTGTGTAAGGTCAAGTGCTATCCGCTGGTCTATCGTCGCGTAATGTTTATGCGGGTTATCACCATGGTTCAGTT
>Ga0126339_10001162_pt1 | contig 17164 bp, 4 predicted proteins | sample OrbTmetagenome_2_FD_92532 | JGI IMG/M metagenome (GOLD analysis project Ga0126339, IMG submission 92532) | Coral microbial communities from Petempiche,Puerto Morelos, Mexico - Orbicella T R C metagenome | ecosystem: Host-associated > Invertebrates > Cnidaria > Coral | place: Petempiche,Puerto... | reverse complement strand
TGAGGAACTAACCAATAGAAACGTTTTGGTTACGTAATTTATGTATAGTGTATGAGCGCAAAACAAAAGATTGTGCACGGTCGTGGACCTTCCAACATAAATCTTGGCATCTTTGTTTGCTCCTTTGATGCTTGCCGGGCTTCATGAGCAGTCCCCTCTATTAACTACGTCTGAAATAATCCGCGCTCTGAATATATTTAAGTGGTCTTAGTCCCATAGTATTGAATATTATGTTCGTTCATCGCTCAAGCGAGAAAACATTTTCTACGTGTTATACATATGCAGATTTGTAAGCGGTTTTCTGACAAACAGCAAATAATACAAACAAGCGATTCTTCGTTTTATGAAAAATTATCAGTTGAGTAATTAAGGCGCGACGAAAGTTTGAAGACCTGCAGGTTTCAACGTTCAACTTGTGTTGTTTTCACGGGCAACTTGTCGGCCTTTGATGTCATTGGCAGCAAAGCGCGGGAAATTGCAGGCGACGATATTGTTACCAGCGGAAACGAGGAAAGTTGCCCGTGGCAACATCGTAATTTTAAGTCCAAAACTTCGTGACCAAACTCAACTGATAATCGTAGTATCTGGGACACCAGGCAGTCAGTATCTCGCCTTTTTCATGACATCTTCTCGTGGAATCCAAGTCGTCTTCAGCGAACACAAAAACCACCGGTAAAGCTTGTCGCCTATCGATCTGACCGAACATGTAATTTTTTACACAAATCTTTGCAGACGATATAGACTTCCTGAATTCAGACAATTCAGTGAACAAAAGAGGGAACTTCCGCACTAAATTCTTGTGGGCAAACCGGACTAGAAAATGGAGGCGTCGAAACGTGCCTGCCTTTTTCATTGAACGTTTCTGGCTTGAAAACCTTCCGGACAAGCTGCAGCTTCACTGAGGAAAGCACCAACAGAGCGTGTAACAGTTTTCCATCTTTTTCAGCAAACGCTTTTGCATGAAATCCTTTTGATCAGTGCAAGCTAGAAATTCAGTATTCTGCAACAAAGCATAAATAGAGCGTTTGACAGTTTCCCCTCCTTTTTCACAAAAAAGAAGATTTTTACGCCAAATCTAAGTACATGCAAACAGGCCGACATAAAAGATTCAATAAACAAAATTGCTTATGAAGTGTTTGACAGTTCGATCATGGCGCGCTTCTCTCAGGGAATTCCTTTTGAAAAAACCTCCTGCAGAGCGTTTGGCAGGACTTGAACGCTACATCAAGTAACGACAGGCATCAGACAAGAAAATCCCAAAATATTCGTTTCAAGGTGATGTGGTTCAGCGAGTTTGGCTAAAACTTACACGCAAAGGTCCTCACATCTTGCTCAGTAGGTTTTCAAAACCGTGACATCAATAACATAAGGAAAGCTGTTGAGAGCACAAAGGGTTAGAATTGTGATTTGTTCGTCAGCAGAAGCGAAACACAACGACTGCTTTTTCTTGGAATGAAGTTTCCATTTTTTACTTATATCAAAAACGGAGACTATCGTATGCTGCAGAAAATGACCATGGAAAAGTTTGAAAAATTTTAATCAGAGGTAAGCTTGTAAAAAAGGCACAGTTTTACGCTGGAACGTCTCAGACTTACTTGTCTTGGTTAAAAGAGAAAAAGAACTCCACTTCCAGCCAACAATTTGTAGTCTCTCCATAATTTCAGTCATTTCAAATCCGAATAATTTAATATAAACTGGTTTATTTGAAAACTGCCAAGCAATATTAACGTGAAATACAGCAAAGATTAGTCAGTTTAATTTAGTCGGAGTAAAAAACTGTTAAACAGTCCTAGCAATAGAAATGGTTTGTGATAGTATTGTCTGTGAATTGTAGATTACTGAGTTCCTGTGATGCTTTTAAAATGTTACATTTTAAAGTGTAAAGGAAGGTCAATTCTACGTGTGCCCTTAGTAAGGGACGAAAGAGAAACATGTAATAGGTAGATTAGAATTTTGTTGATAAGCCTAATCGCTCGAATGAGTAATTTTCAAAGTTCATTTGAGTATCTACGCCACCAAATTTTATAAGGACACTATTGTGTATTTTTATTTCATCAAATAGCGGTGTTATCACGATTGTTTTGAATGAAGACTCTAAAATCCACCACCAACTCCGAGATGAATAATTTCATGATATAATGCCATTTTTAAACGGCTAATCTTCGTGGGCTTCAAACAAAATTCTTAAGGCATTTTTGAGGCGTTGATTGACGACACTTCATATAACGCTTGCAAGCTAACTACCACTGTTTGCTTTTATTCAAGCGTGGTGACTGAATCACTTAAAAATCGCTAAGCGTTTAGACAAACTGGTGTTTGACGCGCACGCTCACTGAGCGCAATATTGGCGGGTAAGTGGAGGCGCGTGGCGCGCTCTTGAGGCATGACGTAATGAAAGTGACAAGTTGAGCCACATTACCTAACAGCTTGGATTGCGAGGGTGACCAAACCGGACCGGCACAAGAGTGTCGATTTTCTAAAAGTTTGGATTTTTCCCGTCCGATTCTCTGGCCTTGGATTCTTCAAGAAAGGTAGGGGCATATCGAAACTTAAATCATTTGATCAGCACAAATTGCCTGATTCGTATATTGACACTGAAGGCTTGTGAGAAAAATAGAGAGACCCCTGGAATTCAACGAAGCGAAACGCAGATCGTCTCGCAGAGAATAGAACCCTAATCCAAGCCTTCAGAAAATCAGGTAGTTTTTGCTGTCTCTATTTTACCGCCGGTTTTTTCACTTTGATGTTCCTTGTATTAAACAGTCATAGTTTCCATTTCGTAAAAATCAATCTACGGAAACATCCATGCCAAGCCAAGCCTGAAAAAGGGTTTGATCATTCTTATTTTACATAGGATATATTTGTTTTCGAGACGGACGGGAGAAGAAATGAAAAACGGTTTAAATTATCTAACGATGTCGTTTAAACCGAGCAAAAGGTTGTTTCTTGTGTCGCGTATTCCTTTACCCTTGATTTTCACTTGGATATAAATGATTGTTTAAAGAAGTACCTGTTTGCTCGTACAAACATGATTAGGCAATAAGAAATCATAGCGGTGATTTTAACCCAATATTTTGACTGAGTTAATTGTTTTCATTCCTTGTTAGAAAGACCAAAAGAGCCACTAAACTGATGTAGCGAATATTTCCTACACGTTCAGCTACTCGCGTTCAATGTGAACTTGCTGTTTGCTCAGAAGTCACTGAACCCGCATGACCCGAAAGACCAGTGTCAATTTGATCATGTTTTTAGCCTGTCAAATTAACTGAAGTGTACAACTAAGCGCCAAATGGATCAGTGATTTTGGAGAATATTTCGGTTATTCACGGTCGATACGGGGCGTGATTAGTATCCTCTGAAGTGCCGAGAAAAACTCCAAGCGCGCGAAGAACGCGCCAGAGGAAATTTCGCTATCGCGCGTGTTTTTACCCCCCTTTTCTTCAATGATCCTTGAAAAGAGAGTCTTGCTGGGATTAACCATAATAAGGCCCTCCTTCGTTTACAAACTGCAGTGGGATTTTCCGTCGTAAGTTTATTTATGATGTCTTGAACAAGTTTGTTCTTGTTCGAAATTTACGATATCAACTGCGCGAACTAAAGTGTTCTTGCCATGCGCTTTCTATGGTTTATTAGGATTTCTCATGCTTGTCATCGAAATTCAGTCTGTGGTAGCTTACATATCGGTATTTCTTTTATTTTTAATAGAAAAAAAGTGCACCAGTATTTTTAGCTCAATCAGCTACAGATTTACCATGGTAGGCAAAGAAAGTTGATTTTTCACAAGAACGTTTCCTGAGTTGCTCTCGAAGTCTTTGTCTCGTTATAAGGATAATGTTCTTAGTGGTCTTCAGTGTCCGACCTAACCAAGCGATAATGAGAGGTGTTTTTTTTCAACACCAAATTATATTATTCGGTGATAACTGTTTGTTTCCTTTACTCTTTTACCCTGCTCTAAAATTGTCAACCTCTAACATTTCTTAGGCTACCAACCTGATGGTTTTAGCTTGGCATGATTAGATAGGAACAGAAATTGGGGCAAATTATTGATATTCGAAATAAAAATAGGACTCGAGCATTATATCTTATTGTTACTTAATTTTGTGGGAACTTAATTTCGCGTTAGAACGGGCATATTTGGCGGGATTTAAATTTCGCGATTTTCCCCCCCCCCCCCCCCCGGCGCCAAAAAAACAACAAAATGCGTTAACTGAAAGGAACTAATTGTCGCAAAATTGTCAAACCATTGATCTTCATTTAAAAAAAATTATGTAGTTTCAGAATTGGCACGATATTTTCCGTAGCGATGGTTTCCCATGACACTGGGCAAATTCAGATAAGAAAACTACCCAAGCAATTCCTATACTTTCTCCCATCCGTTTGGCAACATATAGTTAGTTTTACCTCAATGCTAGTCAAGTTGTTGTAAAGGCTTACCATCTACGTTGATTAAAGAATTGCAAAGCCAGGTATTAAATTAGCCTGCTTAATTTCGCAAAAACGTTTTTTCGCGGGTCTTTAATAAGGTCTTAAATTAAAGACTTTCATTAAGTGTCGCGAAAATAAGTAATAATAACGGTACATTAGTATCGCTGAAGGGCTACCCAGATTTATAACTCTACAAATATAATGCAACTATAAACAAATTTAGCGATTAAACAAAATAAATCCACAGATACTTTTGTGATATTTTTTCATGACAATAAATGCAATTATGAAAATTCTGTTTTGATCTCGGGACGTACTGGAGTGTTTTTAGGTCCTGGATCATATGTTCCTAACACTTGTTTTCATCACAGTGAATTGTTTGTTTATAGTTTCAGATTTCAGGTCATTTCAGAAAACACTGGACTCTTTACAGTTTATGCACCCAAGCAAAACATGAAGAGCTAATCAAAGTAAATTCCAAATTTTCGGGTTATAAATTTCAGTCAATGAGTCCGAATTATACGTACTGAGCTCATACACGAGCGAAAGGTGTACATTTTTATCTTTAAATGTTGCGATAAAAGACTAGCTATGTATTTCTCTAGCTTGTCAGCTCGTTGAGAGAGACATTTTGAAGGCACTGAACAAAAAGAACATAGGTTTTCAGCCTCTAATTCATCAAAGGACTCTTTCAAGTGGAAAAGTGACAAGCAATTGTCGTTCCATGAGAAATTTAAATTATTTATTGGAGAAAAAGTAAGCAATGAAACGAGTACAGCGAGGGCCTTAACATGGTTTGTAAATATAATAAATTTGCCTCATGAAAACCGTCTGAAGCTGTGTGGACCGTTTTGCATGAAAAAAAAAAGCATTCACTAAAAAAGTCAAACTTCTTGAAAACACTCTTGCGACACATTTAAACGTTTTAAGTTGGTGTTGTAAGACTTTTTAATGCGGACAATCGAGGCATTTTAAACCAAATGTTTAGTGCTACTTTTAAGTTCCCCTAAAACTTAAATAACTCAACACGTCAATTTTGTTGCATGGTGTAAATACAAGAATAAAATAGCGCGGTTTTTCGTGGAATTGGTAGTGGAAAGTTCTTGATATTTAGTTGTATGACGTTCTCATTCTGATGCGGAATAATCGACCCAAATTCGTACAGATCTTTTTTCGATCGTTGTTGTCTTCTCTCAGTTTTATTAGTTGAAAGGATTACTTAGATGATAAACGAAGGAAGCGTTAACGAAGATCACACTCTAATTTCCGGGAATAGAAGGGGGCGGTTATGATGTCAGCCCTTCCCAGGGTATGAGTGCAGGTACCAGTTAGTCGCCATGATAGGGTAACTTAACCAGAAAATCTCTGATCACTCATCTTGTTTTCGCACGTCTGTATTTTTATTTTCAGGCTATGAAGGCTGCAACAGGCCTGCTCAGGCTGACTTTAGGCCTCGCTTTGTTTGTATTAGCGGTAAGTGTGTGTAGTTCTTTCTATTTCTTGATCAAAGTAATACCTGTGTCAGCGTTTAGCTTGCTTCGTTTATTATAAGCTCGGCGACTGGAACCGCGGAAATTCTAACAAGGACGTGAAAGCTATGAAGGTCCCAGTCAATCTAAACAGCCTTATTGGATATTCCGTTCTGAGTGGCAGTATAGGCAATGTGTATTCTAGAACTCATTTTCTCCTCTAGTTTGTTAAACCTCAAAGGTAATACTCTATTTTACCGTTTCCATGTATAATTTTTATAACCATCCTAGAAAGAATAATTTCAAATCAGAGCTTCTTTTTCTGTTGAAGTGTTTACATCCGAAATTCGCATTACCTGACAACCTTATCTTTAGAGACTGAACGATTAGCAGAATCAATAAGTCAATCATGCACCGTTGAAGGCTAATTCAGTAAAAAACGTTGAATCTTATTCAAACAATTAGTCATATTAGTTAGTCGTATTAGCCTCACAATGTGCGCCGGGAAATCTGCACCTTCTTTCATATCCCACTAAAAATTAGAATAAAAATAACTCACGACCGACACGTGGAGAACATGCAACAAATTGGAAACCTTCAAACAACTTAATTTGAAGTGACAACTGCTTCTTGATGTCAGGATCTCAAACTGATATCAATGCCTTTATTCCTGCCATCCGTCCGCACGTTTATTCTCTTTTGGCCGCGCGTATATTTCCCGCGTCTTCGCTTTCAAAAGCATGCAGGCAATCTGAGAAGCAAAAAGGCTATTGCAACTGTCATTTACACACGTATTCTGTACAAAAACCGTTGATTAAGTGAAGCTGACTAAAACGTCATTGATAACCAGTAATAAATACTAAAGCTCTGCAAGTCTGTTTGTGGAGAAGTGTTAACAAAATGTTCCCTAGTCTGATGTCATTCGCCTTACTTCTCAGTTGACAGACGTCCTTATCCAGAGCAAGGCGAACCAGACATTCCGTTAGGGTTTTAGATGGCTCCTTTTATAGCTTTGAGTATTTTTTTAGGGAAAGGGGCTCTATTGTTCGTAAGACAATGATGAGAAATCAACTACGCGTAGGCAGATCACCGAGAGAGAAATTCAAAATTCTTCGGGGGCGATAAGTGTTACAAACCCAGCTTTGGGTGGGAGGGTTGGGAAAGGATTGTTGCAGCTTGCACACGTCAAAAGGGACCAGGGTGGGGGAGCTTGTAACAAGAAGAGCGAGGTCTAGACAGTAAACCAGCGAACACAAACGCTTGTTAGGTTCAATTAGATGACTTTGAATAGTTCATTGCGTTGAAAAATCCTAACCATCACAATAGACCTTTTTCATAAATGGCTGCCAATGATAAATTATTTTGTAAGTATTAAAATAACCTCGTTTTTGAGTAAATAATTCAAAAGAATTTTTACTCCCAATCGAGTTTATTGAGGCTAATTTAAACGCATACAAAAGAATCTTAAATTGGCAGCTACTAATGAAAACGGTCTATAGGCAAAGTCTGATACGGACTCGCTTGGAAAGGAAGTGGAGTTACTCACCAGTTTTTCAAAGGACGCAATAGAACGCTAATAGCCTAAATTTCTATTTATCTATTTATTTATTTGTTTATTTACTTTTAGCACTGTTCACCTATGCCGCGCAAACCACATATACTTCAGAAGCGTGACAACATTTTGAGCTACTACTGGGATCAAAAACTACCCCTCGGGTTTTTTGTCAACGGTCAAGGTGGTTTGATGGGACCTCCGGGACCTCCTGGACCTCCCGGGACCCCCGGTTACGTCATGGGTGGAAGTGGAAGTGGAAGTGGTGACGCCGTTGCTCGTGGAGGAATTCCTGGGCCTCGTGGTCCCCCGGGACCACCCGGACCTCCCGGACCTGGAAATGCTCTTGCTGTAAGTATAAACTACTCCAGCAGATATTGTAGAGCTAAACAGGAGAAAGTTTTCAACGAAATTAATGCTTATTCCCTTGAGTTCGGGAAAAGTCGAGAGAAGCAAATATAACAATTGTCAGAGTTGTAAGCTAAGCACTGTTCCAGCAGAAATCTATCTGTCAAATGTCTATCTGTAAACGTGTCATTGCTTTTACAATTTTCATTATTTGCCCTCACAGCCTTGAAAATGCCTCGGAATTTCTCTCTCTGTAGGGTCCTCAGGAAACCATCACGTGCGAGGGGGAGAAGGAATGGATCGAGTGCCCGCAGTACAAAGTTATCAAAATCAATTCTGCTTTCTGGGGACGTGACGATACCGCCACGTGTACCACGAATGGCGTTCAACACGGACTCAGCACCTCCGACATGTGCCCTCAAGACGAATCGAACTCTATGACCAAAGTGGAAGGACAGTGTAAAGACGAACAAGCCTGTGAGCTGGCAGCCACATCTACTTTCTTTGACAAGACCGATTGTGGACAGGTCTATAAGTATCTCCGTGTCAACTACGAGTGTCTACCTAGCGAGTCAAGAGTGAAAGCAGCTATTCAAAGATCAAGAATAGCCGGTTAATTTGATTCTCTGTGTGACTGACATAGCTTCTATCACCTGATAAGCTACGAAACGTTTTTACCGCCTAATATGGTTAGGCTGTCCGAAGCATCCGGAACTTCATCGTCAACCAGCTTACTTGGTAACCGCTTGATCGTCTGTCGGGGAAAACTTCATCTGACGGCACAAATCATGTTTCTCTACATCACGTGTTGACCTTACTCTGAACACTTACGAAGGACTGGAGAAAAAAAGTTGGCAGCGAATTAACATACCACGTCATGTTAGACGGTGAAAAACGTTTTGCTTGAGATAAACGATAGATAAAATAGAAGGATTCGCTTTTCGTGATGAGTTTTTCAGAGAACATTGTGTAAAGCTTTGCTGTAAACTAGGAAAGCACTTCATTCCATCACATTACACATTATTTTTAATTTAATACCGAATGTGTATATAGTAATGTTTCTAAAACCTTTGGCGCATATTTTACGTGAGCCTCTTGGATTCCTTGTAAAAAATTACCAGCGGTTACACGGATGTAACTATGCGCACGATCTAACAGACATAACTGACAAGTGGACAAACTGACTAGACACATTATAACGCGCTGTTATAGATTCTGCGCATGCTCGTAGTAGTTGTGTTAATCACTGCAGTGGACCTAAATCATGCTTGTGTTGCTATTGAATATAAACTCATGAAATTTGTGACAGTAAAGCTCTATGGTCTTTTGAGATTTATTGCGTTTACACTGAGATGTGGGAACTGAACGACCCTTTAATATCATGGGTGACAAAATTGCCATGGTATCGTTTGGCGCGAAATTTCTCGATACAATAAATAAGCCAAAAGCTCACTATTGTAACCGTAACTTGCGTTTGTCACCCACGATATTAAAAGGTAATCAAATGATATACTAGTGAAATTGAGCGAGGGGAATTATTAGAATTTTGACAAAACGCGCGTTGATTTCTTTCCCAATTTTACTCGTCCTCATTTGATTACCCATACAAATGGGACTCAGGCACGGCGACCTGTTCTTCGAGCATGCTTTTTCGCCGGTTCGAAAAAAAACTCAAAAGTGTCGCCTCCACACTACAAAAACATCTTTGTCTTATTGTTACAAATCTCGTTAGATACAGCCGTATATATATTTAAATTCAGGAAAAGTTGTTCAAACACTTATAGGGTAACTGTCTTAATTATTTGTGAGCGTAATCATTTGTGTTTTCGGAGCGTTTTCTCCTTCCACACTTAATTATAAACACACAAAAAACCGGTGATTTGCGGCGAGAAAACGTCGTTTATGTGATTAACTAGACACCAGTGTTTTCGAAAACCTAGCTCTGTTTTCGTTGTCCTCCCTAATACGATAGAGTTCCGTTTTCAAATTTTTTTCGTCTGGACTGCGTTTTTAATTTAATGTGTTTTCGGTAGCTTTAGTATGGACGACTGTAGTGAGCGAAAACGCGTCTGTAGTGTGGAAAGGGCCTCAATCCAGGCATAAAACTCTTTTAACCTTCTTTATTGCTTTATTGTGTAGCTACCGGCTTTTAGCCATCACAGGTACGGCTGACATCCTTCAGGGATTTGTTGCTTAATGTGATTCTTTGAGTCCTAGAATTGCTAGATGCCCATTTCTTGTGAAAAAAAAAACTTCAGTTATCCAGACTATCGCATGTGAGGTTGCAATGTCAATCAACGTAGCAGCTTATTTTTGATATTTAAATTACAAAACCTTTCCTAAAAAGTTCTGCAAATCCTGGCCCCTCATCCCTTTTGCTCAGAAGTCTCAGAGTCTGTCATAGTTTAACATCCTAAACTAAAATAAGGCAATTGCAATATATTGTTGAAATTAGTCAAGACCAGTAAAACGATCAACTGCAAGCGTAATTGTTGATTTAGTGACAGTTTAGTATGAAGGAAATTACGTGGATTGTATATAACCGCTAACTGCAAGGAATGCTGTAACAAAGTAACCAGTCAAAATGGCGACGGTGGAAGCCGGTGAGGACGTGTTTGTTTCGTTATGGTAAACTCCAGTGTACTCACTTTTTCGTTTTTCTTAATAACTGAGAAAAACAATAGGAAGTCTGCGATGGGAATCAGAGCAGCAAAGAAGAACGCAAAGGTAAGCGAAAGGAAATCGTGTACAAATCAATCGAATCGATCGAAGTGATCAAATAGAGGCAGCAACATTCCCCAGGGAGGAATAACCCGTGTATGTATAATCCCTATATCTCATAATAAAACCGCCTGCTCGCACGTTAATATATCACGAGGATCTGCGTAGTTCATGCGAAGATCTGTAAGGGGGAATGCATCTCGGTGGACAGGAATTTGATTTCCCTGATTGTTACTATGGTTTATAGGGTAGGGAATTGGACACCATATTGGAGGAGTAGTGGTGGGGTGGAGAGGGGGGGGGGCGGGGGGTTTGAACACGTGAACACGTGACCTTGAAGGCAAAGCATTCAAAAGCAGTTCGTTGTTGGAAGGCTTCCAACAAGCAGCTCGTTGTATTGCGATTTTAATGATATACGAAAACAATACTTTGAGCAAAATGTATCCATCGGATTGCTCCATTGCCAGTCCAATATTCTCTAAGTATTGCACCGGGTACTGTCCCGAATGATCCCGCACGATCGATCACCCTTAAAGATTTTCTGTTAGTTTTATGCCTTACGTTACTGAAAGAACTTGCTTTCAGATAAGAAATTAACTTTTTCTTTTTCGTACAACTGTCTGTCCCTTCTGTTGTTTTCAGCCTAGTCGGTACCCAATCAGAATTGCGCTTTGAAGTTTACAATGATTTCCAGTCCGTGATCGAGGCTTTTTTCCAAAAATTTTCAGTCGGGTGATAAATTTCTTATTAACCAAGCTTGGTCGGACTGTACTATGAGAAGGTCGGCCCTCGGTGACCGTCTTTTTTGTACTGTCGAGGCCTTGGGGCCGTCGCGGGCCTTGCATGAGCCGATTGGGCGGGGGTTGACTTAGGGTTGGCCCGGAGGGGATGCTGAAAGTTCGAATTGATGGTTCCACGAGTTCAGTAGTTTGCTCCAAGCTAGTTTGAAGTTCACGCTTTCGAAATAGGTCACTGACAAAGCAGGTGTGTTTTACAGGTTGCAAGTCGCAGGTGACAGAAAACCCTAATATCAAAATAAATCTTAACCCTATTCTTACTACAAGAACAACATTTGCCTAGTTATATTTGATGAATCAGACGCCATCCAATTCCTGGATGAAATGTTATTCTCTGTGTAATAGTGCGTGATAAATTTGTGTCGCTTTCTTAACCCGCAATCTGTAAAATAAACCTCCCTGCGCCGACACCTGCTATAGATACATAGTCCTTCTTGTGCAAAGAAAGCTTTAATGTACAAACGAGCCTAAAAAGATAATGGGTTATGTTATCTAGTGTAACAGGTATCAGGACGACAAAATGTTACCTGAATGCTAGCAGTTTCTCGTGATAAGCAAACACCGAAGAGGTGATCTTCCAGTGGTAAAGCCGTGGCCAGCGGGAAGCGTGGCCTTGCTGGGAATTGAAGAGTCAGTGCCGTTTTATCGCGCTATTCTTGCTTACGCTCCACACATTTACAGAAAACTACAGATTCTTATGAATCCTTACTTAGCAATACTCTATGGCCAATAGGTTCATCGACAACTGCTTTTGCCTGACAAATTCGGACGGCATTGCATAAGTGAGAACGTAACGGTTGTGGGGTCATTATTAAGAATTGCATATTAATAAAAGAAAAACGTATTTCTTCTCTTGTTGATTTAACTTTCCAAGTCTTGACATTTTGTCCTTCAATCGATTAGGCAAGCACTGGAATTTTTATAGCGCAAGATGCGACGTATGGGTTTTGTCTCGGCTCTTCTGTGGTCTGCCATACCCTCTTGATATTTCTTAATCAAGATCTAATCGATCTTGATTATTCATCTTGCCATGTCAGAACGTCATTTACTTGTACAAGAGGAAATCCCTCGGAAGCTATCTGGCACCCATTCCACTCATCATTCTGCAGTCATATCCAACTTTCAAAAACTTCGGCACGCCGGGACACATCGATTTCTCGAAGAACATCTCAGACACCGGAAAGGTACAAGTTGGACGCTTCTCACAAACATGGCGTAGAAACTTCAAAGTCTCGCCTGCCGGTGGACAGAGCTTCAGTGGGTTGGAGTGATTGTCAGGTAAACATGTTTTAAGATCGTCCCTTCCCCAGAACGCAGAATTGATTTTAAGTCCCTCCTCCTCTCCTGCACAAGACAACGTTAACATATTCCCCTGGCAGCCCAGTGCTGTGGCGTTCCCTAGCCGAACCCATTTGGTAAGCTTGCTTTCAAACGCAGGCAGCCCAATCACCGTGACAAGCCAAGACAAACACCACAGTATATAACTCCATTCCAACTGAGGGCGCATGCTAAAGGCGCCAGAAAATCACGAGATAAGATGGATTCAATGTAGAGCTTATACTTCCTCTAGTTTGTGTTTAATAAACCGCTATTCAGGTTATAACAGAAATACTGTATTATTAATTATTTTCTCTACACGCCAATTGACTTTGTGATCAGAGCACCTGTAGTTCTTGGCCTTGTTATTATACGCCATTTGTCCGCCTCGTGCGGTAGCCGTCTAACGAATTTAGCTTTCCTGCTTCACCATTAATTGCTGATTTACTTCGTTAGGGACATTAGCATTTTGATCTTTGCTGCTGAGATTCTTGTTTCTCTTGGTTTGTTTTGGAGGGCGTAAAAACCGAGAGATCTTACTAGAATTGCACTGTTTACTGAGAATCGTCACGAATACAAGAAACAGGAGTCGAGAATTGGAAATGCTCAGTTTCTTTACAGTGGTCTATTTTCTCTTGTTAATTCAGTTATAAACAATGCCCGCGGGAACAAAGTATAGCGACTGCTGATAGCAAATTTATCGCAAAATGTGGTCGTTTTCTTTCCGAGGGGATCTTAATTCCTTTCGTCGTATTATAAACAGCAATAACGCTGACATTCACCACAAACACCTCTGGTTGTTAAAAACTAAGAAACTGTTAAACTTATTTAACGTTACGTTTTTGGTCATTATTCTGTTAAAGAACTCCGGCACGATGGGGATTTGACTGAACTTTTACAGGGAATAGATTGAGATGACCTTCTAATCTTTTCGACTCGGTTAGTTTTTTGAGTCCTGCCTGACATATCTGCAAAACAGCATTGGTCGCTAATTGTATCGATTCTATTTGTAATAATCTGCAATTTCTTCGTGGACTTGAACGGCCCAACGTTAGTGCTGTGGAACACGGCAAACAAATTCTCTCATTGTTTGAGCTATCGTCGATCCGATGAAGATGATTTTATCTCAAAACGCCCAGTTAATTACCACAAGCTCGCGTTCTGTCCCCGACGTCAGATACAAAATGTCATAGTGATCTGTGATTTAGGAACAGATTGATGACCTGATCATAAACAAACAGGTGTCATGGCCAACCTGTTAACGAGAAACAGCCATCGGATTGTACTCATAAAGAAGAGAATTCTCACCAACAATCGCTTTTGCTCCAAAAAATTTTAACAAAAGGAAAAATTATCTCGTTAAATCACCCGCGATTCACTAATTTTCCCCAAAAAAGCAAAGGTGAAAGACGTTTGAGCGCATGCGTTCTCAACAAGCTTGCATACCAGGGAGATGACATAATTACGTAAGCTGGAGGATGACTTTATGAAAACAGCATTTGCACGCACCGCCGGCCTGTCATAATTTTGAAAAATTAGAAAATTCTCTCCGTCCAAGGTAACTTTTGACCAGTTTTTTTCAACGTGGTTTTATTTCAGATTTCATGTGAATCTGATTTTTCGAATAAGTGGTATTTCATTCGTCTGTTTCTATGTTTGTTCGTAGCTGACGGTCAGTTTGTCTGCTCGATTTGCTGGTCACCCGAGCAGTCTACCTGTGACTTAATATTACGAGGTAAGAACGAATTTGTTCGTCCGTCAGTTTTTATGTTACTGCTGGGGTTGAAATGCTTTGTTCAGATTTGAGATTATCACTTTCATCTGTAGCCTGTCGTTATTGACCTTACGCCTCACTTAGCTTCTGGAGAAGAAACAAAATGGCGATTAACTAAGCTCGGCTGTTTCGATTCCCTGATCGAAGGGTTAATTTACTACAGCTGAGTACTTAATATATAAATAAGAGTCAAGCCATTTCTTCTTTATTGACTTGTTTGTGAAAGTCAGAGAATCATTGCCAGCTATTCTCGGCCGCTAAATCAGTACAGTAAGATTTAATTTTCTGCAAGATGTTTCATGGTCGCCCTTTTTTGCATAGCAATTGAACTCAAAACGTTTTCCTACAAACTTCCTTTACAACAGTTCGTCAACAAAACTGGCAAAAGCCGAGCAGTAAGCAAACGGCAATTGTGCCGAGGAGCCCTTTCTTCCACATTTAACAGGTAGGACTGAAGAGATTTATAGACATTTGTACTGCAGAAAAGCTCTTGGCTGAAAAAAAGAAACGTCCAAGAAAATGACCTAAGTATTTTCAAGTAATCAGCATTCTCCTTGTTGCGTATGGGACACTTAACATTATTCTAAAATGACCGGAAGTTGAAGAGATGAAACCACATACTGAGATTAAACTGGCGTCTTGAACGATAGCCCTGGTTTAGAAAAAGCCGAGAAATTTTGACTTAACTCTAACGCTCAAACGTCAGCTGCCCATCCTAACTCTAATTAAAAGAGTGTTAACTGTTTTGCAGCTCAGGTCATTAGATCAACATAACCCCGTAGCTATTGCTGACATGACTTATTGTGGAACACTTGGGACAAATTTGAGGCATGAAAAAGTCTCAGGAACGCTTTTTACATAAACGTCTCTTTATTATTATTTTTATAATAGGACATTGCTTTTTGTTGTTATTTTGCATGACTGACCACCTGGTTTTCTTTGTAGTCAAAATATGACGCTGCAACTGACAGCTTTGACCACGATATTAATTGTCGCTTTCGCCGAGTGTAAGGTAAGGACAAATGACATTTATAGACCCTTTTTTCTGGTTGCTTACCTGGAAATTAGCTTGTGCGTCTTAATAGATGCACCGAGTCCTTACTGAGCGTGGGGTGCCTTTTTCACGTGAAATTTAAATGAAGTTATGGTTTTCTTTTGTGCGTGTGCGTTCTGTTTGGTTTGAGGATGCATCAAGATCTCTTGTTGACGATTCCTCTTCCTCTCGATCTGTTTGACAACACACTGTTATTGCGAGCACGGAATAAATGTCATTCACTATTGATATAGTGTATGCTATTTTTTTTGCTACATATTAAAATTTATCGCATATAACTAGAGAAAATTTGGGCACCCAGCATAGTCGTTACATCTCGGTTGAACTGATTCTTCATAACATTAAAGATTGCTCCTTCTGAGTGTCATGAAACATTAAAAGAATGAAGCTGTCTGAAATGAACTTTTATTGCTGCGTCGTGGAATTGAACCCTGTTTTATATGATCACACTTTACAGCTTAGCGATGTCCCCGACAATGTTCAGCTTCAAAAGGATTCGGACATCAATTTAATGGAAGTCTTAGAGAGCCTTGCGCCTGTCCCTAGCGAGGAAGTGGTAGCTATAAGACCCAAGGGAGAGGGAATAGAGAGATTCAGACGACGAGTGGAACCTGCTAGTGGAGTGTCATCTCTTCCAGATCTTCCAGATCTCCCAGCACCCCAAGAAAATAACTCGATCTTCAGCCAGAGACCGTTTTCTGACAGTGGAGCTGCGCCTCCCTCGGGAGAAGGTGAATGGGACAGTGGACATGCTGCGTCGTCAAAAACAAAGAAAAGCGTAATCACTGGAGAGGATGTTTCTGGTTCTGGGGAGGGATCAGGAGTTGTAGAACAGGAGAAAGCCAAACCTGTTGAAGAAGATAAACCAGTTGTGTTGAAACCCTCCAACTCTGCTACTGAGTCCACCTCAGCTAGCGAAGAGGAAGGTAGTGCTGTGACTACATCAGCTGTAGCTGCCGATACGTCGGAAAATTTTTCTGAACCACAACCGCCACCGGTCGCCATTTCACATAACGCCGAAACAAAACAAACCTCCGCTGATGTTGCTGGCACCGCGTCCTTCAACGCCGCGGAGCCTGAGGAAGCTTATTCCGCCCAGCAGTTGTCACTGACAAACAATACCGTATCGAATCAAACCAGCAATGCAAACAATGAGTCGGCTACTGTACCAGTTACCGAGGAAGAAGGTCAACAAACAAGTGCTAACGGTGATCACACACCTGAATCCAGTGGATTAGCAGAAGGAGCTCATCCTGTTACATTTGCCGATTCTAATCAGGAACATGTAGCATCAGGATCAGGGGAGACAGAGGAGTCAAGCGGGGGTGGAGTGAATGCGGATGAACTTGCCTTCATTGCTGGTCTTCAAAAGGCAAAGAAGCAACAGGGCACGGTACCGCAAACACCAAAGAGAACAAAACTCCCAGGTAGCATAGGAAACGACGAAGATGACAGCGACGATGATAGCGATGAAGTGAGTGGAGATGTCAGTGGAAAGCAATCTGATTCCAGTGCAAGTGGCAGCCAAGAAGATGAAACCGCCTCCTCTGGCTCAGATGATGTTCAGGACGTCAAGGGTCACCAGAGGTCGGATACGAGACATGCACTTTGGGAAAATGATTCACGAGAAGAGGATGACGCTTCAGCTTATTCTTCAGGCTCGGCCTCTGACGAAGATGAAGATGATGACGATGATGACGATGATGA
>Ga0126339_10001161_pt1 | contig 17166 bp, 5 predicted proteins | sample OrbTmetagenome_2_FD_92532 | JGI IMG/M metagenome (GOLD analysis project Ga0126339, IMG submission 92532) | Coral microbial communities from Petempiche,Puerto Morelos, Mexico - Orbicella T R C metagenome | ecosystem: Host-associated > Invertebrates > Cnidaria > Coral | place: Petempiche,Puerto... | reverse complement strand
CTGATTGGTTGAAGCGCAGCGACCCGTTTTTGGGTCGCTAAAATTGGCGGCAATCAAGCAGGAAAAGTCCTTCGTCCGGCGGGTACTGAATAAACAAGACGAAGGACTTTTCAGAAAGTCTAGGGGCTCACGGCACCGCAGGACTCCCCCACCCCCCTAACTAGCTACGCCCCCGTGCCCGTGGTAATTCTCCCAGGAGAAATTCAAATCTTCGAAACCTCAAAAACGCTATTTTAGGCATTCTGGTAGAATTTTTCTTGCACGGCATATTTGAGTTGAGTTGAGTTCTATATGTTCGGCAGCCCAGCACTACTTCATTCAAAATCATCTCATTGATTTATTTCATCTTGAGAAAAGTCATGTGTAATGGAATTTCTAAGACGCAATTAAACTATGCACGAAAATACACGAAGATACCACTACAAGATCTGAAAAGGTCTGATTCACAATAGGCCAATTTCGAGTTTAGCCCTAGGCCTGAAAGACATAAAACAAAAGAAATTGTTATTCATCTTTCAACCTCAATGTACTTTCTTTTGTGTTATTCTTCTAAGCCTAGGAGTCAGGTTAGAATTCTAATTAGATAACCTGGCGAGAGTTCATCCCCAGGCTCTCTCTGCATGCTACCCTCGATGACAAACCTAACAAAATACATCGCACACATAAAAAGAGCCTGGAAACAAATTCCATTGATTTCTAGCTAACAGTTCGGAGTAGACAGATTATAGTAATTACGTATTTGTGCACATATTAACGTTATATCTAAGACGTGAAACACTGCAAAACACAGAATCATGTCAAGACCATAAGATGAAGACTCTTTTGGATAGAGGTAAATGTTGATTTATGAATATAATTTCACTCTTTAAAATGAGTCTAGTGGAGTAGTACTAGACTGACCCATGAACTGATTTTCCAAATTTAAAGCCCAATATTTAAATCTTGATCCAAACTGAAAAATCCAAAAATATCATTATGTTTTGTTTTTCTTTTTCGTTGTTCTTCTTATTTTTACAGAATATATCTTAAATATATTAACCAGTAACTATCTAAAAAATGATTTCCTGATCGGTGAAATTTAAATGCTACCGATAAGAATCATTCCTATCTCAATAATTAATCTTGATAATCATAACACCCCAAACACTTGTTTGATACTCAAAGTTCCCTGAGCTAACTACCTTTCATAGTTGAGCGTTATACACATATGGCGATAGGAAACAACGAACTACATTGTACAGCGTTTAATACACCTCAGAACAAGTCAGAAACAATTTGCACCCTGTTCTTGGACAGCGGTTGTCCATGGAAGGTTGCCTTGTAATATGAGCAGTTCTTACAATGACGTGCTGACGTCACCACGTTCGGAAATGTACGAGAGTGCTCGTCCTTGATTGGCCAATGTTCATCGTAAATTATTCGGGAAGGCGACGACCATTGGCCACAGTCCCAGTAATCGCTAAGTTGACAGAATGAGTACTTGATGAAATGAACTTTTAAACGGTTGAAATTTAAGGTTTCTTTCAGGAGCTTGTGTTATGTTATGGTACTCTAAACAAAGTTTAAAACAAGAAAGTGAATAGAAACGACGAACAACTAAACCTCGACCTTTCCCGTGAACGTCGAAATCCTTTCCTACACGTAAGACTCGTAAGAGTAGAGTGGCCGGGCGCTTTTAGCAAACGCGAGTTCAACATCCGTGGTTTTAGCTTCATCCTTCTTGGCAGTCTTCCACCATAACGGCCTCAAACCATTCAATACCACAAACAGCAATCCAAGTACATCTGCCAGAACAGCCATCCACAGCATGGCCTTCCCTAACAGTGCTGCAATGACTATGCCCAGCTTAAGAACGACGGACAACGAGATGTTTTCTGCCATAATAAGACGACAGTATCGCCCAAGTTCCACCAGCTCTGGTATTTTAGCCAAGTTGTTACTCATCAATGCCACATCTGCCGCCTCCACTGCTAAAGCTGTCCCTCCAGCGCCCATTGCAATCCCGATATTCGCCGCGGCCAGAGCTGGACCATCGTTGACACCATCACCCACCATACCCACAATGCTTTTCTTGCTGCTACGTGATCTGACTGTAATGTAGCGGCGACGTGAACAGCGACTAGGTAAGAAACGCCTTGTGGATTCCTGATCATCGTAAAGCACCTCGCACTCAGTCTCTTGCGTCCCATCCTGTCTCTCCTTGATCCACGATAGTTTGTCCTGCGGTTTCATCTCGGCAATACACTCGTCCAGGCCTAATTTACTCTTCACGGCCAAGGCTGTGCGCGAGTTGTCCCCTGTGATCATGGCAGTCTGGATGCGAACCCTTCGCAGCCGATCAAGAGCAGCAAGACTGTTGGGTCTGATGGTGTCAGCAAGAGCTATCATCATAGCCAGCTTACCGTCTACACACACGAAGATCACGGTTTTGCTTTCGTTGCTCCAAGTGATGTATTTGTTCTCCATGTATGTGTTCAGCTCTTTGCCGCAAATGCGATGAAGGAATTCAAAGTTCCCAATCTGGACAAGATGACCATCCACGACACCGGCAATACCTAGCCCTTCGCGAAGTTTGAAACGTGACACTTCCGGTAAAGTAACACTTTGTGACTTGACCATTTCCGCAACACAACCCGCAAATTCATTAACTATGGCGGCCGCCAGAGGATGACTGGATTTGCTTTCAAGTGCGGCAGCTAGGCGTAACGTAGCTCGTTCATGCACACCAAAGGCACATTCAATATCGACGACCTGAAACTTCCCTTCTGTCAGAGTTCCAGTTTTATCAAAGGCAAGAACTTTTAGCTGAGCCAGAGTCTCAAGGTGGACTCCTCCTTTAATCAGAGCTCCTTTCCGTGCAGCCGCAGTAATGCTACAGACAATAGCAATCGGGGTGGACATGACCAGTGCGCAGGGACACGCTATGACCAGAAGAACGAGCGCTCGTCGACCCCATTCTATAAGCTCTTGTGAGTAAGTTCCCACACCTGCAGCACCAAGGATGGCTGGAATAACGAACACTAATGCGGCTAATATGACCACTGCTGGAGTATAATACTTTGCAAACCGGTTTATGGCAACTTCGGTCCTTGCTGAACCAGTTTGGGCTTCTTGGACTAGTTGTGCCACCTTGGAGACTGTAGAGGTGGTCGAGTCAGATGTAGTCTTCACCTCTAGGTATCCATTTTGATTGACTGTTCCACTAGAGACCTTAGAACCCACTGTTTTTTCAACAGGAACAGATTCGCCTGAAACAGAACTCTCGTCTACAGCAGCTCTCCCCTTCACGACCTCGCCATCCAGTGGAATAAGTTCTCCTGGTCTAATGGCGATAGCCGTTCCTATGGTAACTTCTTTCACTGGGACACATTCGCCGGTACTAGCCAATATCGCCACTTGAGGTGCTTTGAGCATTAGCCCCGAGAGAGTCCGCTGAACTTTGTACATGCAAAACTCCTGCAGTGCTTCGGCGAAGGAAAATATGTACACTACAGCGGCGCCCTCGAGCCACTCCCGAATGGCCAGCGTTCCTGCTATGGCAATGAGAATGAGCATATTGATGTCAACACTGCAGGTCTTGATGGAGACATATGCTTTCATCAGTACTGGGGCAATGCCAAAGACAATTTCTGCAATTGCCACCCACTGATACCAGGACGTCTCAGCAAAGAATGCTACAACGCCTACCATTAAAAGAATGGTTTGGATCAAAAGGTAAACTAAAAGCAACGACAAGGAAGGAGGCATCTTTTCACTGTCCTTTCCATGCTGGCGAGATCCGCTTTCCATAATGCTCGCTCCCAGGTGCACGCGGTTGAGTGTATTGACCAACTCGGTGGCTGACGTCACTTCCGGGTCGTGACGAACGTATACAACGCGACCGATGACATTGACTGCGATTGACACGACGCCTTCCAATGGCTCTAGGGAGTCTTGAACGAGCATACTTTCCATCGGACAGCAGATGTTCTGGACTCGCAGTTTGGTTGTCCTTTCGCGTACAACTGGTTTCGTCCCGCCAGCGCTGTCACTTTCCGGAAGACTTCGCGGTGATGTGGGAGGGGTGGTCGGGTAAAAACCGCTGCAGTCGGTCATTGAGATTCTGCTTCCGGATTTACTCTGAGGGAAAAAGTCTTCAATTGATATGGTGAGCTGATTTTTCTCGCAGCAGGAATTTGCAGATAACTTGCTCGTGGATCCATTACAGCACTTGTCTTCAGGTGTAGAACAAGTGACAGTCTCGCCATTACAGCGTTTACTGTCACAGCACCTGTCTTCGTGTGGCGAACAGCTGAAGGTTATAGCTGGATTGCGTGACTGACATTTACCATCAGGGAGTTTGCCCTGACCACAAGGACTCTGACAAGAGCTTCCGGTATCACAGCAAGTAGAAACTGAGCTTGCAGCAGCTGAACTGGACGGTCTCCCAGTGTCCTCATCTGGACAGTTGCATGTTGACTGACAAGGACTGCAGCAGTCATCTCTGCATATCTCTTCACAGCAGTCAGGGGGGGTTCTTCTCAAAGGATCAGCTGCCTCACTCGTCTCACTGCGTGACGTTTCGTTTCCGGAACAACAGACTCCACATGAAGGCGATTCCAAAGCGGCAGCATCCTGACCTCGTGGCCGCGATGATTTGTCGCAGCATACATCTTCTTTCTGTTGCTGTGTCTTTTCCGGAGAGTTGCACTCGCTTGGCTGAAATCTACCTCTTTCTTCTTCGTCAATAATTTCAGAGCAGCAATTGCTTTTGCAGCTCGACTCATCGCGACAAGGGTCAGTCGCCTCGTCACATGGCTGTCTCGCGCAAGAAGAAGGGTTTGTGCTGGGTTGGTTTTCTCCACTACACACAGCTTTCCCACTGTCGAAAGAACTGCTGGACTGTTTTGCACAAGGAGCTGGAGGGCATGGGTCGGTCTGCTTTTTCTCATTACAATCATTTTCCCAACTGTCGAAACAACGTTTCTTTGATGGACAGATATCTGTCGGGTTTGCGATGCCATACCATTTCACAGTTGGCGAGAAATAATTAAAATCTTCGGAGTCTTCGTCGCCATGGTAACAATCGACGCATGCACACGAGTCTTCTGGTAATTCATCTGAGCAGCAGTCACAATGATGTTCCTGGCACATGGTTGGTTACCACTGTTGAAAAAAGATTACAAAAAAAAATGGTTTTAAAAAGAAAGTGGGTTTAAAAATTAGAAAACGGACTGTTGTCTTGGCATAACTAAGGACTACTGTGATATACGTTTATAACCAAGCTCCATGTCCGAACTGTGGCCTCTACTTTTCCGCTGTATGGGGAGGGGTCCGCTGTCTAGGGGGGAGGGGGGAGGGAAAAGCGAATCCTTCTCTGATGGAGAAAAAATCTGTGGATAATTAAAATTATTGTTTCACTCTAAAAAATACCCGAGAGGAAAAGTGGTGTCTACAAGTGAACACATCTCCTACTAGGAAACTAAGATTAATAAAATAATGAACCTTAACACCAGGTCGAATTCAGAGTTAGATTACAGAAAATGATCCAAAAGTCAGCTACCCCGGGGTAGCACTCCAACCTCCAACCTCGTTCCTTCCCTTATAAACATTGTCGAATACCCGCGCCCTTGGATAAGCGACTAAAAATCGGAAAGAGTTACACCGCATTTATGGCTTTGTCTTCTCGAGGCGACAAGGAAAGAGGTACTAATTCCAAATCCAAAGCGAAGATCGAAACCAAAACCCGCGCCTTGCAAACCACTTATAGACACTTCGGTGTTGCATGACATATTGCCGAGCCATATAAGGGGAGATGAGCGGAATATTACATGCCACGTCGAGTAATACGGATAAAATACCCACGTTATATTTAATTTTGCATTTAGATTCTCAAAGAACCGCAACAAGTTGATCTCGATTTAAGAAGTGCAACTTGTACTAGTATAAATCTATTAGCGTTCTATCACGAATGTCGTTCTCTTATTGGTTACACCACTCACGGTCTATTTTATTGAAGGTGGTGAATACGCTGTGGCTAAATGACCGGCAGCCCGTTGAATAACCTAACAGTGTGCGCTTGCTAACAAAATGGTGGCCGATTCTTTGCGTTTTCGAAGTGTCTGAGAAGAGGATTACGATAAATTTGAACAACTAGCAGATTCTTAGATTATTCGCTCTCGATTTCTATGCGTGATGCAATTTTCGAACGTTTATTACATCAATGACGAAGCGAAATATAGCAGTGGGTAATTTGCTGACGTATCATGGCAAGGAACAATTTTCTGTCCTTTTCTGATTCTCTGACCCCTCTGAACAACGTTCCCCTTGATTACAGTGCGTAACACAAAGTTCAAAGTGAAATAATTAGTTGTGGATCGAAAGCAAAGAATAGGGAAGACTAGTCGATGGTAACGCTACCTTTGTGTAAATCGTAAAAGATACCGCGACACCATGAAAACAAATCATCGCTGAACATGGCTCTTTTCATCCTTGTAACTACAAAATAAATGACCTACCACTATGAGAATCATACCTTTGTGTCGTTTCGGTTTTCCTCACACTGATCAAGTGTGCAACACGCGAAGAAATGGGCTTGTGAAAGACAGATTGGTGAAAGAACAAGCCTCGTCATTGGTCCATTTCCGTAACGCAATCCTCGATAATTTTTAGCAGCTGAACGAATGTCTTTCTGTAGCTAATTTCCATGAATTTTGATGTTTATTTATACAAGGCGGCTCGAAACAGAAACTCTTTAATAATTGATTTGCATACATGTGTACCTGCAGTGGCGTTTTCAAATCTTGTATAAAGAGAGAGAGAATTTACCTCGACCCAAACACTACTTACATATTTTCGACAAAAAGCTAAATTAAATTCGCGTCATTTGCAAATCAGGAAACCCCAATAAAATCGATCTGACTTCTTTGCATATTGGAGGACAGTCATTTACTATAATTAAGAAAAGAAAAATTTCCTTGCCTTAAGTGTAGCAGACAAAATGTTTGAAAATTCGGTTGTCAGTATCAGAGACATTTCTGAATTCTCGCCAACGACGCAAAGGAAACTCTTGGAAATGTTATGGTGCTTTATCTAGCGAGATAAGATTTATCTCGGCTTTGAAAACAAGACAAGCGTCCTAAAAAAATTTCAATGTTGGCGAAATTTCAAGTCCAAGCATGCGGACCGCACAAGTAAAACAACACTGAGCGATAAATCTTGACTGTAAACATCACGTTGCTGTGATACGGAGCTGTGCAGGCGATCATTCGTTTCCCTTCCAAGAGGTTTTCATAACGATGTACTGCCAAATTCTCAAAACTAACCAGAATATAAATGTATGGTAACAAGTCAGGAGAGTTAAAATTTCCAGCTTTACATTAAAATGGTTTTCTCCGCTGAGCCAAACTTCACTTTATCCCTCTATAAATTATAACGCTTTAAATATTTTCTTTTAATATTAGCTGAAGGATTACAATGGTAGACACAACAATTACAACAATTTTCTTTCTTATCTTCTTAACACCCTGACAAATTTTGGCAAACCTTGGCGGAAATTTCCCAAAGACCGTGAACGTATGAAAACATCATGGAACCATAGTGCAGCACTCTTCTTTCGACATTTTCTCTTGTGTAAATGCTAAAAAGACTGTTTGCGCGGCGAAGGGATGTGTGCAAAATGATTACAACAACAGTAACCTCTGACATTGGGCTATTGACTGTAACCTTCAAAATCTAGCAGCCTTCAATACATGCATCCTTGTGCGAAATTAGAAAAAACAAACAAATAGGAAATCCGTGACGTTCCACACACATTCCAGACTTTCCAGTGCTTGTTATATAAAGTATCAATGAAACCATATTTACGAGGGATTTATGGTGTGAAAAAAAAAAAGACCTTCGTAATCCGTTTAATATTTCAACACGTTTTCTGTTGTAATTCTACAAATTCGAACTAGCTTTCTGATGTGGATAAATAAACAACACCCACGTCCTAATAACTAACATGTAGAGAGAATAACAGTAGTCTTCTTAGAAGTCACTGAATGTTCAAGCTTTTGCGGAATGCATTGAGCTAAACAAATTACCCACACACACAAAAAAATAAGAGTTTGGAACTTATATGTTAAAGACTCGCTTTGGGCTTGCCGTGGTATGGCGACCGTGCGCTCTTTGTAACAGCGCCTACCAGAAGAACCCAGAATTTAAAAATGTTGCACACGAATACGTTCAAAACAGGTCCGTTAAAAACGCACAGAATTAAACCTTTGACTAGCAATACAGCGACAGCAACAGACGATGGGTTTAAATAAGTAATTAATTGAAGAGCCGTCTTCGATCGCCGAACGATCAATTACAACATTAGCGTGTACCGTGCACTAATCGACTGATTAGTGCTTAAAAACAAGACTTTGTGATATTACTTACAAATCAATCGCTGCCTTGATAAAACTGTCGACGAAAGCACGCAGGCTGGGTCAGTCTCCTTTGCTGCAATTGGAAATCACCCAAGGTGTGGCTGGTGTGAAAGAAAGGAGAGACATTTGAAACACGTCCGAGAGCGGGTGACCAACTCGCCGTCGTGTTGAATTTTCATAAGACAGAAAACATGAATTTTAAAATACGTTATGTGCAGGAAAATTGTAGAAAACCACAACCTTCACAAGTCTGAAACTAGAAGATTAAGCGTCTCAACTCACAAATAATTAGCACAAAGCAAAGAAGCAATAATTTAGATGCCCCTACACCTTCAATCTCCAGGTCGCTTAGCGCGTCACAAAACACAACCCAAGCCAAGATCACTAGCTTTTGAAACAACTCTGAGGAATGCAAATTTGTGCAGTCAACCGGCTCCAACAGGAATGTAAATGCAAACTGCTCTGTTTAAATATGGTTCACTCACAATGGACACTTGCGTCATTTTGAAGAGACTTGTCAATCATTTGAAATCAATAAAAAAAAAACTGGTTTAGAGAGAAACATCCAAAATTATCAGCTTTACAAAGCCGATTATCTTTACTAAACCACGATCTGCTTCATCTAAAAGAATAACAAGAAGTCTGTCACATTCTTTTAAACTCGTGAGAAACCTTCCTTATCTTACACTTCTAAAGAAGCAATGATGAATATATTACATGTAAACAGATGACTGCAAAAAAAAAAATAATTAAAAACGTAGAAATTGAACTACTTTGGAACTATACTCGTGTATTTCTGAATTAAATATATCCTTCTTCAAGTCAAAGCTTAGGTAATGCAATGTTGCCCTTGGGTATAAAGTCCGGCACACACCAGGGGAGCATGTTGCGTGAAACAAGTAGCGAGGTCATGATGGAGGGCCAATTTTCCACGAGTGGCATGCCTGTTTTTGCAAAAAAGATTTCTCTTGCATGAAATTCAGCTGGTTTGAATTCGTGCGCCATGAAGCAGGGACAAAATGACAACAATTTTAATGTTGCAATGTGCGCACTGCTCGTTCAAACTGTGTCCGCTTTATCACATGGTTATGCCAAAATACAGGGGGTTTCTCTCGGCTTCAGGTGCCCGCAACAAGTCCCCTTGTGTGTGACGACCTTTACCACTGAAATGACAGCAATCAAACAATATGGTTATGACGCAGCGTAAGATGTTTTAAACTTTTTTGACTACGGACAAAACCCAAGCGTAAAACAATATAAATGTTCAAAGCTGTTACTGACAAGTACTTTCGCGAAGGAACTTTTGAGTCTGTGGATGATACCTTAGTGCGTGACCATTCAAATGAAAGCTAATGAACTGTACTTTCATGTGGAGTTGCTTATTATAGTATACTAACTGTTCAAGTTGGCTTACTTTTCTTTTCATGGCCCAGCTACTTCCTTAGCATGCATGCAGTGTCTCTTTCAAATAACTTGTTACATTGCCAATTTATTTTATCTGTCAGTAAATTTATTTTATTTGTCAATAAAGATTTCACTGGAAACAAGTATTTAGTAACTGTTGGAAAAAAATCAGCTTGTATTCTTTAACTAGTGCAACAGTTCGTCTACAATGTAGTTTTTATGTACTGCATAATAAATGTGCTTTTATGAATCAACAAGAGCTTTTGTATCAAACTTTTCAAAATTTCAGACTTATAGTATTTCCCACTTCACAAGACATTTATTTTCCTACTTAATGGAGTTTCGTAACCGTAGGTTGCCTTGCCTCAGGATAACCGTCTATAATCAGATAAATTTATCCTATTCAGGGAGGAGTAGAAATACTCCTAGTCACTATATGCTAGTAATGGAAACTGGAGATACCGGTAAGTGCCAGCCTGATGGGCCACTGGGCACGAACATTATTCCAACTTACTAAGACATTTGTTACACAAAGAAACCAAGAAAAAACCCATGACGGGTCTTATAAAAACAAAGAAAGATGAGCTCCATTTGAGATGATCATTGAGAGTACACAGAATGGCGGTGAAATGTTTGCTAAAGAAATATTTCAACCAAGATAAAAGCATTTGCACATTTGTCTCTAAAGTCAATTTAGCCCATAAAACCACACATTCCTATGATTTGTATTACCAACTAAAAGGCCATTTCTGAGTTGCCTTTGCCTCAGTTTAAAACATGTCCTCATTCAAAACTTTTCATACAAAAATGATTTTGATGCACATGAAAGTGTACATGCAGGTGGAAAACACTTTTATAGGGCATTCCTACTCACTTGGTCAGTAGCCAAGCAAATTTACTGGAACAACAGAAAGTGTCAGGGGCAGATTTAGGGAAGATGGATTGGGTGGCTAGCCACGTAGTCAGCCTGTGAGCATAACAACAGAATAATGCCCTAAAATTAAGGTGGCTCCCTGTAGTTTTACAATTGCACGCAGTAAGGATGAAAGCTCAAGTAATCTGCATGCGCTTGAAGGAAAACATCAATGTTTTTTGATATTTTATGGCGTCAAAATGAGCATAAAAAGCACAACTGACAGTGAATTTTCCTGCATTTCCTTCAGTGAAATTCCATAAAATTTGGCAGACTGGTAGTAAATGTTTTACTTTAGTTGGAGCTTGTTTTTCAGGGAAATCTATAAGACCAGTGTTTTTGTCAGCAGTAAAAGACATAAATTTGCAAAAATCGAAGAAAACTGCTGTACAAACCCTTTTTCATTCATGTTTAAAATTCATATCCTGCAGGATGCGATGTGCTGTAAAAATTTTGGAAGATTTCACTGAAGGAAATTCAAGAAAATCACAAATAAAGCCATAAAAAAAGTAAAAAACACATTAGTTGGGGCATTTATAATTCAAGACTAAAACCCAAAATTTTAACAGAGACTATAGTAAAACAAATTTAATCATTGCTTATTACATGTAATAAGTTTGTGAGGTAGGTAACATTATAGGTTGAAGGTACCCATTTATACACCTGGGTGGAGAGAGGCACTGTGAGAGTAAAGTGTCTGGCCTAAGAACACGACATGATGTCCCCAGCCAGGGCTCGAACCTGGACTGCTTGATCTGGAGTCGAGCGCACTGACCATGAGGCCACCATGCCTCTAAGTTTGAGAGGACTGGGTGTAAAAAAAAAAATGCAAAATCAGCATTCAAAACATAACACTTGCGTGTGCAACACCATAAATGATTACACTATGGAGCCACCTCGAGTCAATCAGAGTTACATCATTGCATCAGTTAAAACACAAGCCATGCAATAAAATATGAAGGTGACTATATGAATTTTGTAGACTTGAACTACAGGTGAAAGACCATCACAGTTATGTGTATGTAACTAATAAGCAGTTTTATCCTAACCTCAAATGAAAACCAGTAAAAGCCAATAAAATTCACAGAGGACCCGAACTCTATATCAGCAGTAAAAATAAATGTACTGTCATTTATCTGTGTTCCTGTGTCTTTTTTTAGTCATTTAGAAGGGATTTAAATGAAGCGAAGACGGTTTACATTTCAAATATTATCTTGTCTGCTGCTTTGTAAATGTGACGCTACGTCTCAAGTTTCCATTACCGTCCTTAACTATTTTAATAGTTCGGGGGAGAGAAAGGAGAAAAGAGATAAGGGATGAAACTAAAATGAGGTCAGTTTTATTTTGGTGCCTAATTCTTTTGTTGCTGAACATAATCGGTTAGAATTTCACCTCTCGATTGATTAAACAATTGATATTCAGGTGAAAATGAATTTGTTTATTTGGGCGCCTTTTTTCAGCTCATTTTTGAGTTGTTTTTAGATGCAGCTTTTCATCCCATCTGTGACTACACTTGACTTGACTGGAAGTGCTTTTAAATTTTTGAGCATGAGCTTCATCAAAGTGGTCCTATTCTTCTCTTGACAGACTCTTTTGTTTACCTTTGACAGCCACGTGCATTAGAAATAAACAGGGTCTGGTTGATCAAAACTGCAATTAGTGCTAATCAGGGATTAAATTGCTTAAAGGACAATTAAAATTTAATCTGCAATTAGATTGCATTGCTCAAAGCCCGATTAGCATTAGTCAAACTCTAATTGGTAGGTTAAATTTAATACACCTCTGGAGGAGGATTAACTCCCTAATCTGCCGATTAAACTTGAACAAAAATGTCCAGCTTGTTGTTTCATCTCCCTCATGTTGGACAAATGTTATCGAGATAATCATAACATACTCGCTTATAGTGGGCAAGAGTTTCGAACTCATTAGAGATTCGGGAGAGCGTCCATTGAATACATCACAAACCTCATAGAGGCAGATTTGCGGAGAAAACAAAGCGTGGCCATGCTCTTGAACCAATAAACCAAAGTGCTGCTAGCACTAAGATTTCATGCTAATGGCAATTTTCTTCAAGTTATTGGCAATACAGTTGGAGTAAACAAGGCCACAGTTTCACTGGCAGTTTATTTGCCGGGGAGGCCATTTGAAAACAAAAGTTTTGCGCAATTCTATGACGTTAAATAGCGTAAGAATACATTATAATCAATGAAAATAATCCACTTTACCCTTAATCACGGATTAGTTAATCGGTGGATTAATCTCCTTTTGAACAACTGTTTTCTAATCCCCAATTAGCTAACCCACGATTTGGAAATTTAATCGACAATTAGGCTTAATCAGAGGTTAGTTTAACTGCAGTTTTGAACGACCTGGCCCAGAACGTACCGCACAGACTACCTGGTCTTCGCGTGAGATAAATCTCCAGTTAGGTATAAATCTTCGAAAAAACCAAATATCAATGCAAAATGGAAAATATTCACTATTTGGTTCACTGATTTACTTTTTGATAACTGTGGCCAGGAGCCGTGAAAACATAGGGATTCCCTGGCTAAAATATGTTTATGTTTTGTTTAACTGGAAAAGTTGGAAAACAAAACAGAAAAATGAAAAATATATGTCGGCTCACCACTACGCAAAGCTGAAATTGCTCCGTTCTGTTGCTGAAAGATTTGCAAAATTCATTGCGAAAATTGCAGTCAAGGCCGGGCTGCTGTCCATTGTCTTGTGTTTACTTGTACATATCCATGCAAGGATCCACGCAGTCTGATCACCTCAACTGTAGTCACAGACTAGACGAAAGCTCTCAGCAAGTTTCACCCCTTCTCTCTTTTCTCTAACGTGCTGCCACTCCCCCGATGAGAATTAATAGTTAACAATGATAATGGAAACTTGAGATGTAATCGGAGTGTCACATTTACAAAGCGGCAGACAAGATAACATTTGAAATGTAAACCGCCTTTGCTTCATTCAAATCCCTTCTAAACGAATAAAAAAACTCAAGAACACAGGTAAATAACAGCACATTTATTTTTACTGCTAATGTAGTGTTCGGGTCCCCTGTGTAAAATACAATCTTATTTCTGTACTCACTTAAAAGTTCTCAGTTTTCATTTAAATGTCTACATACTGCACGCTTCCCAAGGTCAAGCATTCTATAGTCTCAGAGCAGCCAGGGAAAATGTTTGCTCACCTAATAAAGTTTAAGTTGATCTTTTTCAGGAGATTGAGCAGAGCTCGGCTTTGCGACAGCTGGGGTAGCCAATGCAACCAAACTTTTTTCATTGCCGCCTAACTCCTTATGCTTTTGCTGGCAACTCACTACCCAGGTGTATAAATGGGTAGTGGTGCACTTAATGTTGTGGGTAACCCTGCAATGGACTGGCATCCCATCCAGGTAAGGTAAAGTCTGCATACGAGCCAAGTGGCCCACCAGGCCAGAGCTTATCCCGGTTTCTGTAGCATGAAGCAACTAGGAGTATTTCTACTCCCCCCTGGATGGGATGCTAGTCCATCGCAGGGTTACCCCCAGCATTAAGTTCGTCGGTACTCATTTATACACCTGGGTGGAGAGAGGCGCTGTGAGAGTAAAGTGTCTTTCCCAAGAACACAACACAATGTCCCTGGCCTGGGCTCGAATCTGGACCGCTCGATCCGGAAACGAGTGCACTAACTATGAGGCCACTGCGCCTCCACAATCCCATCCAGGGGGGAGTAGAAATACTCCTAGTCACTTCATGCTACAGAACCTGGGATAAGTTCTGGTCTGGTGAGCCAGTTGGCCCGTATGCAGATTTTACCCTTTTACCTTACTTTAATGTGACATTGGAAGACAGACATATAGATTGCACATTAACGAATATTTTTGTTTCTAATTTACATAAAAAAAGATAGATTCCATGTTGCTGTGCATATCTTCAGTAATAAATCATGGAAGTTATCATATGTAGAGGACATTACATGGCTGCGTGGAGATATGAAATTCACCTTCAGGTGTTGAAAAATATTTCAGGAGTAAGCGCAGTGAATGAGTGAAATATTTTTCCACACATCGAGAGAAACTTGTATCTCCAAGTGACCATGTAATTTTCTTTTTATTGTATAAAATTCTCACAATACACAACAACATTTTGGTGATTTTCCGAAGACTTCCAGGACCACTTTCCGAAGATAATTTTCCAAAGATTCTCCAAAATTTGTCCAAAGGCCAAACAAACATTTCCGAACATTTTCCAAAGATTTCCGAAGTTTTCCGAAGATTTCCGAAGAAGATATGAATATGTTTGGCCAGATCATACACCAACAAATTTAAGAGCAGTTAAAGGGACAAAAATGTTATCAAAACTGAAATCCTCACATGTGGGATATCATTTTTGTCAATTTGTTAACACTCGTTATACCACTAACTATTACATTTAACAAATTGATGTCAGTTTTTTATGCGTCTGTCCTCTTATTGATGATAAATTGTGTCATAACATTGTCAAAGTGGCTGTGGAACCACGAGCCGCAAGCAAGTGGTTCCACAGTAAACTTTGACAATGTTATGACGCAATTTATGATCAATAAGAGAATGCATAAAAAACTGACATCAGTTTGTTTTTACAATAACAAGACCCCAAAATGGTCAAATGCCGGAAATAAATGAGGGGAAAAGACGACGTAAACTTGCCTTAAACAAAGATAAGTGAATTTTGTTCAAAATGACATGAATGTTGTCAATAGTTCTTCTTGCTTTTTGATTGGCTACTTAGAAAAGTCACTAAAATTCCATTGGTTAAAAAGTTGACAGTTTGACAGCTGAAAGTTGAACTTGAAATCTTGCATAAATTAAAATTGTATCTGTCTGTACAAAGTGAGCCAATCAGCACGCAAGATTTTAGACAGTTATTGTAAAAACTATAATTAATATAATACATGCCACACAACAAAATTAAAATTACGCCAATACGAAAGCTATCATCTCACTCTATCAAATAAAATATCACTTCAGAAAAATACAACTTATCTATATATCACTTCATGATCATGACTACAAGAGGAGGTAATTTGGAAAATATTTTAACTCACCTCTATAAACAAGAGCTTTGTCTGATCACTGTTAACAGCTATTGAGTCAAATGAATACGAGAGTCCAACAAGGTTCCAGTCGCCACTTAGCGGACAACAAAGCCCGGCCTGAAGCTGCTGAACTGAAAGCGGTACAATAAACAAATCTTGAACGTAAACGTATGGTTATTTAGACTTAATAATTCGATGAAGCTTTGTATGCAGCTGATTCCCTGATTTTGAAACGACAAATCACTAACAAAGCTGTAACAAGCAAATTTAAGAGTGCTTGTGATATGCACGTAAATAAAAACTGCAAATACAAGAAAACATAAAAAAACAAATACCTTTATTTCCAACGAAGATTTCAAGATAGAAGCGTCGACGCTGAGAAATCTCAAATTTGAGCCACACGTGAGAGTCACACGTCTTAGCCCGTACACGTCGATCAACACGTCTAAAATGCGAACTCATTCAATGAGCCCGCGATTATTCAGTGATAAAATTGCGCAGTAGGCAGGTGGTGTGAGCTGATGTAAGGATCCACGCGCGATGGCCAAAAGTTATAAAACGTAAAAAAATAACCAAAAAAGTAACCCTTTCTTCATTTTACATTCCTTTTAGTGTATCAAGATGGAGTCAAGGTGAAACACCAATGCATTAACGGCTCAAAAAAAAAAAAAAAAAAAAAAAAAAAAAACAAAAAAAAAAAAAAAAAAAAAAAAAAAAAATACCGCCAATGACTAATTTGGAAATAAGACAAAAAGGAACTTCGGTTGATCCTGCGGACAGCTAATCAACCACTACTTCAGAAACTGAAATAATAGCAACAGTAGGATAAGAGCTACTTAGGGAATTTTAACGAATACGCATGATCGGGTTCTGTCTAAATTGTATTACCATGACTGAAACACCAGGAAATAACAGTTGAAGGACGCGCGAACTATGAACGTCGGACTTTCATAAGAAGTTCACTGGAAGTTGGAAATCTCATGGCAACTGATGTGTGGGGAGCCCTTGCCACCAAGACCTGTAAACTTGTGTCAAAAACAGTCCGCACTTTCCAGTTAGGACTTGGGGACTCGGTAAATAAACTCTTTTTCTTGTCATTGCTCACATTCATCAATTGTAGACTCCGTTAGAAAGGCGGATGTTAAAGATATACATCAAAACTTAAAACTGGAAAAAAGTAAAATAAGCTAAAATAGGTCACAAATAAAATAAAATATTGGTGAAAATTTAAGTTTCGCCTACATCTACGAGTAGGTGAAAACTTTTCAGACACACTTCACTTCACTTCACTTAGCTTCTTTGTGCCTCGTGGCACATAAGGCCTCCACAGAATGCCTCCAATTTTCTCTGTTGGCTGCAGCAGCTCTTGCCTCATCCCATGTACGCCATCCTGCG